>MKWU01001703.1_pt1 | contig 36574 bp, 43 predicted proteins | sample 809101 | NCBI WGS metagenome assembly MKWU01 (sample SAMN05860141, study PRJNA318959) | sponge metagenome | host: Aplysina aerophoba | place: Slovenia: Piran, Adriatic Sea, Gulf of Piran | collected 2013-05-07
CGTCGGCTACCTCCACGGCTGCCTCCGCTCCCGTACCCCCTACGACGAGGTCACCGCCTGGGCGCACCGCCACGACCGCGAGCAGCTCGCCGCTTGACCTCTTAGCACCATGGGGTGTCTCTCCCCCGCGGACGGGGCGAGGGGATCAGAAGTCCGGCCCCCTCGCCCGCTTGCGGGAGAGGGTTGGGGTGAGGGTCTGAGGCCGCACTGACCTGTTCAGCGGCCCGGCGGCGACCACCCCCGCCCGAGCAGCAACTCCACCTCCCCAACCTCCGACGGGTCGAGGGCTGCAAGCAGTTCGCGCACCGGGCGTCCCAGGCGCGGATGGCGCGCGTCGGGGGCGATCTCGGCCAGCGGGACCAGTACGAACGCACGCAGGTGCATGCGCGGGTGTGGTACCTCGATCACGTCTGTAGCCAGCTCCAGGTCGCCGACGAGCAGCACGTCGAGGTCGAGCACGCGGGGGGCGTTGCGCGCCGCGTCCAGGTCGCGACCCGCTTGCACCTCGATGCGCTTGCACAGCCGCAGCAGTTCGAGCGGCGCGAGGTCGCCGCGGACGGCCGCTGCGGCGTTGGCGTAGCGCGGCGGCTCAGCGAGCCCGGGCGGCGCGTCGCCCCACGGCGGTGTGTCGTACACCGACGACACCGCCTCGACGGTCAGTCCCGCCGCCTCGAGCGCGTCGAGGGCGGACGCGAGGTTCGCAACGCGGTCGCCGAGGTTGCTGCCCAGGCCGAGGTGCGCGACCGCCCCGGCCGGTCGAGACGCCTCGGCGGTCACGGGCGGACGCCCGGCCGACTGATGGCGTCGGCAATGCGTACGATGTCGGCCATCTCCGCCACGTCGTGGACGCGCACGATGTCTGCGCCACCGTGCACGGCGAGCGCGACGGCAGCCGCCGTGCCCCACACGCGTTCGTGCTCCGGCTTGTCGAGCACGAGCCCGAGCGTCGACTTGCGCGAGACACCCACGAGGAGCGGCCGGCCGAGGTCCCGCAGCTCCGCGAGCCGGCGCACCATCTCGAGGTTCTGCGCGGGCTCCCAGCCGAACCCAAAGCCGGGGTCGAGGATGAGCCGGTGGGCGTCGACGCCCGCGCGTTCGGCGGCCTCGATGCTCTCGCGGAGGCCGGTGCGGATGTCGCCGATCACGTCGCCGCCGAAGGTGCGGTCGCGCTGGTTGTGCATGACCACGGCGGGCAGCGCGCGGCGCGCGAGCAGCGGCGCGAGGTCAGCGTCGCCGAGCAGCCCCTGCACGTCGTTGAGCGCGTCGGCGCCCGCGTCGAAGGCGCGCTCGGCGACGCCCGCCTTCGAGGTATCGACGGTGATAGGCGCGTCGACGGCTGCGCGGATCGCGCGTAGCGGCGCTTTGAGGCGGGTCCACTCCTCGTCCACGCTCAGCGGCGCGTGGCCGGGCCGCGTCGACTCCGCACCGACGTCGATGAGGTCGGCGCCCCCGGCGACCATGCGCGCCGCCTGATCGGCGGCGAGGGCGGGGTCGAGGACACCGTCGCCGGAGAAGGAGTCGGGCGTGACGTTGACGATGCCCATCAGGTACGTGCGCACGCCCCACTCGAAGCGGCGACCGCCGATCTGGATGGGGGGCACGGTTGCGAGCATCGCCCGATCCTCGATTGGGGCCGTCGAGGCGTGGCGCGGACGCGCTACACGATCTCGATCGGCTGCTCCTCGATCACACCGCCCTTGCGGATGTGATACGCGTGGACGGGCGGCGGCTCCTCGGCGAGCGAGACCAGGATATACAGCGCCTCCGGGTATGCCGGCTCCTGGTCGACCTCGCCCGGCGGGAAGAACGCCATCCGCACGTCGGTGGGCGAGGGGTACGCGCGCGAGGCGACGTGCGAGTGGTAGATCGCGAACAGCGTCTCGTCGGCGTCGTCGCGCGACTGCTCCAGCCGCATCTGCTCCACCCCGTGCATCTCGAAGCGGTACGGGCTCGCCGCGACGTTCGTCACGCGGTGCACCGAGACGGGCGAGCCGTCCTTCGCGTGGACGATGCCACACGCCTCGTTCGGCAGGTCCTCGCGGGCGTGCGCGATCATCTCGTCGACGAGCGGTCGAGGGATGTGTACGGTCGCTGACTCGTCTGCGGCCATCCGGTCTACTCCCAGGCCTCGGGCTCGCCGTCGTCGATACAGGCAGCGCCGGCGAACTGCATGCGCAGGAACACCGCGCTGCCCGGCTCATCCACCAGGTGATCGAGCCAGTGGTCGCGCTCGGCCTCCGGCATCCGCCCCGCGAGGTCGCGTAGCGGCACGCTCACCTCGCCCGCATCATCGTCGATGCCCACATCGAGCGACCACCGTCGCGGCAGCCCGACACGACCGACGTTGCGAGTGCGGATCACCTGCGCGCCGGGCAGCGCACGATAGCGCTCGATGACCGCGGCGCGGAAGCGCACCGGGTACAGCTCGGCGTCGGCGCGCCCCGCCAGCACGCGGGCGAGCAGGAGCCGCCGGGTCGCCGTAGCCTCCGACCCTTCGCCCGCAGCGGGCCCGCCGGGCATCGCTAGCGCGCGACCGGGACGTTGATCAGCGAGCCATACTCCGTCCACGAGCCGTCGTAGTTCTTCACGTCATCGATGCCGAGCAGATGCCTCAGCACGAACCACGTGTGCGAGGAGCGCTCGCCGATGCGGCAGTACGCGATCGTCGGCGTGCCCTCGTCGACGCCCGCGCCGCCGTAGAGCTCGCGCAGCTCATCGACGGGACGGAACGTGCCGTCCTCGTTCACGGCGCGCGCCCACGGCACGTTGATCGCGCCGGGGATGTGGCCCGCGCGCTGCGCCGTCTCCGGGAGCCCCGGAGGGGCGATGATCTCGCCCGTGAACTCGGCCGGGCTGCGCACGTCGACCATCTGCGTGCTCTCGCCGCCGACGGCCGCCAGCACCTCGTCGCGCTCGGCGCGCAGCGCCGGGTTCGGATCCTGTGCGGTGTAGCTCGCCGCGGCGACCGAGGTCTCGTCGGTCGTGGTCGCGCGCTCCTCGGCCAGCCACTTCACGCGGCCGCCGTCCATCAGCGCGGCGTTGTCGTGGCCGTAGAGCTCCAGCACCCACAGCGCGTAGGCGGCGAACCAGTTGTTGTTGTCGCCGTAGAGGACGATCTGCGTGCCGTTGTCGATCCCCGACGCGCCGAGCAGCGCCTCGAGGTCATCCTTCGAGATGATGTCGCGCCGCATCTGGTCCTGGAGCTGGGTCGTCCAGTCCCAGCCGACCGCGCCCGCAATGTGGCCCTCCCCGTAGGCCGACGTGTCGACGTCGACCTCGACGAGCCGTACGCCGTCGTCGTTGCCGTGCTCAGCCACCCAGTCGGTGGAGACCAGCTTGTCTGCCATGCCGTTCGTTCCTCCCCGCCGGCAGTAGGCCGGCGCTTCCTCAGTCGCCTGCTGGTTCGTGGATGACGGGCGGCGCGGGCGTCACTACGGACGGCCCCCGAAGAGTCGCTTGAGCCTCACGGCCGGCAGCCGCTTCAGCCGCTGGTTGAGGGGGTCGACCTCAATACCGACGGACTCCAGGGCTGTGACGCCGAGCAGCGGCTCAGCGTCGTCGTCACCGAAGAGGACGGTCGCGCCGACGATCTCGCCCATGAACTCGACTTCCGCGACGGTGATGTCGAGCCTCAACTCGCTGCCGTCGGCGAGTTCGTACGTCCTGCTGTCCCGCGGCTGCAGTCCGATGCCTTCGAGCGCGGAACGCGGCACGAGGCAGTCGGTGGCGCCGGTGTCCACCAGGAACAGCGCCTCCCACGTGCGCTCAGGCGCCGCCGGGTTGCGGATGGTGACGGTGACGTGTGTCGCGCCCATGTCCCATTCCCTCCGGTCCCGACTCCGCCTGCGGTGCGCCTGCCCGGTCGGCCTCACGACAACGCCTCCGAGCAAGCCCGCAACTTCCGCGAGACCGTAGTCCACACTCGTCACGTCGAAGTTAGCACCTTGCTCGCGAGGAGCGCTCCCACCGCCTGGCTACCACCAGAGCACGGTGGCGACGTCCTCCTCGATCTCCTCGTAGGTGTGCGTCCACAGCCCGGACGAGAGGTACTTCCACCCGCTGTCCGCGAGGAGGCACACGATCTTGCCCGAGGTCATGCGCTGCGCGGCGATCTGCGCCGCCCGCACCACCGACCCACTCGACACCCCGGCGAAGACGCCCGCCTTCGCCGTCAGCTCGCGCGTCAGCCGGAACGAGGTCGCCGAGTCCACGACGATGCGACCGTCGAGGACGGACTCGTCGAACACCGGCGGGATGTAGCCCTCCTCGAGGCTGCGCAGCCCCTGCACCAGGTCGCCCGGGTGCGGCGCGGCGGCCACGATGCGTACCGCCGGGTTGTGCTCCTTGAGCCGCCGGCCGACGCCCGTGAGCGTCCCGCCCGTGCCGAGTCCGGCGACGAACAGGTCGAGGTCGGGCATGTCGGCGATGATCTCGGGCGCGGTCGACTCGTAGTGGGCGCGCGGGTTCTCCTCGTTCTCGTACTGGTAGGGCATGAACCACTCGGGGTGCTCGGCCGCGACGCGCTCGGCCATCCGCACCGATCCGTTGGTGCCGAGGTCGCCGGGCGAGTAGATGATCTCCGCCCCGTACGCTTCGAGGAGCTCGACGCGCTCGCGCGTCACGGCGTCGGGCATCACCACCTTCACGGGGTAGCCGCGCACGCCGCCGAGCATCGCCAGCGCTATGCCGGTGTTGCCGGAGGTGGGTTCGAGGATGGTCTGGCCCGGTTCGAGCCGGCCGTCGCGCTCGGCGGCGTCGACCATGAAGCGGGCGATGCGGTCCTTGACGGAGCCGGTGGGGTTTGCCCCCTCCAGCTTCGCGTAGATCTGCACCTCGGGCTTGGGCGACAGCACGGAGATGTCGACCAGCGGGGTCCCGCCGACGAGGTCGGCGAGGTTCCTGGCGACAGTCACCGGCTGGAGCACGTCCGGGTGCTCCCTAGCCCCCCGCGAGGGCTGGCAGGATCGAGACCTCGTCGCCCTCGGAGAGCTCCGTCTCGGCCCCGTCCATGAACCGCACGTCCTCGCTGTTGAGGTAGATGTTCACGAAGCGGTGCAGCTTGCCGTCTTCGCCCACGAGCGTCTCCCGGAAGCCCGGGTAGCGCGCCTCGATGTCGTCGATCATCTCGATCACCGTGCCGCCGTCGGCGCTGAGCGTGCGTTGCCCGCCCACGACGCGCTGGATCACGGATGTCACGTGCACCTGCACGGCCAAAGTGGTCTCCCCTCCGGGCCCGCCGGGCCGGTCCACACCGCCCCGTCCAGGCGGATGACGCAAAAGGCGTCGGTTAGTTGTTCGGCTCCCAGTCGAGCGGCGGTGAGCCACAGAAGGCGTCGTAGTCGATGAGCTCCGTCACGGTCGGCTCGTCGCCGCAGAGCGGGCAGTCCGGATCGCGGCGGAGCTTCATCTCGCGGAACTCCATGGTCAGCGCGTCCACCAGCAGCAGCCGGCCGGTGAGCGGGCGACCGACGTCCAGCACCTGCTTGAACACCTCAGTCGCCTGGATGGAGCCGACGATGCCCGTGATCGCGCCCAGCACCCCGGCCTCGGCGCACGAGGGCACGAGGCCCGGTGGCGGCGGCGTGGGGTAGAGGCAGCGGTAGCAGCCCTCGCCGGGCTTGAACACCGTCGCCTGCCCGTCGAAGAGCAGGATCGAGCCGTCGACGAGCGTCTTGCCGAGCAGGTACGCGGCGTCGTTGACGAGGTAGCGCGTGGCGAAGTTGTCGGCGCCGTTCACGACGATCTCGTAGTCGCCGATGATCTCCATCGCGTTCTCGGAGGTCAGCGGCGCGGCGTGCGTCACCACCCGCACGTGCGGGTTGTACGAGTGCAGCGAGTCCACCGCCGACTCGATCTTCGGGCGGCCCACGTCCTCGGTCTGGTGCAGCAACTGTCGCTGCAGGTTCGAGAGGTCGACGATGTCGAAGTCGACGATGCCGATCGTGCCGACGCCCGCGAGCGCGAGGTAGATCGCCACCGGTGAGCCGAGCCCACCGGCGCCCACGACCAGCACCTTCGAGTTGCGTAGCTGGCGCTGACCGATCGAGCCGACCTGCCCCATGATGATATGCCGCGAGTAGCGCATCGCCTCGTCGGGGGTGAGCGCGGCGCTGGGCGCGGCCGCGCCGCCACCATTGCTGTCCGCGCCGCCGGCGAGGGCGGGGATCACGGCCATCTGGTCACCGTCGCCGAGCGACGTCGCGGTGCCCTCCAGGTCGTGGATCTCCTGGTTGTTCACGTAGATGTTGATGTGCGCCGGCACCTCCCGATGCTCGTCGTAGACCAGCATGTCGAAGCCCGGGAAACGCTCGGTCAGCCCATCGAGTACCTCGGCGACACTCGTGCCCTCGGCCTGGACGTACTCACGGTTCGCCGTGATCCGCCGGAACGGGGTGGGGATGTACACACTCACCGCCATGCCTGCTCCTCCTCCGTCTGTCCCGTCATCATCGCCTGCGCGGGACTTGCGTGCTTCCTCGACTCAATCTCGGTGCGCTCCGCTACTCGAGCGGCACGCTCAGGTAACGCTCTCCTGTGTCGCAGAGCATCGTCACCACCCGGTTGCCCGGCCCGAGCTGCATGCCGACCTCGATCGAGGCCCACACGTTCGCGCCCGCGGAGATGCCCACCAGGAGGCCCTCCTCCCGGGTCAGCCGGCTCGCCATCGCGTACGCGTCTTCGTCGCGCACGCTCATGACCTCGTCGTAGATCTCGCGGTTGAGCACGTTCGGCACGAACGACGCGCCGATGCCCTGGATGCCGTGCAGCCCCGCCCGCTCCCCCTGCAACACCGCCGACCGCTCGGGCTCGACGGCGACGATGCGCGCGTCGACGCCCGCGTCGCGCAGCACCTCGCCCACGCCGGTGATCGTCCCGCCCGTGCCAACCCCGGCGACGAACGCGTCGACCTGGCCGCCGGTGGCTTCGAGGATCTCGGGGCCGGTGGTCTCGCGGTGCACCTGGGGGTTGGCGGGGTTGTCGAACTGCTGCGGCATGAAGTAGCCGTGACGGGACACAAGCTCCTCGGCGGCGTAGACCGCGCCGGTCATGCCCTCGATCGCGGGGGTGAGCTGCAGCGTCGCGCCGAAGCGTTCGAGCAGACGCCGCCGCTCCAGGCTCATGTCCTCGGGCATCGTCAGCACGAGCTGGTAGCCCTTGCGCGCGCACACCATCGCGAGCCCGATCCCCGTGTTGCCCGAGGTCGGCTCGACGAGCGTGTCGCCGGGGTGGATCAGCCCCTCGCGCTCGGCCGACTCGACCATGCGCAGCGCGATGCGGTCCTTGACCGACCCCGCCGGGTTGCGCGCCTCGAGCTTGCCGAGCACCTCCGCGCAGCCCTCGGGGACGACGCGGTGGAGCCGCACGAGCGGCGTCGCGCCGACGAGATCGAGCACCGAGTCGGCGATGGCCGTCTGCATCCCGTAGCCACCCTCGTGGTTCACGCGCGTTGCTCTCTTGCTCCGGGCCGTCGTGCTAAATCGAGTAGTTGGCTGCCGCAGCGCGGCGTCGGTCGCGCACGCGCTCGGCGAGGTCCGCCAGCGAGACGGCGCGCAGGCGGCGGCGCGTCTCCTCGTAGATGTCTTCCCACACCCAGCGCTGCACGCACTCGCCGGCGGCATGCGAGCATTCGCTGCCCTCTTCCAGGCAGGCGATCGGCGCGACGGAGCCCTCGAGGCTCTCGATCACGTGCAGCAGGCACATCTCCTCCGGCTCGCGCGTGAGCAGGTGACCGCCGCCGGGGCCGCGCACGCTGCGCACGAAGCCGGCGCGGCGCAACTGCGCGAGCAGGTGGTCCAGGTACGACTCCGGGATGTGCTGCCGCGAGGCGATCTCGGCGCGCTGCACCGGCGCGCCGTCGCCGCTGAGCGCAAGCTCGATGAGCGCGCGCACGCCGTAGTCGCTCTTGGTACTGAGTTTCATGGCTTCGCCCGGCCCGGCGGAGCTGCCTCGTCGCAGAGGATGCCCGGCCCGCCCTCGCCGACAGTCGCGGCGGAATTGTCGAGTTCTTCGCTCAACATTATAGCAGGCCGCCGGAACGGTCATCGCGGGCGTGGTGGCCCCCCTACCCGCCCGCGACCGCCGGGACGATCGACACCTCGTCGCCCTCGGACAGCGTGCTGTCCAGGCCGGACAGGTAGCGCACGTCCTCGCCGTTGACGAACACGTTGACGAAGCGCCGCAGCTCCCCGTCGTCGTCGCACAGCCGGTCACGCATCCCCGGATACGTCGTCTCGAGGTGCTCGACCAGCTCAAGCAGCGTGCTCGCGCCGTCCGCCGTCACCGTGCCCTGGTCGGCGGTGAGCTCGCGCAGGGGGGTCGGAATCTTCACGGTCACCGCCATCGCGGCCTTCCTCTCGTGTTCTGGTGGCTTCGGCCCGCTAGCCTTCAACCACGTCGCCCAGCGTCGCGTCATCGACGCGTACGCCCTTCTCGCGCGCCCACTCCAGGCTGCGCGCGATCTCGTCGGGCTCGCCCTCCAGCTCCATCACGACCCATCCCACGTGTTCGTCGACATCCGCCATGCGGATGTTCGTGACCACCTGGAACTCGTGGCCGAGCATGTAGATGAGCGGCTCCTGGATCAGGTTCGGTTCGAACGTGAACCGCACGTGTCGCTTCGCCATTACGCACCGCCTGCCGTCACGGCGACGCCGGCCTGCGCGGCGCGACGCGCCTCCAATGCCTCGACGAACGCGTCCGAGCTGGCCGGTACGCGCAGTGGCTCCTCGAGGTGTCCCTGTACTGCTTCGATCGTCTTCAGGCCGCCGCCGGTGATGAAGGCGACCGTCTCCTCGTCGCGCCGGATGTGGCCGCTCTCGACCATGCGCTTGAGGCAGGCGACGGTCACGCCGCCGGCGGTCTCCGCGAAGATGCCCTCGGTTTCCGCGAGCAGCTTCACGGCGTCGACGATCTCCTGGTCGGTCGCCATGTCCGCGCCGCCCTCGGTCTCCTGCATCGTCTTCAGCGCGTAGTAGCCGTCGGCCGGGTTCCCGATCGCGAGCGAGCGGGCGATGGTGTCCGGCTTCTGCGGCCGGAAGTTGAGCGTGCCCTCGGCGTACGCCGTCGAGATCGGCGAGCAGCCCGTCGCCTGCGAGCCCGACATGCGGGTCTGCGGCTCATCGATGAGCCCGACCTGGTGCAGCTCCTTGAAGCCCTTCCAGATCTTGGTGAACAGCGACCCCGACGCCATCGGCACCACGCAGTGGTCCGGCGTGCGCCAGCTGAGCTGCTCCGCGACCTCGTAGGCGAGGGTGCGCGAGCCTTCGGCATAGTAGGGGCGGACGTTGATGTTCACGAACGCCCACGGCTGGTCGTGGGAGAGCTCGGTGCACATCCGGTTCACGTCGTCGTAGGAGCCGCGCACCATCACGAGCGCCGGCGCGTAGATCGCGCTGCCGACGACCTTGCCCTCCTCGAGGTCGTCGGGGATGAACACGAACGTGTCCATGCCGGCGTGCGCGCCGTGCGCGGCCACCGAGTTGGCGAGGTTGCCCGTGCTCGCGCACGCGATGCCGGTGAACCCGAACTGACGGGCGCGCGCGATCGCGACGGAGACGACGCGGTCCTTGAACGACCACGTCGGGTTCACGGTGTCGTTCTTGAGCCACAGCCGCTCGAGCCCGAGCGCCTCGGCGAGGCGGTCGGCGCGCAGCAGCGGCGTGTAGCCGGTGCCGAGGTCGACCTTGTAGTCGGGGTCGCACGGCAGCAGCGGGGCGTAGCGCCAGAGCGTCGGCGGCCCGGCGGCCACCGACTCGCGGGTCATGACCTTGGAGATCGCCTCGTAGTCGTAGTCGACCTCGAGGGGACCAAAGCAGAACTGGCAGAAGAAGGAGGGTTCGAGCGGATACTCCCGCCCGCACTCCCGGCATCGGAGGGCCTGCGCATAGGACATGATGGTGAGGGCCTTTGGGTTCGTCGAGGGTTCGTGGGGCCTGACAGGTGGGCGCCCGCCGTCGCCCTCGCCGAGCGAGGACGCGCGGGCTAGCGCATCACCATGCGGCCCATCGGGGCGGCCGGGAGCAGACGCATGTCGGCGGGTCGGAGCGTCACGGGCTGCCTTTGTCATCGTCCTCGCGAGCGGGCATCTGCCGTCGCGCGGCGCACCTGTGAGGCTATGAACGCCGTCCGGGAGTGTCAACCGGACGGGGGACTGCTCGACACGGAGCCGCCACCACCGCGAGACTCGTCAGGACACGCTACGTGAGCGCAGGTGGGAGGCGAGACATGGCCGAGTACGTGCCGAGCCCGACCGAGTGGGTCAGGAACCAGGTCGAGCTGTACGAGAGCACCAACGGCGCCGAGGGCAACGACCTGCACGGGATGGCCGTGGTCATCGTGACCCATCGCGGGCGCAAGACCGGCGCGATCCGCAAGACGCCGCTGATGCGCGTGGCCGACGGTGACGGCTACGTGCTCGTCGGGTCACTCGGCGGCGCGCCGCAGAACCCGGTCTGGGTCTACAACCTGCTCGCCGACCCGGACATCGAAGTCCGCGACCGCGCCGAGGTCTCCTCGATGCGCGCCCGGCTCGTCGAGGATGCTGAGGAGCGTGAGCGGCTGTGGGGGCTCGCGGTGGAGGCGTACCCGGACTACGCGGACTACCAGGAGCGCACCGAACGCGTGATCCCGCTCTTCCGCGCCGAGCCTGTCTGACTACCGTTCCGCGGCCGCCACCGTGACCTGCAGGCGCCGACCGATGGCGCCGAGGGCGGCATCCATCTGATCCAGCCGCGAGCGGTGATTGACGTCGAGCACGCGATCGACCTGCGGCATGTGCCACCCGAGCCGTCGCGCGAGCTCCGCCTTGCCGATGCCCTGGTCTCGCATGCCCTGATACAGCATCACCTTGACCGCTGTGAGCGTCGGCAGCGTGACATGGATCTCGCCGGCTGACGGCGGCGGGATGTCCTCCCGGTCGTGCATGCGCGCCGCGATCACCTCTTCGAACGCATCCACAGCACGCGCGATCGCCTCGTCGCGGTCGTCGCCGAATGTCGTCAACTCCGGGAAGTCGGGCGCGGTGACGAGCACGGTGTCGTTGTCGTCCGCTTCGAGGTTGACCGGGTACTCCTGCATCAGTCCTAACTCGACCCTTCTACCGCAGCGCCCGCCGCACCGCCGCTACGTCGATGCGCCCCGTGCTCACTTCGACGCCGTCGACCGTCACCACCGGCACCGCCTCGCCGTAACGATCGAGGAGCGCGGGGTCTGCGTCGACGTCGAGCACGCGCAGGTCGAACCGTGCGTCACGGCCGAGGCGGCGCAGCGCGTCGCGGGCGTGGTCGCAGAGGCGGCAGCCCTCGCGCGTGTAGAGCACGACCTGCGGGGCGCGCTCCGGCACGGCTAGCCGCGACGCAGCAGTGGCGGCGCGGGCTCCTCGATCGGTGGCTGCTTCGCGAAGTACCAGATCACGGGCAGCGACCCGAGCACCACGAGCACCGCGACCAGCTGCGGCACCTTGAGGTCCAGCAGCACCGTGTCCGAGGAGTCGATACGCAGGTAGGTCAGCAGGAACCGCATCACCGCGTAGCTCACGATGTAGAAGCAGAAGGTCAGGCCCGGCCTGTGCCAGAAGACGCGGAACAGCACCACGAACAGCAGCGCGAGGATCACGAAGTCGCCCAGCATCTCGTACGTCGTCGCCGGGTGGTGTGCGCCGACGGTGAGCGAGTGCACGAACGCCGGCGAGTCCGGGTGGGTGTAGATCACGCCCCACGGCAGGTCGGTCGCCTTCGCGAGGTGCTCGCCGTTCACGAGGTCGCCGAGACGTCCGATGCCCTGGCCGAGGATCAGCCCGAGCGCGGCGAGGTCCAGTCCTCGAGCGGCCGGGTAGCCCTTCCAGAGCCCGAAGGCGAGCGCGCCCCCGACACCGCCGAGGATCGCGCCCCAGATCGAGATGCCGCCCTCGGTGATGCGGATGATGTCGCCGGGGTTCGAGCCGTAGTAGTCCCATGCCTCGGCGACGAACAGGAGCCGCGCACCGATGATCCCGCTCGGAATACCTACGAGGGCGAGCGCGTACGCGTCGTCGTAGTCGTAGCCGGTGACCTTCGCGAGCTGGAGGGCGAGTTGGACGCCGGCGAGGATGCCGACGGCGGTGAAGACGCCGTGCCAAGTCAGCAGGAGCCCGCCCAGCTGCGCCAGCTCCGGATCCCAGCCGATCTCGATCGCCAGCACAGGCACGTCGCGCTCCCTCTCGCTCCTCGATCATGCTACGCGCGAGGGTCGCTACGGACGCCTACTCCGAGTCCGCTGCTTCCTCGCCGGCGGCCGGCGTAGCCGTGGGCGTTGGCTCCGGCGTCGCGGTCTCGGTGGGCGCGAGGGTCGGGGTCGGCACGGGGGCGGCGAGGCGACCGCCGGGCACGAGGATCGTCGCGCCCACGCGCAGCAGGTTCGGGTTCGAGAGGCCGTTCGCTCCGAACGACACGATCGAGCCGACGTTCGCCCCGTAGCGGGCGGCGATCGCGCCGAGCGTCTCGCCCGGCGTCACCACGTGGATGATGCCGGCGACGCCGGGGACGCGGACCCGCAGCCCTTCCTCGAGCTCGTCGTCCGCCGAGGCGATGCCGGCGTTGTTCCAGACCACGTGCTCCGGGCCGACCTCGAAGCGCTCGGCGATCGACTGGACCGTGTCGCCCGCCTCCACGGTGTACACGCGGAACACCGGCGGCGGCGCTCCGGTTGCGTCGGCCACCGACGGGTTGCTGAACAGCCGCTCATAGAGCCCCCGTACGACGTCAGGCGGCAGCCCCGCGCCGAGGAACGAGTCGCCGATGCGCACCTCGTAGTGGAGGTGGATGTCGGTGCCGGGGGCGAGCTGGGACTCGGGCGTGCCGGATTCCCCGAGACCGCCGACGTGCTGGCCCTGCGTGACCTGCACGCCGACCTCGATGCCGTCGGCGATGGACTCGAGGTGGGCGTAGCGCGCGACCACACCCGATCCGTGGTCGATCCACACCTGGCGGCCCCGGTAGACGTCGAGAATCTCCGGCGCGGTGTAGCCATCGCGGGCGGTCTGCGCCGCGAAGTCACGGATCTGCTCCACCGTGATATCGACGTAGTCGAGGTCGGCGCGCACCACTACGCCGTCGTACATCGCCACCGCCGGCGTATTGAGTTCGACGTGCGCGCAGGCGTAGCCAGGGTAGATGTCGACGCCCTCGTGCACGCCGTTGCGGTACGCACGCGGCCAGTTCGGCATGAGGCTGTCCGCATACGGCAGGCACGCGCCCGCGACGGGGTGCGTGAAGCCAGCGAGGTTGTCGGGGTCGAGCACGTCCGGGTCCGGGGTCGCCTCGGGCCTCCGGACGAGCATGGATGCCGTGCGTGGCGGCGCGGTGGCCGTAGCCGTGGGCGTTTCGGACGGTACCGGCGAGCCGTCGACGGTGACCTCGACGGTCTCATCCTCGCTGCGGTCGCAAGCGAGAGCGAACAGCGCGAGGGTGAGCAGGGCAGCCAGCAACCGAGCGCTCATGCGGCGCCTTCCTGACTCCACCCCGCGATCAGAGGTTGGAGCGCCCACGAGGCGGCGTCAATCGGCCGGAGCCCGGCCACGCTCGCGCGCCGCGTCGGCCGCTGCACGGCGGGCCTCGATCGCGTACGAGCCGTCCGGTCGCTCCTCGAGCGTGGCGTCCGGGCCGTAGCGGCGCCGCAGGGCCGCCGCGATCAGCCAGTCCGTCACGGCCGGGTTGCGAGGCAGCAACGAGCCGTGCAGGTAGGTGCCAAGCGCACTCCCGGTCACCGCGCCCTCGGTGCCGTCGACGCCGTTGTTGCCCCATCCGTAACGCACGCGCGCGAACGGACGCACGCCCGGCCCGAGGTATGTCCGGCCCACGTGGTTCTCGAAGCCGACGACCTCGCCGATGCTGGCGAGCTCGGTCTCCGCCAGCACGTCGCCGACGCAGCGCTCGGCGTCCGGCGGCGGCGCGACCGTGGTCACGTCGAACAGCCCGACGCCCGGCAACTCCTCGCCCCGCGAGGTGCGGTAGCCGTCGCCGAAGAGCTGGAATCCCCCACACACCGCGAGGAACGCGACGCCCTCGCCCTTCCACTCGTGCAGCCGCGCCGCATGGCGCTGCAGGTCGGGCGCGACACGACGCTGCTCGCGGTCCTGCCCGCCGCCGATGAGCACGAGATCCACGTCACCCGGCAACTCGTCGTCGAGCCCCACGTGCAGCACCTCGCAGCCGAGGTCGTGCTCGGCGCAGCGAGCGCCCAACGCTATCACGTTGCCGCGGTCGGCGTAGACGTTCATCAGCTCCGGGTAGAGCCATGCCGCGCGGATCGCCCGCTCGCTCACGCGCGCCCCCGTCCGGCGGTCGGCGGCGCGGACCAGTACGGCGCGATCCCCGTCCACTCCGCGAGCAACTCGCGCATCTCGATCATCGCGGTGTACGTCGCCACTATGTCCAGCCGCCCGCCCTGCGGGACAAGCTGCACGGCCCGCGCGAGCGCCACGCCGACCTGCGGCTGCACCACGTCGACTTGCAGCCCCGCGAGGTCACATCGGAGGGCGAGGTCAGCGGCGCGGCCACCCGAGGCGACGAGGCTCTCCACGCGCCCCGCGAGCAGTTCGAGGTCGGCATCGTAGATCCAGGACACGTCGCGACCATCCTGGATGCCGTCGTTGAGGAGCGCCATCAGGTGCAGGCCCGCCGGGGGCTCCTCGTCATCGGTAGTCACCGGCGGGGGCGCGAGGGTGCGCAGCACGGCGTTCAGCCCGGCGGGATTCTTCGCCAGCCACATGCGCACGTCGCGCCCGTCGAGCTGGAACGCCTCCTGGCGGCCGAACGCCGGTGCGGCATCCGCCAGCGCCGAGGCGATCACGCCTCCCTCGATGCCGAGCGCGTGCGCCGCGGCGGCGGCGCCGAGCGCGTTGTAGACGGTGTAGAGCCCCTCGAACGGCAACTCGACCTCGACGCGCTCGCCCGCGACGTCGAGCGTGAACGTGCTCCCGCCGTCGCCGACGTGTACCTCGTGCGCGGCGACATCGGGTGCGGGGCGCGCCCGGTCGCAGCCGTCGCATCGCCAGAGCCCGGCGTGGCCGAGGAACACGGCGTCGTAGCGGAACGCCGCGCCGCACTCACAGAAGCGAGCGTCCGAGGCGTGCTCATCGCCCTCGATCGCGACACCGCGGTCCTCGATGCCGAACGTGACCACCTCGCCGCGGCCGGTCTCCGTGAGCTGCGCGATCGGCGGGGGGGGGGGGGGGGGGGGGGGGGGGGGGGCGCGGCCGGGGGGCCGCGGCGCGGCCGGCGGGTCGTCGGCGTGGAGTACGAGCGTCAGCCCGCTGCCGTCGCCGACGAGCATCTCGCGCCAGCCCTCGGCCACCGAGTCAACCTCGCCGTAGCGGTCGAGCTGGTCGCGGAAGAGATTCAGGAACAGCGCCGCTCGCGGTCGCAGCACCGGCAGCAGTCCTGGCAGCGCCGCCTCGTCCACCTCGATGACGCCGAGGCGCGGAGTTCCGCCCTCGCCGCCGTCGTCGTGCGCATCGAGATACGCGGAGACGATGCCGCGCTCGAGGTTGGAACCGGAGCGGTTGGCGATCGGCTCATAGCCGGCGGCTACGGCGATGCCGGCCAGCAGGTGCGCCGTCGTGGTCTTGCCGTTCGTGCCGGTCACGACCACCGAGCCCGCGTCCGGGAGGCGAGCGAGTTGCCGGGTCACGCCGGGCGCGACGCTCGTTGCCACGAGACCCGGGAGTGCGGTGCCGCCGCCGCGACCCAGCCGGCGCGCGGCCTCCCCGGCAAGCGTCCCGAGGAGCACCGCCACCCGATCGCGAGGGCCGAGCCTGCCGGTCATCGGGCGTTTCGCTCTCCCCGCCGTGGTCGATGCATCGCCGTCAGAGACAGAATCGCCCGGCGCCGTCTGGACGCCGGGCGTGGCTGGTCATCGTGGATCGGCTGGCGGTCGTCAGCCGGAGCGCGAGCCCTCGTTCGAGCCCTCTCCGTCTCCGGCGGTGGCCGACGCTTCCTCGCCCTCGTCTTCGTCTTCTTCAGCCGCTTCTGCGGCCTCCTCTTCCTCGTCGCCGCGGGCTTCAGTGCGGAACTCGCGGATACCGCGGCCAAGCGCGCCGCCGAGGTCGGCGACGCGGCTCGCGCCGAAGATCAGCGCGATGATCACGAGGACGATGAGCAGTTCCTGCCAGCCCAGTCCACCGATCATGGGTCAGCCTCCCTGACGTAACTCGCAGCAGCGTGCGTTTCGGTGTCGCGGGATCGTACCACGCGGCCCCGTCACACCATCTACCTGTTGTGTGTACGCTGCCGGGCCCTCCGCGGATCGCCGTCTAGTCGGCAATGCGCTCGAGGAAGACCTCCATCACGCCGCCGCAGATCTTGTCGTCGCCCTCGACGTCCTCGGTGAGGTCCACCAGGACGATGCGGGGTTCGCCGTCGGCCAGGGTCTCCATGGCTTCCTGCCAGACCTCGGCCTCGCCGCAGCCGCCGCCGATGGTGCCGACGAATGTGCCGTCCGGGCGCAGCAGCATCTGCGCACCGGGGCCGCGCGGCGTGGAGCCGCGCGCCGTCGCGACGGTCGCGAGTACACGCCGCTCGCCCGCGCGCTGCGCTTCCTTGATCTCCTCGTACAGCTCAACGTCCGCCACGTGTCGCTCCTTCAGTCATACCCGCGCATTGTACCAGCCGCGCGCGAGCAGTCTCGCACCGGTGAGAACTCTGTCAGGCAGTCGCCTTCCTACGCTCTCGCACCAGCTTCACATCGAGCCGGTATCCCAGCGCCTCTGCGATGTCGTAGATGGTCTCGAGGCGCGGACTGTGTTCGCCTGATTCGAGCCGGCTGATGACCGTCTTGGTCACGCCGATCTGCTCGGCAAGTTCACGCTGGCTGAGATTGCGGGCTTTCCGCGCCCGCACCATTGCCTCGATCAATCGGAACCGCGGACCCAGCCGGTCATACTCGCGCTGCAATTCTGGATCTTCGGCGCGCAACTCCTCGAACATCTCCTTCGCTCGCCGCATCGTTCACCTCTCCCCACCCTACTGCCTCAGCTCAAGTAGCCTGCTCCGCGCCCGCGCCACGTCACGTGGTGATGCTCGCCGGGCCTGCTTCCGCCACGCGTGCAGTAGATAGAGCACTCCGTGCGCCTCACCGTAAGCAAGGCGATGGTCGCCAACCCGCAGCTCATACAGCCCAATCGTCGAGTCGAGCGGCCGATCGATGGGCATCCCGAGCGGAGCTCCCTGGGTCTCCAACAGGTCCACGTAGCGCTCCGCCGTCGCCACTACGCTTCGTTCTCCAGCGCGCGCAACTCGGCGAAGGTACTGGGTCACCGGGTCGCGACCGCGCCTGTCCTGCCAGGCCCTCACCTCCATGGCGAAACGGTAACATACATGTGGTCACCGCGAGAACGTGAATCAGGTGCCCCATACCCCGGGACTATCCGGAAGGTCGCGCGGATAACCCCGACGCGCTGTCAGAATCGGCGGTCGCTCAGCGCTACGCGGTCGGCGCAGTCAGCCTCGCCCGACCCTTCACTTCGCGCATCTGCCCTCCCGTGCCACCGCGACGCTCCAGCACCATCTCGGAGAGGATCGACATCGCGATCTCCTCGGGCGTCTCGGCGCCGATGTCGAGGCCGATCGGGGTGTAGACGTTCTCGAGGTCGGCCAGGTCGAACCCGTCGTCCGCGAGGTGCTGGAGCACCGTCCCGGTGCGGCGGCGGCTACCAATCATGCCGACATAGGCCGCGCCCCGGCCCACCAGGTGGCGCAGCCCCTCCTCGTCGAGCGTGTGGCCGCGCGAGACCAGCACCGCGTACGTACTGTCGTTGATGTCGAGCGCGTCGAGGGCCGGCGCGGGCTCCTCGGCGATCACCTGCTCGGCCATCGGGAAGCGCTCCTCGTTCGCGAACTCCTCGCGGTCGTCGATGACCGTGATGCGGAAGCCGAGCATGTGGCCCATCGTCGCGAGCGCCAGCCCGACGTGTCCGCCGCCGACGACAAGCAACTGCCCGGGCGCCTCGTGCACCTCGACCATGACCCGCGCGTCCCCCGGGCGCGCCTGCGAGCGCCGCGACACGGCGTCGCCTTCCGCCGCGACGTGGACGGTCTGCGCCTCCAGGCGCGGGCGCTCCTCGAGCGCTCCGACGGCGGACTCGCGCACGGCCTCCTCGATGGCGCCGCCGCCGATGCTGCCGACGGTGGACCCGTCCTTGTGCACGAGCATCTTCCCGCCGAGGAGGATGCCCTGGTCGCGCTGCTCGCCGAGGTCGATAACGGTCGCTACCGCGACGGCCTCACCCCCGGAGAGCGCCTCCTCGATGATCTCCACGATCTGTGTCCGCACATCGCTCACGGCGTGGTTGCTCCTCGTCCGCCCGCACGGTTGCGGCTACGCATTATGCCTCGCTTCTCCGGGGAGCGTCGTACCGGCCGACGGATGACCGCGTACGCGGCAGGCGGCCGTGGTAACATGTTGTGGTCACATCGGAGCACATATGTAGTCCGTTCGAGGAGCACATTGTGACCACATACGGAGTACGAGAGTTCAAGGCCCGCCTCAGCGAGATCCTCAGCGGTCTCGAGGAGGGCGACGAGGTGATCATCACACGCCACGGCAAGCCGTGTGCGCGCCTGACCGCGGCCCCGAAACCCGACGACGAGAAGCGCTCGCTGAGCACCCTGCGCGGGATGTTCGCGCACATGCCCGACGTCGAGTACGAAGAGTTCGTCGAGCTGAAGAAGATCTGGGAACCGCGCCCGCTGCCGGATGACTTCGAGGACTCCGCTCCCGATGCTGGATAGGCCCGCGCAGTTCGTCATCGATACGCACGCGCTCTGGTGGTACCTCAACTCGTCGAACCGGCTCAGTCCTGCGGCCGCAGCGGCCTTCATGCTGGCCGCATCCGGCAACGCGACCCTCATCGTCCCTGCGATCGTTGTTGCCGAGTACCACTTCCTGTCCGTCAAGGTGAGGGAGCCCGTGACGCCTTCGGATCTGCTGCTCGCCCTCGCAGCGGTGCGCGGGGTTGAATTCTCCGCGCTCGGGCAAGAGCAACTGGAGTTCCTGGATCGCCTTCCCGAGATCCCGGAGATGCACGACCGACTGATTGCTGCCGACGCCGTGATTCGGGGAGTTCCTCTCGTGACTCGAGACGCGGCCCTCATCGCCTCACCGCAGGTGGACACGATCTGGTAGGCGCGCCCGGCGGGCAGTACCGCGCGTCGCTACACGTTAAACAGCACCTCGATCACGTCGCCGTCCTCGACGACGTAGTCGCGGCCCTCGGTGCGGAGCCGGCCCTGCTTGCGCAGCTCGGCGAGGGACCCCGCCTCCATCAACTCGTCGTAGCGCGCCACCTCGGCGCGGATGAAACCGCGCGCGATGTCCGAGTGGATGCGTCCCGCCGCGTCGAGCGCCGTCCCGCCGACCGGCAGCGTCCACGCCCGCGACTCCGGCCGCCCGGCCGTCAGGAACGAGTGCACGCCCAGCAGCGCGTAGGCCTCGCGCACCAGGCGGTCGACGGGGGAGACGGGCGGCAGTCCCAGCCCGACGCGGAACTCCTCGGCCTCATGGGGGTCGAGCGCGGCGACCTCCGCCTCCAGCTGCGCGCACAACGCCACGACCGTCGTCGCGGACGCGTCGAGGTGCTGCGCGAGCTCGGCCTCGATCGCGCCGGCGCTGCCGACATCGGCTTCCGCCACGTTCACCACGACGAGCAACGGGCGTCGCGTCAGCAGCTGGTAACCTGACAGCCGCTTCTGCTCGGCCTCGGTCAGCTCCTGCGCGCGCAGGCCTCGGCCCGCCTCGAGCTCCTGCGTGACGCGTTGCAGCAGCTCCAGCTCCGTCTCGAGGGGGCCGCGGTCCCCCGCACGCATCGAGCGCATCTCGGGCTCGATACGGCTGATGCGGCGTTCGATGAACGCCAGGTCCGCGAAGGTGAGTTCGAGCTCGAGCGTCTCAAGGTCGCGTCGAGCGTCGGCGATGCCACCACCGCTGAAGGCGCCAACGACGGGGGCGAGTGCATCCATGCGCGCCATCTCGCCCAGCATCGAGGTCTCTGCGCCGCGCGACGCCACCGCGGCGACGGGGTAGTCGAACCAGCGGATCTCGGCGTGGGTGACCTTCTTCGCCTCGTACAACTCGGCGAGCCGGTCGACGCGCTCGTCGGGCACTCGCACGACGCCGATCGCGGCCTCGAGGCGGCCGCTGCCACTCCCCGCGGCGGCGCCGCCGGTGAGCGCACGCCAGAGCGTGGTCTTGCCCGACGCTGGTAGCCCGATGATGCCGAGGTCCATGCCAGCCAGTCTCAGCGCGCCGCGAGGGGCGTGCAACGCGCAGCCTGTCCCGTCGGGCACGCGTCGAGCAGCGGGCAGTCCTCGCAGCGTGGCGCGCGCGCGAGGCATCGCGCCTTGCCATGCGCGACGATGAGTGCGTGCCACTCGCCGAGGCGCGCCACGTCGTCGCGGGTGGCGTCGAGGAGCATGCGGCGGGCCGGTTCGTACCCCTCGGGTAGCGAGCAGCCGAGCCGTGCGAAGAGTCGCCGTGTGTACGCGTCGACGACGAACGTGGGGCGACGCGCCGCGTACAACCCCATCGCGTCGGCCGTCTCCGGCCCGACGCCCCACACGTCCAGGCAACGTCGCCGCACAGTCTGGGCGTCACCGGTGAGGAAGCACTCGATCGTCCCGCCCGGCGAGGACAGCACGCATTCGGCGAACGCGCGCAGCGCACGTGCTTTCGACCGGTATGTGCCGGCGCCACGCACGAGGTCCTCGATCCTCGCGAGCGGGAGCGTGGCGAGCGCTTCGACCGAGAGCGCATCGGCGTCCCGCAGCCGTGCCAGCGCCGCAGCTGCCGACTCCCAGCGGGCGTGCTGCACGAGGATCGCGCCGACGCAGACCTCGAGCGTGGCTGTCTCGGGCGGGCCGTCGACCGGCCACCAGCCCTGGGGGCCGTACTCGCCGAGCAGCGCGTCGTAGGCCGCGTCGAGGCGGGCCCGGTCGAGCGCCGGTGCGGCTTCGATCACCCCTGCGCCCACCGCGGCAGCTTCGCGTCAGGGACGGCGTCGTAGACGGCGATGTACGGCTTCACGTCCAGCACCGGCGTGCCGTCGACGAGGTCGAGGCCCTCGACGCGCAGCGTGGCGCCCTCGATGCCGCGCAGGCGGCAGACGGTCACTGCGACCGGATTGGGGCGCGCGCCTCGTAGCGCGAAGGCGCCGAGCAGCGGCAGCCGCTCGTCGCCGCCCGGGTACGCCTGTCGGCGCTCGCGCAGCTCGGCCGGGATCTGGTCGAGCCACCCGACGACGATCACGTGTGAGAAGCCGTCGACGCCTTCGAGGGCGTCGGCCAGGTCCGGGCGCAGTTCCACCTCGCTGCGCACACGCGACCAGTCCTGCCGGCGCACGTCGCGCTCGCCGCTGCGCACGACGCCGATCGGGGTCATCGCGATGGGTTCGTGGTCACCTGTCATAGCCTTGATTCTACGGGCGTTTCTCGATGCCGGAGGGGGTCACGCCGCCCCCTCGCGCAGCGCCTCAGAAACTGCGATCCGTGGTAAACTGATTGCGTGCTCAACGCGACTCGGGAACCAGCCGCTGCGCCCCCATCCGCTCGATGCGCAGCCTCTCCCCGCACAGCCGTCGCGATGAAGAATCAAGGTACGACCTATCCATGAGTCTGTGACCGTCTGATGGCCGGAACCCGCGCAGCACGAGGCAGCGCCACCAGGCGCACCGCCAACGGGAACGGCTCCCGCACCAACGGCCGCCGCAAGGGCCGCAACGGCAACGGCGGCGCCAACGGCGCGGGCGACCCCGCCTACACCTCCGAGCAGATCCAGGTCCTCGAGGGCCTCGAGGCCGTGCGCCGCCGCCCCGGCATGTACATCGGCTCCACCGACCAGCGCGGCCTCCACCACCTCATCTACGAGATCGTCGACAACGCCATCGACGAGGCCATGGCCGGCTTCTGCGACCGCATCGATGTCACCATCCACGCCGACGGCAGCGTCACCATCGAGGACAACGGCCGCGGCATCCCCGTCGACAAGCACGAGAAGACCCGGCTCTCCGGCGTCGAGACGGTGCTGACCACGCTCCACGCCGGCGGCAAGTTCGGCGGCGGCGGCTACAAGGTCTCGGGCGGCCTGCACGGCGTCGGCGCGTCGGTTGTCAACGCGCTGTCGAGCCGCCTCCTGGTGGAGGTCGCCATCAAGGGCGGGCTCTACCGTCAGACCTATGAGCGCGGCGTCGCCACCTCGAAGCTCGCGAAGGTGCGCGGCGAGAAGACCGACTACACCGGCACCGTCATCACGTTCCTGCCCGACGAGGACGTCTTCGAGACGCTCGACTACGAGTTCGAGACCCTCGCGGCGCGCTTCCGCGAGATGGCCTACCTCACGCGCCGCGTCTGGATCGCGTTCCACGACGAACGCACCTCGGAGGCGCTCGCCGAGCACGTCGGGCCGCGCGAGAAGTCGTTCTACTTCGACTCGGGCATCGACGCCTACGTGCGCCACCTCAACCGCGGCCGCGGGCCGCTGCACCCCGACCCGATTCACATCGAGGATCAGCGGGGCGACACCCTCGTCGAGGTGTCGCTGCAGTACAGCCAGAGCTTCAACGAGACGGTCTACTCGTTCGCGAACTGCATCCACACCATCGACGGCGGTAGCCACCTCACTGGCTTCCGCTCCGCGCTCACGCGCGCGCTCAACGAGTACGCGCGGCGCGCCAAGCTGCTCAAGGACAACGACCCCAACCTCTCCGGCGACGACGTGCGCGAGGGCCTCTCGGCCGTCGTGTCGGTGAAGCTCGGCGAGCCGCAGTTCGAGGGGCAGACCAAGACGCGCCTCGGCAACCCCGAGGTCAAGGGGCTCGTCGAGTCGGCCGTCGCCTCCAAGCTCGCGCAGGTGCTCGAGGAGCAGCCGGCGATCGGGCGGCGCATCATCGAAAAGGCGCTCACCGCCTCACGCGCTCGCGAGGCCGCCCGCAAGGCGCGCGACCTGGTGCAGCGCAAGGGCGTGCTCGAAGGCTCGATGCTTCCCGGCAAGCTCGCCGACTGCTCCGAGGCCGACCCCGAACTCTCCGAGATATACCTCGTCGAGGGCGACTCGGCCGGCGGGACCGCGAAGGCGGCCCGCGACCGGCGCACGCAGGCGATCCTCCCGCTGCGCGGCAAGATCCTGAACGTCGAGAAGGCGCGGCTCGAGAAGATGCTGGCGCACGAGGAGATCCGCACGATCATCACGGCCCTCGGCACCGGCTTCGGCGAGGACTACGACGCCTCCAAGCTGCGCTACCACAAGATCATCATCATGACGGACGCCGACGTGGACGGCGCGCACATCCGCACGCTGCTGCTCACCTTCTTCTTCCGCTTCATGCCGCAACTCATCGAGGACGGCCGCCTCTACATCGCCCAGCCGCCGCTCTACAGCCTGCGCTACCGCAATCGCGTGACCTGGCTGTTCACCGAGGAGCAGCGCGAGTCCCACTTCGCCGGGTACCCGGCGGCCGCCGAGAACGGCAACCTGCAGCGCTACAAGGGCCTCGGCGAGATGAACGCGGACCAGCTCTGGGATACCACCATGGACCCCGAGCGCCGCTCGCTGCTGCGCGTCGAGGTGCGCGACGCCGCCGAGTCCGACGAACTGTTCACGCGCCTGATGGGCGACGCGGTCCCCCCGCGCCGCGCCTTCATCATGACCCACGCCCTCGACGCCACGCTCGACGTCTAGCGGCCTCGGCGCCTCAGGTTCGGAGAGCCCTCGTGACGTCCGACGCCGCGACACAACGCCTGCACGTCGAGTTCGAGGCCGACGAGGAGTGCCCGGTCGCCTTCGGCGGCGACCCGACGATCGTGCTGTTCTTCGCCTCGTGGGCCTACTCGGTGCGCTTCGGCGGGCAGCACGAGCTGGCGCAGGCCGCGATGCGCATGCAACGCCGCTTCAAGGTCGAGCTGCGCCCCCTGCTGCGCTACGCCGACCGCGATGTCGAGGATGCCGCCGACCAGCGCGAGCTGGACCGCGCCTGGCAGGATGCCGCCCCGCTCGCCGAGTGCTGCCGCGCCGTCACCGCCGCCATCGGCGGCGGCGACGAGGAGCTCGATGGGCTCCTCGAGGGCTACGAGGCGCTCGCGCCGCGGCTCACCGAGCTGGCCGAGATGTGCGACTGGGCGGCCGCGGCCGAGGCGCGCGTGCGGCTCTCGTTCGACCTGCGTACGTCCGAGGATTGAGCCGCCCGGTCGGGCGTGCCACCATCGCAGGCGTGACATCCGACTCACACGAGCGCGCCCGGCTCTCCGAGTACGACCGCTGGCTGCGCGTGCCCTCGCCCAGCGGGGTGCTGATGCGCTGGTTCCTGGCCGAGCGCGGCATGTTCCTGGTGAACGGACCCGTGCTGCGTCTCCCGGCGGAGCTCAACCTCACCGGCGCCGAGCGTACCCTCGACCTCGGCACCGGCCGCGCCGCGCTGCTCCGCCAGCTCGACCGCCAGCTGCCGTTCGAGCGGGATCCCGTGGGCCTGGACTTCTCACGCCCCATGCTCAAACTCGCCGCCCGCGACGAAGCGCGTGTCGGGCGCCCCAGCGCGCTCGTTCAGGCCTCGGCGGCACGGCTCCCGTTCGCCGACGGCAGTTTCCAGCTCGTGCTGTGCGGCCACCTCGTGAAGCACCTCGACGACGACGGCCTGCGCGACCTCCTGGACGAGATCTACCGCGTGCTCTCGCCCGGCGGGCTCGCGCTGCTGTGGGACTTCGCGCCGACGGGGCTACGCCTGCTCGACGCGTTCAACATGCTCCTCATCACGTCGCACGTGAAGGAGCCGTTCCTGCGGTCGACGGCGACACTCATGCGATTCGCCAACGAGGCGGGGTTCCCGTTCGTCACGGACGCTCTGCTGCGCCCGTTCCTGTTCCCGCCGATCCCGCGCGCCTCGGTGCTCATCGGACGGCCGCCCGAGGAGGCGTAGCCGCCCGCGGGGATACCGGGGGTCACTCGCGGTACAGTCCCAAGTCGTCGATGAGCGCTCGCACAGCCTCCGGGAGCAGCGGCGTGGTCGGCTCCCCGCGCGCGACGCGTCGACGCAGCTCGCTCGCCGAGACCTCCAGCGCCGGCATCGGCACGAGGTCCACGCGGCCGGCCAGCCCCGGCAGCGCCCCGAGGCTGTCCGCGGCGGGCTCGGCGCCCGGGCGCTGCGCGAGGCCGAGGCGCACGCGCTGCACCAGCCGCTCGGGCTCATGCCAGTGCGGGAGGTCGGCGAGGGCGTCCTCCCCGAGCAGGAACCACCACGCCGCCTCCGGCTCGGTCGCCGCGAGCTCTTCGAACGTGTCGAGGGTGTAGGTGGGGCCGTCGCGGTCGACCTCGATGGCGCTGACCTCGGCCCACGGCAGGGTCGCGGCCGCCGCTTCGACGAGTCGCAGCCGCGTTTGGGCCTGCGTCACGACGCGGTCGGCCTTGCGCCACGGGTCGCCCGCCGGCACGAGCACTACCCCGTCGAGGCGCCGCAACCCGCCCGCCGCGGCGGCGCAGCCCCCGGCGCGCCGCGGCGGCCAGCACCAGGTGCGCGAGGTGCGGCGGGTCGAACGTCCCGCCCAGCACGCCGACGCGGGTCTGGGCGCTCACTCCCACGTCAGTTCCGCCTCGCCGATGCGGACACGCTCACCGACCCGCACCCCCAGGCGCGACAGCTCGCGCTGCACGCCGAGCCGTCGCAGCCGGTCGAGCAGTTCCTCGCGTGCCTCCGGCTCGTCGTGATCGAGGGTCAACGCGAGCCACTCGGCCGTGCGGCCGTGCACCACGGCGGTGCCGTCCGCCGCGCGCTCGGCGCTCACCCGCTCCCGTACGCGCGGCTCGGGCTGCAACAGCGGCGGTGGGGGCGGCGACTCGGCCTCACGGTCGAGGGCCTCCTGCAGCACCTGGAATGCCCGCTGTGCGAGCTGCGTCGTTCCCTCGCCGGCCGCGGCCGAGATCGCGAGCCATGGCACGTCGAGCGCCTCGACCTGCTCCTCGAGCAGCTCGACGTGCGCGGCCGCGTCGGGGTCGTCGATCTTGTTGAGCGCGAGCACCTGCGGCTTCTCGGCCAGGCCGTGCCCGAACGTCGCCAGCTCCTCGTTGATGAGCACGAGGTCGGCGAGCGGGTCATCGCGCGTCATGTCGAGCACGTGCACGAGCACGCGCGTCCGCTCGACATGGCGCAAGAACTCGTGCCCGAGGCCCACACCCTGGCTGGCGCCCTCGATGAGTCCGGGCATGTCGGCGGCGACAAAGCTGTCGTACCCCAGTTCGACGACGCCCAACTCGGGCTCCAGCGTCGTGAACGGATACGGCGCCACGCGCGGGTGCGCCGCCGACCACGCGCCGAGTAGCGTCGACTTGCCCGCGTTGGGCAGCCCGACGAGCCCCACGTCGGCGAGCAGCTTGAGTTCGATACGGAGCTCCCGGCGCTCACCCGGTGAGCCCTTCTGCGCGAAGCGTGGCGCACGTCGCGTCGGCGTCGTGAAGCGCTTGTTGCCCCAGCCGCCGCGGCCACCTCGCGCCACCACGACCTGCTCGCCCGCATCGGTGAGGTCCGCCAGCCGATCCCCGCCGTCCCAGACGATGCTGCCGACCGGCACCGGCAACACGAGATCCTCGCCCGAGGCTCCCTTGCGCTGCCCCGCCCCTCCCGCTCGCCCGGCCTCCGCCACCCGTGGGCGCCCGTCGCGGTACGCGCCGAGTCCCGCCACCTTGGTGTCGGCCACGAGCAGCACGCTGCCGCCTCGGCCGCCATCGCCACCATCCGGGCCACCAAGCGGCACGAACTTCTCGCGGCGCATCGACACGATGCCGCCACCGCCGGCTCCGGCCTGCACAACGAACTCGACCTGATCGATCACTGCTCGATACTCGCACTCTTGTGGATAACGTCGGTCGGGAAGGATCGCATGATCGCAGTGTAGGAGAGGAGACCTCGTCGTAGTGGTAGAGGCGTTGGTGCCGTGGGTAACCCCCGAGCGGTCCTTATGCGACCTGGAGCAGCGACTGTGGGTAAGCCACGGCCGAGCGGGGCCGAGGGTGGGGAGAACCGCGCGATGCGGCGGGGAGCGAGGGTTCGAGGGGCGCGCGCGATGGATCGGACGTCCACGGATGTGAAAGAGCGTCGACACGTCGGCCGTAAGTTACCCACGCCTTGTCCACGGCCGTGGATGATTGCGCTCGTCATGTATGACGAGCGCAGATACCGGTGGGGGCGGCTGCGGAGGGGGCTCAGGCGACCTGGCGTGCGCGCTCGACGAGCTCACGGAGCGTGGTCACGTCCTGGCGCGTCTCCGGCTCGATCTGCAGCGAGCGGCTCATCTTGCGCCACCCGTGGTGCACCGTGGAGTGGTCACGGCCACCGAGGACGGTGCCGATTTCCACCAGCGACCGGTGCGACATCTCGCGGATGAGGTACATCGCGAGCTGCCGCGGGTAGGCGACGCGCTTGGCGCGGCTCTTGGAGAGCAGCGCCTCACGGTCGATGCCGAAGTAGCGGCAGACCACCTCGATGATGATCTCGGGCGATGGCGGGAGCTGGGGCTCCGCCGGGTCGAGCGAGGCGAGCGCGGACTGTACGAGCGCCGGCGATACGGGTTCCTCGACCAGGCGCGCATAAGCGAGTACGCGGGTGAGCGAACCCTCGAGTTCGCGGATGTTGTGCGTGTAACGGCGCGCGATGACATGCAGCGAATCGTTGTCGAGTTGGAGGTGCTGCTCTTCCGCCTTGGAGCGCAGGATGGCGATCCGCGTCTCAACGTCGGGCGCCTGGATGTCGGCAATCATGCCCCACTCGAAGCGTGACCGGAGGCGTTCCTCGAGTTCCGGGATGAGCTGCGGACTCTTGTCGGAGGTGATGACGATCTGGCGGCCAGCCTCGTGCAGGTTATTGAACGTGTGGAACAGCTCTTCCTGGGTGGCTTCCTTGCCGCTCACGAACTGGACGTCGTCGATCAGCAGCGCGTCGGCGTGGCGGTAGCGGAGGCGGAACTCCTCCTGCTTGCGCTGCTGGATGGACTGGATGAGGTCATTCGTGAACTGCTCGGCGGAGATGTAGAGCAGTTGCATCTTTTGATCGAGTAACGCATGGCCGATGGCCTGGAGCAGGTGCGTTTTGCCAAGGCCTACAGCGCCGTACAGGAACAGCGGGTTGTGGGAGTGCCCCGGCGATCGGGCGACGCCTTCCGCTGCCGCGACCGCCAGCCGGTTGTTGGGCCCCACTACGAACGACCGGAACTGGTACTGCTCACGCAGTCGTGGGCGGCGGTAGCCGTCGGTGCTCGCACCGCGCGGGTCGCCGCCGCGCTGGAGCACCGGCGCCTCGTCGTCCGGCGCGCGGAGCGGCTCGAAGGCGATGTCGAGCGGCTGGTCCCCGAGGTCGGCGAGGGTGCGGCGGATGAGCGGCATGAGCCGCTGCTGCAGCCACTCCGTGATGAACTCGGAGCGTGTGCCGACGATGAGCGTGTTGCCCTCGAGGCGGACGCCCTCGGTTGGGCCGAGCCAGGTCTCGTAGTTGGCGTCTGACACGTGCTGCCGGAGCGAGCGACGCGCCAGTTCCCAGAGCTCAGCGGGGTCGTCGGACACCAGAATGCTCCACGCGATCATTCAGGAGGCGGCAATGATGTACCCACAGTTTGGGATAACTGTGGGTAAGTACACGCGGACTACAGCCGACCCGCGAACGGGATCACCCCACCGGCCGTACTTGCCATGTCCCCGCTACGCCGCCCCTGAGCTTCGCTGCGGGAGTGATAGTGAAAGGCGGAACGAAGGCTAGCGGCCCTGCCCCGCTCCGGCAACAACGCTATGTCGGGCAAGCACCGCCGAAGGGGGATTTGGGATGCTCTGTGTATAATCCTTCGCGGCGCACGCCCGGTGCGAGCGCGACTGTCGCTTGACGGGATGACGCCGATCCTCGCTCAGGGGCATCAGACGGGAGCGTTCGTGCTCCTCGCCATCGACATTGGCAACACCAGCATCGCTGTCGGGGTCTTCGACGGACCGACGATCGCCGCCCGATTCCGTCTCGCCAGTGACCGCGAGATGGATGCCGGCGCATACGAGGAGCGGCTGGCCGCTGAGCTGCGCCAGTGTGGCATCGACCCCCAGCTCGTGCGGGGCGCGGCGCTCTCGTCGACGGTGCCCGTCCTCGCGACCGCGGTCGGAGGCGCCTGCGAGCGCGCGTTCGGCGTCACGCCCGTCGTCGCGAGCGCCGAGGTGCAGACGGGCGTCCCCATTCGCTATGACGACCCGGCTACGGTGGGCCCGGACCGGATCCTGCACGCAGTGGCCGCGGTGCACCGACACACGCCACCGGTGATCGTCGTCGACTTCGGGACGGCGCTCGTCTTCGACGCCGTGGGGCGCGAGGGCGACTACCTGGGGGGTACCATCGCCCCCGGCATCGGCATCTCCGCGCAGGCGCTGTTCGACGGCGCGGCCATGCTGAACCGCGTCGAGGTGACCCCGCCGTCCTCGGGCAGCGTGATTGGCCGCAACACGGCCGACGGTATGCAGGCGGGGATGTTCTACGGGTACGTCGAGATGGTGCGCGGGATGGTGCGGCGCTTCAAGGAGGAGATTGGCGATGACGCCACGGTGATCGCCACGGGGGGTTACGCAAACGAGATCGCCGCGGCCTCGGGCTGCGTCGACGCGATCGAGCCGGACCTCAACTTCGAGGCCTTGCGGCTCGTCTATGAGGCCAACTCATGAGTGAAACATCAGGACCGCTCTCGGGACGCACGATCGTGCTCGGCGTGACCGGCTCGATCGCCGCGTACAAGGCCGTCGAGGTGGCCAGCCGTCTCGTCCAGGCGGGCGCCACCGTGCGCCCTGTGATGACCCGCGCGGCCACCGAGTTCGTCGGCCCCGCGACGTTCCGAGGCGTCACCGGCCACGAGCCCCTTGTCGACATCTGGGCGCCCGACGGCGAGCACGCCGAGCCGCACGTCGCGCTCGGCCGCGAGGCCGACCTGATGCTCGTCACGCCCGCGACCGCCTCCGTCATGGCTCGGCTCGCGCACGGCATCTCCGACGACTGCGTCACGCTCGCGGCGCTCGCGATGCGGGGACCACTCCTCGTGGCGCCCGCGATGGACGCCGGCATGTGGGCGAACGCAGCCACGCAGGCCAACGCCCGCACACTCCGGGACCGAGGCGTCACCTTCCTCGGACCCGTCGAGGGCCGCCTCGCCTCGGGCGAGATGGGCGCCGGCCGGCTGATGGAGCCGATGGCGATCGTGGACCACATCAAGGCCGCGGCTGGGAGGCTCGACGGCCCGCTCGCCGGTGCGCGCATCGCCGTGACCGCGGGCGGCACGCGCGAACCGGTCGACCCGGTGCGCTTCGTCGGCAACCGCTCGAGCGGGAAGATGGGCTACGCCGTGGCCGAGGCCGCTCGTGACCGCGGCGCGGAGGTCGTGCTCATCACCAGCGCGGAGCTGGCCGCCCCGGCGGGCGTGCGAGTCGCGCCGGTCGAGACCGCGCAGGAGATGCTCGACGCCGTGCAGGAGCACGTCCCGGCGTGCGACGCGCTAATCATGGCGGCGGCGGTCGCGGACTACCGCCCGCTCGAGGCGGCCACGGAGAAGCAGAAGCGCGGCGGCCGCGAGACGTGGGGGATCGACCTCGTCCGCAACCCGGACATCATCGCCTCGGTCGCGGTCGACGGCCTGATCAAGGTGGCGTTCGCCGCCGAGACGCAGGACCTGGTGGACAACGCCGCGAAGAAGCTGGTCGAGAAGGACGCACACCTCATCGTCGCCAACGATGTCTCGGCGACCGACGCCGGCTTCGCCGTCGACACCAACCGCATCACAATCCTCGACCGCACTGGTAACCGCGAGGATCTCCCGCTGATGTCGAAGTACGACTGCGGCGTGCGCATCCTCGACCGCGTGCAGGAGCTCCTCGCCGCCGGGGGGTAGCAGCGCCACCGGCGAGCGACGCCAAACGGCCCGAGGTGCAAGCCTCGGGCCGTGGCTGTGTCGGCGGGCGAAGGGGACTACCCGGCGCGCGCCAGCACGTACTCGACCAGCGTGCGCGTCGCGGTGCCCGCGACGCCCTTCACCTTCTCGCCCCGGTCGCGGTCGTTGTCCATGACGCCGGCGATGTCGAAGTGCGCCCACTGCGTGTCGTGGGCGAAGCGCTGCAGGAACTTCGCCGCGGTGATCGAGCCCGCGCCGCGCCCGCCCGTGTTCTTGATGTCCGCCACGTCCGACTTGATCTGGCTGTCGTACTCGTCGTCGAGCGGGAACCGCCAGATCGGTTCCCCAGCGGCGTCGGCCGCGCGGTCGAGGTCGCGGAACAGGCGGTCGTTGTTGGCGAACACGCCGGTGCGCACGTTGCCGAGCGCGATCGACATCGCGCCGGTCAGCGTGGCGACGTCGATCAGGGGCGCGCAGTTGTGGGCGCGCGCGTAGCCGAGCGCGTCGGCGAGGACGAGCCGGCCCTCGGCGTCCGTGTTGATCACCTCGACAGACTGGCCGTCCATCGCGTAGAAGACATCGCCGGGCTTGGTGGCGCTGCCGCTCGGCAGGTTCTCCGTGCACGGGGCGATGCCGGTCACGTTGATCTCCGGCGCGAGGCGCGCGATGGCCTGCATCGCGCCGAGCACGGCGGCCGCGCCGCTCATGTCGGCCTTCATCCGCTCCATGCCGCCCGCGGGCTTGATGGAGATGCCGCCCGAGTCGAACGTGATGCCCTTGCCGATCAGCCCGACGCTGCGCCGCCCGGATGCGCCGCGGTATCGCAGCACGATGAACTTCGGGGGTTGCTGCGAGCCCTGCGCCACCGAGAGGTACGAGCCCATCCCCAGCCGTTCGGCCTCCTCGCGCTCGATGATCTCGCACTCGAGCCCCGTGGCCTCCGCGATCTCCTGGGCTTTCTCGGCCATGTGGGTCGGCGTCATCAGGTTCGCCGGCGAGTTCGCGAGGTCGCGAGCGAGGTTCTGCGCCTCGGCCATGATCTGCCCGCGCTCGACACCCGCGGCGACGCGGGCAGCGCGCCGCTCCGTGCGCTCCACGATGCGAATCGACGCGACGTTGCCGCGCGGGCGGTCCTGCTCGCGTGTGTGGTGCTGGTCGAAGCGGTAGAGGCCGAGCGTGAAGCCCTCGGCGAGCGCCTGCCCGCCGCGTTCGAGGTCGCTCCCCAGCCAGTCGGGCTGGGCGGCGATGGCCACGCTGCCGGCGTCGACGCCGCGCAGGGCCCGCGCGAGGTTGCCCGCCTGCGAGCGCGTCCGGCCCGGCGCGAGCTTGCTGCGGTCGCCCAGGCCGTGCACGAAGGCACGTCGCGCGGCGACGTCGTCACCGACGGGGACGGGCGTGAGCGTGCCGTCGTTGAGACGGATCGCTCGCGAGGTGAGCATGGCGTTGAGCGCGCCCCCGGCAGCGGCGTTGAGCGCACCCGCGGCTCCGCCCGGCCGTCGCGCCCCCTCGGGCAGCGACACGACGATGGTGTCGACGTCCTGGGCGGCCAGGTCGCCGCTCGTCACCTCGATCTGCATGCTCTGTCTCCTTCGCGCGCGGCTCGCGGCCGGGCTTGACTCCAGGCTGTACGTTACAATGCACTGATCCAAGCTGCCGCACTTGCTGCGATGGAGGCGTAGCCGCCCACCGTGCCTCGTGTACACCGCCGTCTGGCTCGCTACCTCTTCTACTCCACCAACCCGGAGCGCTCCGGCGTCACCCGCTGGGACGTCACCGAGTTGCTCATCGTGGTGTTCGCGTTCCTCTGCTACTTCGTCGTGCGCGGCGCCGTGGTCGACCGCACCGCCGACGCGATCGAGCACGCGCGCTGGATCATCGACCTGCAGATCAACCTCGGCGTCTTCGTGGAGCCGGCGTTTCAGCGCTGGGTGCTGGACTACGACCTGCTGAGCCGGGGGCTCAACTTCGTCTACTTCTGGCTCGACTTCCCGCTCATCGCGGTGGTGGGGTTCGTGCTGTTCTGGAAGCACCGCCGCGCCTACACGCTGACGCGCGACGCGATGCTCATCTCGGGCGGGATGGCGCTGCTGCTGTACTGGGCCTACCCGGTCGCGCCGCCGCGCTTCCTCCCGGAGTGGGGCTTCGTCGACACACTCGAGGTCTACGACAACCTCTCGTACCAGGCGCAGTCGATGCAGCCGTTCGTGAACCCGTTCGCCGCCGTGCCGTCGCTGCACGTGGGGTGGTCGCTGCTGCTGGCGGCGGGCGTGTTCGTCTCGACCCGCAACCTGGTCCTGCGGCTGGCGGCGATCGCCGTGTTCGTGCTGCAGTCGATCTCAGTGGTCGGGACGGGCAACCACTACATCTTCGACGGCGTCGTGGGGCTCGTCGTCTGCGCGGTCGCGCTCGGTGTGGCGGTGTGGATGCAGCGCCGGGCCTACCCGGCGCTGGGCGCGGTGCTCGCCCGCCGCGCGGGGCTGCGGCGCCCGCCCGAGCCGAGCCGGGGCACGGCGCCCTCGGCGCGGACCGGCCGTCCGACTACTGCTTAGGGGCGCGTCACCCGGAACGGCCTAGTGCCGCTGCCAGGTTCTTGAGCACGCTAGGGGCGTACTTGTGCGAACCTGCCGCAGATCCGGATGACATGGGCATCACCCACACCTCAGAGTCCACGATTCTGACATCTTGTCGGCCCCACGAGTGTGCCCTCCAAGCCTTCCGTCCGAACACTGCCTTGAAGGCGGCAGCGCCGTTGAAGCAGACCACGCGCGGGGCGGCGGCTTCGATGCGGCGCTTGAAATCGGGTACCGCAGCCTGCCGCTGGGTAGATGTCACATTCCCCGAGTCAGTCTCGACGAGCTTCAGCACGTCCGTCAGCCCGATACCGTAGCGGTCGGGCAGGTCCCCGTCGTCCTTCGGTCGCAACACGCGGTCCACGAGCGGGCTGTCGGAGAGCCAGCGCCAGAACCAGTTGCGGGGGTGGCTGTAGTAGTGCCGTTTCTGGGCGGAGACCTTGGCAGGGTTGAGGCCGACGAAAACAAGGTCGAGGTTGTCGCCGAGCAGATCGGGTAGCGTTTCGGTCATAGTTCATCTCCTCTCTAGATGGGTCAGTTCGCAGACGGTGCGTCAGGGGGACTGGCGCGGTCGGCGACGCCGGCCGGGCCGCGGCGGCTCGGCACGAGCTCGACCGGTGACGGAATCCGCCAGTTCCAGCCATGCTTCGCCGCCCCGTGTACACGGCCATCGCGGGCGAGTTGTCGCATCCGACGGCCTGTGATGCCGAGTTCGCTCGCGGCCTCATCCGCCGTGAGGTAGCGGGAGCCAGCGGCTGGACTGCGAACCGGCAGGACCTCGACGGGCGTGGGAATCAGCCACTCGTTGCCGTGCTTGACTGCTCCGCGCAGGCGCCCCTCGCGGGCGAGCTGCCGCACGCGGCGTTCGGATACCTCCAGCTCAAGCGCCGCCGAGCGCGCAGTGAGGTTCAGGACGTCGTCGCCGGGCAGCTCGGGGGCCAGCTCAAACTCAAGAGGGGTGCTCTGCTTGAGCGTGCTGACCTCTTGCACCATGAAGCCGATGACCTCGCCGTTATCGTCGAGGCGCTTGAGGATGCGCTCGTCTTCGGTCGGAGTGAAGTATCCGTCGCGGAACGCCCACAGCACCTCGATCATGTCGCCCTCGGCGTCGTACCAGATCGAGACGTTCTTGCTCGCCATACGCGATCCCTCCCATCCACAGCCACCGGTTTCGGCGACCCCATACGAGGTTACTATGCCGTGTGCGGAAGGCGCGATGGACTGTCGGGTGGTGCGGTTGGCCGCCATGAAACCCTGTGCTAGCGTAATCCGCGTAGTCGCACGGCGCGTGCGCGCGCCGGATCGCCCAGCAACGGCCCGCGGCTACCGCCCGGTCCCGGGAGGACCACGGCGCTGAGTGTGTAGGTGGCAATAGGCAACAGGGAACAGGACCAACTCGCATCGCCTCGCTCATCACTGCGGAACGCCGTCAAGAGATCGTCCACGACTACCAGACCCACGAGGGAGACACTGGCTCCCCCGAGGTGCAGGTTGCGCTGCTGACCGAACGCATCCGGCGCCTCACGGACCATCTCCGCGAACACTCGCACGACTACGACACCCGGCGCGGGCTGCTCAAGCTCGTCGGCCGTCGCCGTCGGCAGCTCCGCTACCTCAGCAAGAAGGACGTTGAGCGTTACCGCACGCTCATCGCGAAGCTCGGACTGCGCCGCTAGTCGCAGTCAGCTCCGCTCCGCCCTCGTACCTCCCGGCCGCGCGACACCACCAGGCGGTGCATGCCCCGGCGAATGGGCGTGCCCGCAGGCGCATGAAGGAGCAACGGAAGACATCGACCACCCCACCACCCGGCCGCACGACCACAGCGGCGGCCCGGACCGTTCAGCAACCCACCCCCGAAATGAGACACGCGCGGCCATGACAGGGCGCGCCCAGGAGAGGCGATAGCCACCATGACCCAGCCAGCAGTTTCAGCTCCCCGCATGGAGGTCGAAGAGCAGACCTTCAGCACCGAGATCGAGGGCAAGACTCTCGAGATCGGCGTCGGGCTGCTCGCGCAGAACGCGAGCGCCGCATGCACCATGCGCTACGGCGACACCGTGCTCCTCGCCACGCTCACCGACGGTGAGCCCCGCGCGGGCATCGACTTCTTCCCGCTCACCGTCGACTTCGAGGAGCGGATGTACGCCATCGGCAAGATCCCCGGCTCCTTCTTCCGCCGCGAGGGTCGCCCCGGCAACGAGGCCACGCTCGCCGCGCGCATGACGGACCGGCCGATCCGCCCGCTCTTCCCGAAGGGCTACCGCCGCGAGATCCAGCTCGTGCTGCTGACCCTCGCGTCCGACCGCGAGAACCCCGCCGACATCTTCGGCGTCCTCGGCGCCTCGACCACGCTCGGCATGTCGAACGTCCCGTTCGAGGGCCCGGTGTCGTCCGTCCGCGTCGGCCGCGTCGACGGCGAGTTCAAGGCGTTCCCCACCTACGAGGAGATCGAGGCGTCCGACCTCGACCTCATCGTCGCGGGCACCGAGGACTCGATCGTGATGATCGAGGCCGGCGCCGACCAGGTGCCGGAGGCCGAGGTCATCGAGGCCGTCGAGTACGCGCAGGGCATCATCGCCCAGCTCAACGCGCTGCAACGCGAGGTCATCGACGCCGTCGGCAAGGAGAAGATCCCGTACGAGCCGCCGGAGAAGGACGACGAGCTGCAGGCTCGCGTCAGCGCCGACCTCGAAGGCGTCGACGACGCCGACTTGCTCGGGGCCGTGCAGGACGAGGGCTTCCGTGGCGTCGACACGCTCGGGCTCGAGGTCTGGCAGCGCCTCGGCGGCGAGGAGGACGACTCGCTCGACCGCCGTGCCGTGCGCGCCGCCGTCGAGGACGAGGTGAAGGCGCTGGTGCGCCGGCGCATCGTCGAGGACAACCTGCGCCCCGACGACCGCGCTGAAGACGAGATTCGCCCGCTGTTCAGCCGCGTCGGCGTGCTCCCGCGCGCGCACGGCGTGGGGCTCTTCCGCCGCGGCGGCACCCAGATCATGTCGATCGCGACGCTCGGCCCGCTGGCCGACCGCCAGCGCCTCGACACGCTGTCGCCGACGCAGTTCAAGCGCTACATGCACCACTACAACTTCCCGCCGT
>MKWU01001704.1_pt1 | contig 36570 bp, 28 predicted proteins | sample 809101 | NCBI WGS metagenome assembly MKWU01 (sample SAMN05860141, study PRJNA318959) | sponge metagenome | host: Aplysina aerophoba | place: Slovenia: Piran, Adriatic Sea, Gulf of Piran | collected 2013-05-07
TCGTGTCCAACAACTGCCGATCCAAACGTTCACTACCCAACATACCCACAAATTATCCCACAAACCACCCCCCAACACCAGCATTCACCAACCCCACCCACCCGAATAAATCAGCAGCCTCCTAGGCTTGATCTGCCGCCATCGGGGTGTTTGAGAGGTATGACCTCCCAAGGATGGCGTCGTGACTCAAACCAAGCCTCTCGAGCCAACCCTCCGCAGGCCTCCTGTCGGGAAAGTAGTTGGGGTGTGTCGTTCGGACGGATTCCATGGAGTCTGAACCGACCAACACGACTTCCACCGAAAGGTCATCCATCAACTGTCTTTCCTTCTCCGCATAGGAAGCAAGGGCAGCGCTCATGTCCTGACCAAACGGAGTGACCTCTGCGACCATGGCCTTACGGTCGAACACAATCAGATAGTGCAGAATCGGATCCTTCATAGATCACACTCCAGGAAGTTGACAGGTCTCGAGTAGTCGGCTTCTCAAATATGATACGAACGATTGGCTGGCAGCCTTGACCCGCTCCGGCATTTCCGGGTGAAGAGCTTCCGAATCCTCTATTAATTCCAATTCCCGAGAAAGCAACTTCATGTATTCGAGTACTTCAGGCGGCCCATGGCCCGACTTCAAGTCAATGTCCAGCAAGGTGCCCACGGATTCCTGCAAAACAGCCCATGCATGCATTAGCTGGGTGCGCAGTTGGATCTCGATCAGCCGAGCATCGTAGGAGACTACTAGATGCACAGCCCTGTAGCCGCTCTGTTTCGGTTCGTCAATGTAGTCATAGACCTTGGAGGGCGGACGATTCCGCCTAACCCGAGCGTCCAACCGGCGCAGTTCGGCGATATCAGAACAAACCACCCGGCATCCGGCGATGTCCTGCATTTTCGGAAGGGCCATCGTCGGCTGGCGAAGCAGTTTGTCGACAATAGTCGGAATCCGCTTAAGTCGCTGGGTCGGCCGCCCTTGGATGCCCTCCGTCGCCATCATGGAACGTAGACCGTTGTTGGCTTTCGTCAAAGGAGTGGAATGAGAGGCGCGGAACGCTACCAGAATGTCCAAGGCTGACTTGACCTGCCCCGAGGAGACCAATCCTTCACCCTGGTGCATTTTGCGCAACAGCCTTCCTGCCTTGGTGACCTGGCTTCTTGACGGTGTCATTCTCACGGTTCCCACAAAGATGGACCGGTCAGGTTTCGTAGAAGCGAAAGATTGTCTGTTACGGAGGGCAGTCCTCTCAGGTGTCTGGTTGCCCTTTTCATGTGAACAGATCGAAGGACACCCGTCAGTTCAAACAGGGACTGCACCTCTCGGAAGCCGTCCGGTCCGAAACGAGACACTCTAACGGATCGTCTCGCTTTACCTATTCCCTAATCCCCTCCATCAAAGCCAGTACCGGACCACGGCCGCGAATGTGTCGGGGTCCAGGCTGGCGCCACCCACCAGGGCTCCGTCGATGTGGCGCTTGACCATGAGGGAAGCCACGTTGCCCGGGTTCACCGATCCACCGTACAGGATCCGCACCTGTTCGCCGGCCCGGGGGCCTGCCATCGCCGAGACGGTGTCCCGGAGCAGACTGCACACTTCATTTGCGGTTCCGGCATCGGCGTGTCGACCGGTCCCGATTGCCCAGACCGGTTCGTAAGCCACCGTCACCTGTCCCCGCTGTTCAGCAGTCAACCGGCGCAGAGCACCTCGAAGTTGGGTGGTCACCACCCGTTCGGTCCCTCCGGCCTCCCGCTCGGAGAGAGTCTCACCTACACATACCACCGGGGTCATCCCCTCCGCAAGCACGGCGCGCACCCGTTTGTTCACCAATTCGTCCGTCTCCCCGAACATCGCCCTCCGCTCGGAGTGGCCCACTATCACGTAGCCGACATCCAACTTGGCCAGCATCCTGGCCGAGACTTCCCCGGTGAAGGCGCCTTCTCTCTCCCAGTGCACATGCTGAGCGCCCAACCCGAAGGGCATGCGGTCGGCCATGATCAGAGTCTGCAGGGTGCGCAGCGCAGTGAAAGGAGGAGCCAACACCACTTCGGCTCGGTCGAAGTCGGAAGTGTCCAGGCGGTACCACAGCTTTTGGATGACAACGATCGCCTCCAGATGGGAGAGGTTCATCTTCCAGTTGCCGATTATCAGACTCTTGGCATCCATGTTCTCTCCTAAGGTACCCACTTCTTCAGGATTTCCACCCCCGGTAACGCCTTTCCCTCCAGCAGGCGTAGCCCTGCTCCCCCGCCCGTGGAGAGATGCGACACCTCGTCTTCCAAACCCAGCAACCGCACGGCCGCCGCAGAGTCTCCTCCGCCAACCACCGAGAAGGCTCCCGATGAGGTCACCGCCCGGGCGATGGTCTCCGTCCCCGAGCGGAAGGCCTCCCATTCGAAGACGCCCATGGGACCGTTCCAGAAGACGCTTCCCGCGGCCCAGCAGGCGTCAGCGAATCGGGCGGCGGCGGCGGGACCGATGTCCAGCCCCAACTCATCGTCCCCGATGCTCTCGGCGGCGGTGATCCGATGCTCCGCATCGGCCCGGAATGCCCGGGCCGCCACCACATCTTCGGGCAGCAGCACCTTGCCACCATGAGGGCCCCGGAGCAACTCTCCGATTGCAGGCATCATGTTCTCCTCCACCAGGCTCCGTCCCACCGAGTATCCCTCCGCCAGCAAAGCCGTGAATGACATCCCGCCTCCGATCGCCAGCACGTCGCACTTCTCGACCAAGGCGGACAGCACCCCCAGCTTGTCCGAGACCTTTGCTCCGCCCAGGATGACCACGAATGGCCTGGGTGGGTTCTCGAGCAGCGTGCCCATGGACACCAGTTCCGAAGTCAACAGCGGGCCGGCCACTGATCGGATCCGGGCCGCCACACCCACCGTGGAGGCATGCGCACGGTGTACAGACCCGAAGGCATCCTGGCAGAACAGGTCGGCCAACTCCGCCAGTTGATCCGCCAATCGCGGGTCGTTGGAGGTCTCACCGGGATGGAACCGGGTGTTCTCCAGGAGAAACACCTCCCCGGGCAGGCCCCGGCTGACAGCCTCCTTGGCCTCGAGTCCCGCCATCACTGGTAGATGACGCACGGCGAAGCCCCCCAACTCCTGCATGCGCCTCGCCACCGGAGCCAGGCTGAGACGTGGGTCACTGCCCTCCGGACGGCCCAAGTGACTGCACACCACCACCACTGCCCGTCGGGATCGCAGCTTGTGGATGGCGCCCAACGACGAGCGAATCCGGAAGTCGTCCGCCACCTCTCCGCCGGCCAACGGCGTGTTCAGGTCAGCCCGGACCAGAACCCTGCGACTGGCGACCTCCACGTCATCGAGTGTCAGATAGTCGGGCACCAATCAACCCCAACCATAAAAGCCTGCATGTTGTCCCGCCAATTCTCGTCGCCGGTCCACGCCGTTCCAAGCGGGTAAGAGTTGCCACGTCCGCCTGCCGATCAGCCCGCTCCGACATCGCGGTGAAACACCGACACCTCCACTCGGTGATCGGAAAGCCGGCGGGACAACTCTTCAGAGACTGCCACCGATCGGTGACGCCCGCCCGTGCAGCCCACTGCGATGGTGAGATAGGACTTACCCTCGGCTCGGTATCGGGGCGCCAGGAACCTCAGCAACTCCACCACACGCTCCAGGAACTCCGAAGTGTCGGGATTGTCCAGCACGAATGCCGACACCTCGGGATCGGTTCCCGTCTTGGGCCGCAATTGCGGCATCCAATGTGGGTTTGGCAGGAAGCGAACATCGAAAACCACATCAGCGTCACGGGGAAGCCCGTTCTTGAACCCGAAGGAAACCACCAGAATATGCATAGCCCAGGCTTTCCCCTCCGCTCCGAACCGAGCCACCACCCGCTCTCGAAGCTGGTGGATGTTCAAATCGGAGGTGTCGATCAGCACATCAGCCGCAGCCCGCAAACCGGAAAGGAGACTGCGTTCGGCAGAAATCGCCGCCGGGAGCGACTCTCCTCCCTGTGGATGAGGACGCCGGGTCTCCTCGTAACGGCGGATCAGCACGGGATCTTCGGCATCCAAGAAGACCACTGCGGGACTGATACCCAGGTCCCGTAACTGGCCGACCGCACTCTGGATGACTTCCCGGGGACCCAGCGGCGAGTCCCAAGACCGGATCACCAGGGCGAGAGGAGCGGTCTCCCCCGACCGGGTGTGCGGTGAGGCAACCTGAACGATCATCCCCGGGGGGAGGTTGTCAATCACCTGATAAGAAAGATCCTCCAGCACCCTGGCCATCGATCCCCGGCCAGCCCCCGACATGCCGGTGATCAGAAGAAGCTGCGGCCGCTGATCCGGCGGGGACGAAAGGGGTCCGCCCACCGGGTCCTACTTTCCGTGCAGCAGCAGGTAGAGGTCGTCAGCCACCGCGGCGGGCACCACTTCGGCCAACTCTGCTGCATCGGCTTCCCTGAGCCGACGGAGCGACCCGAACTTGCGCAGCAGGGCGCGTTTACGGACCGGGCCTATCCCGGGTGCTTCATCAAGCAAAGAATCAATCATCCCCTTGGAGCGGAGTTTACGGTGATACTCCACCGCAAACCGGTGAGCCTCGTCCCGGACTCGCTGCAAGAGGTACAAAGCCTCGGCCCTACGGGAGATGCGAAGGGGCTCGGCAAGGTCCGGGAAATAGACCTCCTCCATCCGCTTGGCCAGACCGATCACCGGTATGTCAAGATCCAGTTCGTCCAGCACCCGGACCGCCCTGCCCAACTGTCCGACTCCTCCGTCGATCACCACCAGCGAAGGTGGATAGCGAAAGCGACTCTGCTGGTGATCCGGTTGGTCGCGGCTGGCCAGATAAGCGGTGAACCTTCTGCGGATGGCTTCCTCCATGGCGGCAAAGTCATCCTGGCCCCGGACCCTGCGAATCTTGAAACGCCGATACTCGGCTTTGCGAGGCAAGCCGTCTTCCATCACCACCATGGACGCCACCGTGTGGGTGCCCATCAAGGTGGAGACATCGAAGGCCTCGATTCGCAACGGCGGCTGGGGCAGACCCAGCACCTCCTGAAGACTGCGAAGCGAGCGGGCCCGGGCGTTGTGGTCGGACTGGCGCCGTAGTCGATGACGTCCGAACTTCTCCCGGGCATTGGCGGCCGCGGTCTCCATCAACCGGCGTTTCCCGCCCCGCTGGGGCACCCGCAATTCAACTCGGCCTCCCCGCTGCTGGGCCAGCCATTCCCCAAAGACCTCGGGGTCAGGGGGTTGCTCGGGGATCAACACCAACGACGGCGGCGCACGGTCTCCGTACAACTCCCGCAGCATCGAGCCGATCAACTCCTGGTCGCTCAATTCCTCCACCCTGTCCACCACCGACCCGAGTTGACCGACCACTCTCCCCCTGCGCACGAACAGGACCCAAATGGCCGTCTCCAACTCATCCCCGTGCCGGGCTATCAGATCGAAGTTCTCCCGCCGATCGGTCACCATCTCCTGTCGGGCCAGGGCTTTCTCAAGATCCGTCAGCCGATCGCGGTAACGGGCGGCCGCTTCGTATTCCAAGTCGTCGGACGCCTGCTGCATGCTGTTCGTCAACCCGTCCACAATATGGTCGATATCGCCCTGCAGGAAGGATGACAGACCGTCAACGGCTTGGCCGTACTCCTCTTCGGACACCTCTCCGACGCACGGGCCGGAGCATTTCTCTATGTGAAACAGCAGGCAGGGACGACCTTGGAGGTGCTGGCGGCGAAACAGCGAATCCGAGCAGGTTCGCACCGGGAAGGTGCGCAGTACCAGGTCCAGTGTCTTGCGTATCGCGTAGGTATGAGCGTAGGGACCGTAGTAAGCGGTTCCCTTGCGCCGTTTTCCTCTCATCACGTGGGCTCGGGGCCACTTGTCAGAGCGGGTGATGGCCAGATAGGGGTAGCTCTTGTCGTCCCGCAGTCGGATGTTGAACCGGGGTCGGTGAGCCTTGATGAGAGAGTACTCCAGCATGATGGCCTCCACCTCGGAACCGGCCACTATCCACTCCACGTCACGGGCCGAGTCAACCATCACCGAGGTGCGCAGGTGCAGTTCCCGTCCGAAGTAGGAGAGCACCCGCTTGCGAAGCGACTTGGCCTTGCCGACATAGATCACCCGACCGTGACCGTCCCGGAACAGGTAGGCGCCGGGCGCGTCGGGTATTTCCCGGGCAGGGGGACGTTCCATCCCGTTACCCGGATTAACCGGCGCGATCCAGGCGGGAGATCAGCATCCTCTCCAAATACCGACCTGTATGGCTCCCGGCTGTGAGCGCCACCTCCTCCGGAGTGCCGGTGGCCACCACCCGACCTCCCCCGTTTCCGCCCTCCGGTCCCAGGTCGATGATGTGGTCTGCGGCTTTGATGACATCGAGGTTGTGCTCGATCACCACTACCGTGTTACCCCCATCCACCAACCGGTGCAGGACCCCCAACAGACAGCGGACGTCCTCGAAGTGCAGGCCGGTGGTGGGCTCATCCAATATGTAAACGGTGCGCCCGGTGGACCGCTTGCGCAACTCTGATGCCAGCTTGACCCGCTGCGCCTCCCCGCCGGAGAGAGTGGTGGCAGCCTGTCCCAGGCGGATGTACCCCAGTCCCACATCGTTGAGCGTCTGGAAGGTGCGGGCAATGGCGGGATGATGCTCAAAGAGCTTCAATGCCTGTGAAACCGACATCTCCAGGATGTCGGCGATGCTCTGTCCCTTCCACAGTATCTGCAGCGTGTCCCGGTTGTACCTGCGTCCCCGGCACTGCTCGCAGGGAACGTACACATCGGGCAGAAAGTGCATCTCGATCTTGATGGTGCCGTCCCCCCGGCACTCCTCACAGCGTCCCCCCCTCACGTTGAAGGAGAACCTCCCCGGTTTGTATCCCCGGGCCTGGGACTCGGGCACCCGGGAGTAGAGGGTGCGGATGTGATCGAAGACCTTGGTGTAGGTGGCCGGGTTGGAACGAGGCGTGCGACCGATGGGTGACTGGTCGATGTTGATGACCTTGTCGACGTGCTCTATCCCCTGAACCTCCCGATGCCGGCCGGGCAGTACCCGGGAGCGGTAGATGTTGCGAAGCAACGCCTTGTAAAGGATCTCTTCCACCAGAGTCGACTTGCCGCTCCCCGAAACCCCCGTGACACATATCAGCTTCCCCAAAGGGAAGTCCACGTCCAAGCTCTGGAGATTGTGTTCCGCCGCACCGACCACCCGGATGTTCTTTCCGTTGCCAGGCCTTCTCACCGCGGGAACCGCAATACTTCTGCGGCCCGCGAGGTAATCGCCGGTAATCGAAGAACGCTCCCTGCAAATGTCCTCCACGACACCCTGAGCAACGATCCGACCGCCGTGCTCTCCTGCCCCCGGTCCGATGTCCACCACATGGTCGGCGGAGCGGATGGTCTCCTCGTCATGCTCCACCACCAGCAGAGTGTTACCCAGGTTCCGCAGCCTGTTGAGGGTCTCGATCAGCCTGAGGTTGTCACGCTGGTGGAGGCCGATGGAAGGCTCGTCGAGGATGTAGAGCACCCCCACCAACCCGGAACCGATCTGGGTGGCCAGCCTGATACGCTGTGCCTCGCCACCGGCCAGGGTGGCGGCGGATCTTCCCAGGGTGAGATACCCCAGTCCCACATCCAGCAAAAAGGAGATGCGAGCCCGGATCTCCTTCAGCACCCGCTCGGCGATGGCCATCTCCCGGTCGGTGAGTTGGAGATTGTCGATGAAGTCCAGTGACTCGCCCAGCGAAAGCTCGGACACCCACTGGATGGTCGCCCCTCCCACCGTCACCGCCCGGGATACCTTGCTGAGCCGGGCGCCGTCGCAGTCGTCGCAAGGGACTTGTCGCATGTACTGGCGGTAGGAGTCCCGGGCGGAGTCTGATCCGGTTTCCCGGTGCCTGCGGTCCAGTTGCGGGATCACCCCCTCGTACCGGGTTGTCCAGACCCGGCGTCGGCCCCGGCGGTTGCGATAGCTCACCCGCAGCCTCCGCCGCGGCCCCCCGTGCAGGATCTCTTCCCGCACCGAAGGGGACAGTTCCCGCCAAGGTGAGTGAAGACTGAAATCCATGTCTTGAGACAAGGCATCCAGCAGCCTCGAGTAGTAGCCGCTGAACTGGTAGGCCCAGGGGGCTATCGCCCCGTCCGCCACGCTCAGGCGATCATTGGGCACCACCAGGTCCTCGGCCACCTGGTACCGGGCGCCGATGCCCGCACAGGTGGAACAGGCGCCGTAGGGACTGTTGAAGGAGAAGTTGCGAGGAGCAAGTTCGGAGAACGAGAACCCGCATCGATCGCACGCCAGGTGCTGGCTGAACGACAGAGTGGGGCCGTCGACTATGTCCACCATCGCCTGGCCCTCTGCCAAGCCCAGGGCGGTCTCGATGGACTGGGTGAGGCGGTCCTCCATCCCTGGCTTTCGTTCCAACCGGTCGACCACCACCTCGATGGTGTGCTGGTAGTAACGATCCAACCTGATCTCCTCGTCGAGGTACTGCACCTCTCCATCGACCCGCGCCCGGCTGTAGCCCTGACGGATCAGGTCCTTGAACAGCGATTGATACTCACCCTTGCGGCCCTCCACCACCGGCGCCAGCACCATGAACCGCACCCCATCTTCCAGTTCCAGAATGCGGTCCACGATTTGCTGGGGGGTCTGCCGCTTCACAACCTCCCCGTCGTTGGGGCAGTGGGCAACCCCGATCCGCGCATACAGGAGTCGCAGGTAGTCATGGATCTCCGTGACGGTCCCCACCGTCGAGCGAGGATTTCGGCTGGAGGTCTTCTGGTCGATGGAGATGGCCGGGGACAGCCCTTCAATGAAGTCAACGTCGGGTTTGTCCATCTGTCCCAGGAACTGCCGGGCATAGGCCGACAGCGACTCCACGTAGCGACGCTGTCCCTCGGCGTATACGGTGTCAAAAGCCAGGCTGGACTTTCCCGATCCCGACAACCCCGTCAGCACGACGAAAGAGTTTCGGGGCAGTTCGATCGTGACGTCCTTGAGGTTGTGCTCCCTGGCGCCGCTGATGAGGATGGATTCGGCAGTCATCGGCTTGGTCCCTCAGGATGGCGAGCGGTCCGAACGCGCCCCGGTTGGGGTGGCGGTTCCGTCCGCCCGCAATTTGACTCCGTATGCTTTTTCCGCTTGCTCCAGGGAGACATATTCATCCAGGACGTCTTGCAGTACCAACTCAACGGGGCGGTCCAAGGGATCACCCCATCCTCCCCCACCCCCAGAGAGGTTACGGAACCGATCCCCCGGGTACATGGTAAATCTCTCCATCCGCGCCCGGTGGGCCCGGTCGGTGTCCGGCCACACGATCATGGCGTTGGTCTCCGGCTCGTGGCCGCCCCGCAATCCCCACGGCTTGGTCTTGGTCTTCTTCTTCATCGAAAGCACTTCCCCGGTGGCCAGGAACTTGACCTGCCTGCAGACTCCCAGGCCACCCCTCCACCGACCGGCGCCCCCGGAGTCCTGTCGTAGCTCCAGCCGCTCGTGGAAGACGGGCGAGCGATGTTCCAAGACCTCAATAGAGGTGTTCCTCACCGCCGTGGTGGAAAGGTGCTGCAGCGCATTGGCCCCGTCGTAATTAGGGGTGGCGCCCCAGCCGATCCCCTCGTTGTTACTCACCAGGAACATCTCACCGGTGTCGGGATGAGTCCCCACCGCCATGAACCCCGGCAGGTCGGAGCCCGACGACGCGGCAATCTGGCCCATGCCCTGAGCCAAAGCCTTGTTGACCATCTCGAACCCCGCCATGCCCGTCCAAAGGGTGTACGTTGCCGACGGATAGACAGCATGGAAGAGATTCCCCGGCGGGCAGATCACCCGCAGCGGTTGGTAATGGCCATGGTTGGCGGGAGCGTGAGGGGTCGTGAGGGATTTGAAGACATTCTTGGCCAGGCTCACCGTGCTCCCCAGAGGCATGTTCACCGGGCCGGGGACCGCCCCGTCGGAATCGCCATAGTCCACCGTGAAGCTCTCCCCTTCGATGGTGACCGTCACCGCCATCCTGATCAGGTCATCGCTGACCCCGTCATCGTCCAACCAGTCATGAGCCGACCACTGCCCGTCGGGCATGGCCAGCACAGCTTCTCGAGCTGTCTCCGCTCCATGTTCGATGATCACATCTACCGCCTCGTCGACAGCGCCCAGGCCAAACTTCTCCCAGATCTGATGAAGGCGCCGCTCCCCCACCCGCAGACAGGCGACCTGGGCGTTGAAATCACCGATGATGTTCACCGGCAGCCGGGAGTTGTATTGGAGGATGGCCATCATCTGCTGATCGATCTCACCCCGACGGACCAACTTCACGGCCGGCAGGATCAGGCCTTCCTGGTGAACGGACGTGGAATCCAGCACATAGCCGGGATCCTTGGCGCCCAAGTCCATCCAATGAGCCCGAACCGCCAGATAGGCATCGGGCACTTCGCTTCCTTCGGCGAACACCGGAGCGAACATCATGGCGTCAGCGGCGTGGGCGCCGCTCCAGTAGGGAAAATTGAGTATCACCACATCACCGGGGTCGAGGTTTTCCACGCCCACTCTGTCGACACCCTTGACGATGGCGTAGTCGTTGGCGCCCAGAAAGGAGAGCAGTCCTGACGACTCGGCGATCAACCGCCGGTCGCGGTCGTACATGGAGATGCCGAAGTCCAGCACCTCATAGATCACCGGATTGAACGCGGTCCTAACCAGGGTCCGGCGCATCTGCTCCGCGGTGGAATTCAGATAATGACGGATCACCTCCACAGTTGCTCCATCCAACGCCGAGTTCATCCCGGCGCCTTCAGGACGGGGGGTGGTCCAGCCGCGCCCCGGTCGCGGAGGCGGTTCCGTCCGCGTCAACGATCACGCCATACACCGTCTCCGCCTGCTCCACCGACACGTATCCGTCCAACATGTCCTCCCTCACCAACTCGATAGGACGGTCCAACGGATTGCCCCAGCCTCCCCCACCCCCTGAGAGGTTACGGAACCGATCACCCGGTTCCATGGTGAATCTCTCCATGCGCGCCCGATGGGCACGGTCGGTGTCGGGCCACACGATCATGGCGTTGGTCTCCGGCTGTAGCCCGCCCCGCAACCCCCACGGCTTGGTCTTGGTCTTCTTCTTCATCGAAAGCATCTCCCCGGCGGCCAGGAACTTGACCTCCCGGCAGATCCCCAAACCGCCCCTCCACCGACCGGCGCCCCCGGAGTCCTGTCGCAGTTCCAACCGTTCGTGGAAGATCGGCGATCGGTGCTCCAGCACTTCCATCGAGGTGTTTCTGACCGCCGTCATGGCGAGATGTTGCAACGCGTTGGCGCCGTCGTGGCTGGGGGGGGGGGCGCCCCCCCAGCCGATCCCCTCGTTGTTGCTGACCGCGTACAACTCCCCGGTGTCGGGATGAGTCCCCACCGCCATGAACCCCGGCTCGTCGGACGCTGAACAGGCCGCGATCTGAGCCATACCCTGAGCTAGAGCTTTATGGATCAACTCAAAGGACGCCATGCCGGTCCACAGCGTGAAGGTGGCGGCCGGGTAGACGGCGTGGAACAGGTTTCCCGGCGGGCAGGACACGGTCAAGGGTTGGTAGTGGCCGTGGTTGGCGGGAGTGCCAGGGGTGGTGAGGGACTTGAACACCGCCTTTGCCGTGCTCAGCGTCCTCCCATACGGCATGTTGACCGGCCCGGGAACTGCTTGGTCGGAGTCTCCATAGTCCACCATGAAGTCCTCGCCTTCGATGGTGACGGTCACCGCCATCTTGATGAGGTCATGGGAGATCCCGTCATCGTCCAGCCAGTCATAGGCATCCCATGTCCCGTCGGGCATGGCGCGCACTGCATCGGTGGCGGTGCGCGCACCGTGCTCGATGATGCGATCGACAGCGGCGTCCACCGTTGCCAGGCCGAACTTCTCCCAGATCTGACGAAGCCGCCGCTCCCCCACCCGCAGGCAGGCGACCTGGGCGTTGAAGTCCCCGATGATGGTGTCCGGCATCCGGGAGTTATACCGGAGGATGTCGATCATCTGTTGATCCACCTTCCCCCGGTTGATCACTTTGACGCCCGGCATGATCAGCCCCTCCTGATGCATCGAGGTGGAGTCCAACACGTAGCCGGGATCCTTGGCGCCCAGATCCATCCAATGAGCCCGTACCGCCAGATAGACGTCGGGCACTTCGCTTCCTTCGGCGAACACCGGAGTGAACAGCATGGCGTCTGAGACATGGGCGCCGCTCCAATAGGGGTAGTTGATCATCACCACGTCACCGCTGTGAAGGTTGTGGATCCCCACCTTTTCAATGCCCTTTTGAATGGCGTAGTCGTTGGCGCCCAGAAAGGAGAGCAATCCGGACGACTCGGAAATCAGCCGACGGTCCCGGTCGTACATGGAGATTCCGAAGTCCAGCACCTCATAGATCACCGGATTGAAGGCGGTTCTGACCAGGGTGCGGCGCATCTGCTCGGCCGTGGAGTTGAGATGGTGACGGATCACCTCCACGGTGGCGCCGTCCAGGGTGGGATGGGCGGTCATCTCATCCACCGCCATGGCGCATCAGGATCGACGACTCAACCGCGCCTCGGTGGCAGTGGCGGTTCCGTCCCCCTCCACCTTCACCCCGTAGACTTCCTCCGCCTGCTCCACCGAGACATACTCATCTCGGACATCTTCCAGCACCATCTCGATGGGACGGTCCAGAGGGTCACCCCATCCTCCCCCGCCGGCCGAGAAGTTGCGGAAACCCTCTCCTGGCTGCATGGTGAATCTCTCCATCCGCGCCCGGTGGGCACGATCAGAATCCGGCCAGACGATCATGGTGTTGGTGGTCTGCGGCTCGTGTCCTCCCCGAAGCGCCCACGGCTTGGTCTTGGTCTTCTTCTTCATCGACAGCAATTCCCCCACGGCAAGCCACTTGACCTCCCGGCAGACTCCCAGTCCTCCTCGCCACCGACCGGCGCCGCCGGAGTCCTGGTGCAACTCCAACCGCTCGTGAAAGATGGGTGACTTGTGCTCCAGCACTTCCATCGAGGTGTTTCGGACCGCGGTGGTGGAGAGATGCTGAAGAGCGGTGGAGCCGTCGTGATCGGGGGTTGCCCCCCAACCGATCCCCTCGTTGTTGCTGACCGAGTACATCTCCCCCGTTTCGGGATGCCTTCCCACCGCCATGAACCCCGGCTCGTCGGAACCTGAGGATGCGGCGATGTGCTCCATCCCCTGCGCCAGTGCCTTGTTGATCAACTCGAATGACACCATGGAGGTCCACAAGGTGTAGGTGGCAGATGGATACACGGCATGGAACAGGTTCCCGGGTGGACAGATTACCGTGAGAGGCTGGTAGTGGCCGTGGTTGGCCGGAGTCTCCGGAGTTGTGAGGGATTTGAAGACGTTCTTTGCCTGGCTCAAGGTGCTGCCGTACGGCATGTTCACCGGTCCGGGCACACCCGGGTCGGAATCCCCGTAGTCCACTGTGAACTTGTCCCCCTCGATGGTTACCGTCACCGCCATCTTGATCAGGTCATGGGAAACCCCGTCGTCGTCCAACCAGTCATAGGTCGACCACTGCCCGTCAGGCATTGCCCGCACCGCTTCGGCCGCAGTCTCCGCGCCGTGTTCGATAATGCGATCGATCGCAGCATCCACATTCGCCAGGCCGAACTTCTCCCAGATCTGGCGAAGGCGTCGCTCTCCCACCCTCATAGCGGAGATTTGGGCGTTGAAGTCACCGATAATCGTCTCGGGCATCCGGGAGTTGTATCGCAGGATGGCCATGATCTGGGGATCCACCTCCCCACGGCGGATCAACTTGACGCCCGGGAGGATCAGCCCCTCCTGATGGATGGAGGTGGAGTCCAAAACGTAGCCGGGATCCTTGGCCCCCAGGTCCATCCAATGCGCTCGCACCGCCAGGTAGGCGTCGGGCAGGTCGCTTCCCTCACAGAAGATCGGCGTGAACAGCATGGCGTCGGCGGCGTGCGCCCCGCTCCAGTAGGGAACGTTGATGATCACCACATCCCCAGGGTGAAGATTCTCGATGCCCACCTTCTCGACACCCTTGTGAATGGCAAAGTCGTTGGCGCCCAAGAAGGAGAGTATCCCCGATGACTCCGAGATCAACCGGCGATGCCGGTCGTAGACGGAGATGCCGAAGTCCAGCACCTCGTAGATCACCGGGTTGAAGGCGGTCCGTATCAGGGTGCGACGCATCTGCTCGGCCGTGGAGTTGAGGTAGTGGCGGATCACCTCCACGGTGGCCCCGTCCAGTCTTGGACCTGTGCTCACTTCACCACCAGGTTTCCCAGATGGTCGGGAACCGCGGTCTGGTCGCTGTGGACGATCGTGACGCAGGTGGGCTCCCGAATGATGGCCGGACCCTCAATCTCTACCTCTGGTTGAAGGAGGTTGCGTTCGTAAATCGGAAACAGGCGGCGCTCCCGGGTGGCGAAGTCGAAGGCATAACGCTCCCCAACCCGACTCTCCGACCCGTCAAGCCCCGGAGCATGATCGGCATCGGGAGGGCCGGACGGCTTGTCCAGGAGTCCGATCGCCCTCACCCTGGCAGTCAGGATCTGAACCTCCTCGTTCAATTCGTGGCCGTAGCGCTCCCGGTGCTGGGCGTGGAATTTGGCGGCCACCGAATGCTGATCATCGGCCGCTTCCAGGTCGACCGACAGGGTGTGTTCCTGGCCGTTGTAGCGCAGGTCCAGTCTTCTGACAAACACCCGGTTCTCCGGTGGCACCGACTGGGTGGCCAGCACTCGGTCGGCCTCGGTCTCCAATTGGGCAAGGACGCCATCCATCTGGGCCAGAGCGGCATCGTCCAGCATGGTCAGCACCGTCTGCCCCACGTCGTACTCCAGGTCGGACATCAGCATCCCCCAGGCGGAGAACACCGCCGGTGCCGCCGGGACCACCACCTCGGGCATCTCCATCTCCCTGGCCAGAAGCGGCGCCAGCATCGGTCCGGCGCCTCCGAACGCCACCAACGAAAACTCCCGGGGATCGAGGCCTCTTTCCACAGTGATCTCCCGGATGGCGCCCACCGTGCGGGCCAGCAGCACATCGAAGACCGAAGCGGCGGCCCGTTGGGTTGACATGCCCAATGGTTCGGCCAGTTTCTCGGTCACGCCCCGCACCGCCGCTTCCCGGTCCAGGCTCATCTCACCACCCAGGAACTCGTCGGGGGCGAGGTACCCCAGGCACAATGCGGCGTCGGTGACGGTCGGTTCGGTGTTTCCTCGTCCGTAGCAGATGGGTCCGGGAACGGCGCCGGCGCTATGGGGCCCCACTCGCAGTAGGCCCTTGTCCATCCAGGCGATCGAACCGCCCCCCGCCCCGATGGTGCGGATATCGAACACCGGGATGCGGATCGGAAGCGCTTCGATCTCCGCTTCATAGACCTCCGTGGGGACTCCGTCCACGATCACGCAGGCATCCAGGCTGGTGCCCCCCACGTCGAAGGAGAGCAGCGAAGAGCGCCCGGTGGCCTCTCCCAGGCTGATCGTTCCGGCGATGCCTCCGGCCGGACCCGAAAAGACGGTGAGCAGGGGTGACAGCCGGGCAATATCGGAGGTCATCGCCCCTCCCGCCGAACGCATTATCAGGAAGGACCCTTCGAATCCGCCTTCTCGCAACCGGTCTTCCAAGTCGGTGAGATACCTCCCCAGGATGGGCCTTATGTAGGCATCGGCAACCGCGGTGGAAGTCCGTTCGTACTCGTGGTATTCCCTCACCAGATCAATGGAGACGGAGACCGTGAGGTCGGGGAAGGCCTTGGTCAGAATGCTCTTGGCGGCTTCTTCATGCTCGGTGTTGGCGTAGGAATGGAGGAAACAGATCGCCACCGACTCGACTCCCCGCTCATGGAGGAGGCGACCCGCCTCTATCACCGCCTGATGGTCAAGTTCATCCACAACCTTGCCGCGATGGTCGATACGGCCCGGGACTCCCACCGTGTGCCGCCTCTTGACCAAAAGCTCGGGGCGCTTGTATTGGAAGTCGTACTTCGAACCGCTCGGTAGATCTCCACGGGCGATCTCGAAGATGTCCCGGAAGCCGGCATTGGTGATTATGCCGGTCACCGCACCCTTGCGTTCCAGGATGGCGTTGAGCCCCAGAGTGGTGCCGTGGGTGTAGACGGAAGCCCCTTCCAGGGAGGCTTTGGTGGCCCGAGTTGCGGTAATCACACCGTCTGCGGGCGCCGCGGGAGTGGTGGGCGCCTTTCGTACCGTGATCTTGCCGCTCTGCTCGTCATAGGCGATGGCGTCGACGAAGGTTCCACCTATGTCCACGGCCAAGCGGTATTTGCGTTCAGTCATCTTCTTTCTCAGCGGAGAGGTATTCGTCAGGGCGCCGGCCGGTCGTCCCGCACCACCCGGCCGGACTGCATCACGAAGGAGATGTCTCTCATAGCGGACACATCCGCCAGGGGGTTCTCATCCACCGCAACCAGATCGGCCATTTTGCCCTGCTCAACAGTACCGATCTCCGACTCCAATCCCAAGAGGCGGGCGGCGTTGGAAGTGGCCCCGGCCAGGGCCAATTTGGGGTGAAGCCCGGCCCCTTCCATGAGGTTCATCTCATGGACCGCCACCGAGGTTCCCCCGATGGGATCCCCGGGGGGATAGTCGGTTCCGTTGACCATGGTGACCCCCGCCGCCACCGCCCGGCGGATGCTTGCCAGGTGCATGGGCCCCACCTGCAGAGAGGTCTCGATCTGGAAGTCCTCGAACCCCTTCCATTTCATCCACTCCTGAGAGCGGGTCACGCACAGGGTGGGCGTCAGGAACACGCCCTCGGCAGCCATCCTGCGGGCGGTGTCCTCATCCAGGTCGTAAGCGTGCTCGAAGGATCGGATGCCGGCGTCCAATGCCCGGTTGATGGCCAGTGACGAAGCGGCATGGGCAACCACATATGTGTCGCGCTCGGAAGCGGCGTCAACCGTGGCCCGCATCTCCTCCAGGCTCATCTCCGGGTGGTCGAAGGTCTCTCCGAGCTTGGCGATGCCACCGGTGATGAACACTTTGATGTGAGAACACCCGGCGTCCAACTCGGCCAACGCCGCCTCGCGGAACGCCTCGGGCCCGTCCACGATGGCGCATCCGATTCCGCCGTCGCCATGCCCGTCGGTGGTGGAGAGGGCGCGGCCGGCGCCCACTATGCGGGGGACGTCGGCCCATCCCGCCCTGGCGGCTTCCGCCAACAGCAGGTCGGCACGGTTCAGTTCGTGAACGCAGCGTATGGTGGTGACTCCGGCATGCAGGGCGTCCTGGGCCCGTTGATAGGCACGCAACACGGTGAGTCCAGGGTTCTCGTTCTCATCATGCGCCGAGAACGGGTACACCACCGAGAGGTGAGTGTGCACCGAGATCAGACCGGGCACCAGATACCGCCCGCCAAGACTCCTCCTCTCCCCGGCGCCCGGCTGTTTTTGGATGGCGCCTATCCTGCCCCCCGATATCTCCACACTGACTCCGTCGCGGATCTGTCCTCGGACGACATCAACTACTCTGGCATCGGTCAACCACATCTTCAACCTCCTTGTTCAAGTCTTTCGGTGACGGTGTGGGCCCTGGCAAGCCAGGAGTTCTCTTCTCCGCGCCGTCGCAATGAGTTTCTGACCTCTGGATCTTTGGAGTCTGCCAGCGCACGGTCCAGCGCTTCGGACATCCCCTCGGTATCACAATAGGAATGGACCTCCGAAAAAGCCACGACCTCGGGCATCCGGCTGCACACCACCGGCTTTCCCCCCGCGAAGTACTCGAATAGTTTGAGGGGTGAGGTCGACACGGTGATCTCGTTGACCACGAACGGGATCATGGCCACATCGAAGGACTGCAACCACCTGGGAAGATCCTGGTAGGGCTGGGCCATCACCCACTCCACGTTGGGCAGCGAGAACAGGGGACGATTCTTGGTGCTCTGGTCGTAGGAGGGTCCGATAAGGAGAAAACTCCAGTCCTCGCGGTCTGCAGCCACTTCGGTCAGCAGGTCGTAGTCCATCCAGCGGGCGATCGCCCCGTAGTAGCCGGCAATCGGACGCCCTTCCGCCAGGAACCCCTGCAGCGCAGGATGGGCCGGTGAGGAGACCTCCCAGTTGGCGAAGTGCTCGAACTCCACGGCGTTGGGGAGATACAGGGTGTCGGCACGTCGTTCGGTCGCCCTTTCCAGGAGGCTTCGGGCGCTGGCCGAGGTGAGGGCGGCATCGGACAGGGCAAGGTCGTGAAGCCGCTCAAGCTTGCCCTGGTCATAGCCGTCGAAGACGTCCAGTTCGTCTATCCAGTCGTACAGAGTCCTGGTGCCCTCTGGGTAGGCGGCGGCCCGGTCCCAGTTGTAGGTGAGGGACCACACCAGCGGATCCGGTAGTTCATGGAGCACCTCTGGTGGACCGTTGTACAGGAACAGGCGGGGCTCTATCTCTTCCCAACCCGGTTTGCCCTGGTTGGAATTGTCGTAGACCACCGTGTATCCCAGCCGGGCGAAGGCCTGGGCGAGTTGCTGGGGACGTTGGAACAAGTGGATGTACCACTCGATGTTGAGCAGGAAGATCACCACTCCCTTGCTCTCGGCGATTCTCTTTATGACTTCGTCGGGGATGGCCGCCCGTGGCGCTGCGGGGTCGCCAGGCGCTCCCACCTCCTGCTTGGCCGCGACATCCATCACTTTGCGCCTCAGTTTCTGGCGGACTCTCCAGTATCTGGTCACCAACTGCATTGCGCGGGTCTGCCTGAGGTTGTCCAGCTCCAACTGAAGCAGGTCCCCCCTTCTCTCGGCGTACCGGTGCTGATCGTGTGCTTCCTCGAGCTTCTGTCTGGCCTCAGCCCGGACAGATCGGAGTTCTTCCTCATACCGGATGATTCGATTGCGAAGGTCCAGATTGTCGGCCCGAGTCTCCGCCAGGTTCTGGGTCAGGGCAAGGGTGTTCTCTTTAGACCGGATGATTCGATTGCGAAGGTCCAGATTGTCGGCCTGAGTCTCCGCCAGGTTCTGGGTCAAGGCAAGGGTGATCTCTTTGTGGATGGACTGGTAATCGGTTGCCGGCGCCGCTCCCGCCTTCTCGGACCAGGATTGGCGGATCTGCGGAGCTATGCGACGGGCCCTTGCCATCATCGACTCCCAATGCACGTACATGAAATAGGAAAGATCCGGGTGATTGCTCCAGACTGCGTTGAGCGACGCAAGCAACCGATCCGAACAGGTGTCCGCATCCGGGTGGCACCAGGCTTCCAGGCCGAGTTCCGCGGCCATGCGGGTGACTTTGGGGTCGTAAGAGATCGACACCGACGGGGTCTTCCCCATCGCGCCCAGAATGGTTCCGTGCAGGCGCATATTGAGCGCTAGCTCGCATCTGCCGATGGCCGTTACCAGTTGACCGGGACTGAGACCTGGGGGTGTGATGTGAACATTGGCGCTACTCATCTGGTCTCTGATCCGCTCACAGCAACGACGATCATCGAAGTCGTCCGCCTCCAACTCCTGCATGGGAACGAAGAGCACCGACCCTCCGTGCTCCTGGCAGAAGGCGTCCAGGGCCTCTGCCAGGTGTCGTTCACGCTGTTCTTGGGATGCAGTTGATCCCCAGGACCGTGGTGCAACCGCTACTAGAGGTCGGGGAAGATCTGACAGGGTCTGATTCAGGCCGGGTTCCAACTCGGCATAAGGAACCAGCCAGGCCGGGTCGCCGACGACCAGGGAATCTTCTATTCCCAGCGATGCCAGTTCGGCCTGATCCTGCTCGGTGCGAACCGTGAAGGCCGTTGCAACCTCGGCAAGGGCCTGCACCCAGTGTTTGGATCGGGAGTCAAAGAAGGGACCCACCCCCACTCCCCACACCAGAACCGGCCTTCCTGCTGCGGCCGCAGCCAGGGCCGGCCCCAGATAACCGGGGATGTCGCCGGCTTCCCGACTCAGGGCATGCTGGGGTCGAAATCCCCACTGGTCCGACAGGAGGCCCCCGCCTCCCACGATCACCACTTTCGCCTCGTAAGCCGCCGACAGCACAGCCGGGATATCGGTGCGATCCACGGCCGGAACATCGTGTCTTTTGCGAGTGTCAGGGGGATCGCCGGAGACCACCATCCACCGGCCGTCGGGCTTGATCTCGCGTAGCAGGCTCAGCATCCCGGCTAGGATGGCCTCATCCCCCAGGTTCTGGAATCCGTAGTGCCCGATAATCAGCGCATCGAGAACGGTGGCACCCTCCATCTTCCTATTTGCAGATGCGGAGCCGGCTGTTGCCACGAATTGAAAGGTTATCACCAAGAGTAGGAGGTTGCTTCCATGCCGGTTGACCAAAACGCTGCGCTCGAGGCTGCCGACCAACTACGGGGCTCCGAGATGGAGTTGCTCTCTTCGCTGGTGTCCCAACGCAGTGTCCGCGCCGATACCTCCGATGTGCACGAAATGTGCCTTCAAGAGATGGAGAAGTTGGGAATGGAAGTGGAGTTGGTCACACCCCGGGTGGCGGAACTGGAACGCCATTCGGAGTGGTGTCCTCCTTCTCCGACCTGCGCCGAACCGGAGAAGATGGTGAGCGTGGTTGGAACTCGGGGCGAGGGACCGGGCATCTTCCTGTTTGCGCACACCGATACGGAGCCGCCCGGTCCCCGGGGAGACTGGGAGACCGATCCATATCGAGCCACGGTCAAGGGAGACCGGATCTATGGGGTGGGCGCCGCCGATGACAAGGCAGGGGTGGCCTCGGTGCTCACCGCCACCCGGGCGTTGCTCCCCCACTTGGAAGGCGTTCGGGTGGTGGTCGGCCTGGTGCATGGCAAGTTGGGAGGCGGCCTGGGGACTCTGCCCACCATGGAGCGGGTGGGACAGGTGGACACCTCGATCTACTGCCATCCGGCCGAGACCGGTAAAGGCCTGGCTCACTTCAAGATTGCCACCCGGGGTTTCTTCAACTTTCGCATCGAGACCGTGGGGCGGCGTCCCGAACCCGTGGAGATCCGCACCCCCAACTCCGAGGACCCGCGCCAGGGGATCAATGCGTTCACCCGTCTGCGGGCGGTGATGGATGCTGTGGAGAAGTGGGCGGCACGAGACGGCATCCTGATTTCAGTGAACCGGGTGTCGGCTGGCATCAACCCCATGGTGCTGCCAGAGCGAGCAGTTGCCGAGGGCGCCGTGTGGTTCCGGCACGGGACGGTCGCCGGGGTCTATGGGCAGTTGGATCGGGTTGCTTCGGAGGCCGGGGCTGTGTCCACTCACCTGTTCGGACTGCGGTCCAACCCTGCCGAGATTCCTCGCGACCATCCCCTGGTGGCCGCCACCCGGCGGGCCATCGCCCTGGAAACGGGGAGGGCGCCCGCCGTCTACCCGGCTCATGTTGCCTCCGACATCCGCTTTCCCATCCGATGCCTGAATGCAGCCACGGTCGGCTTCGGTGCGCTGGCCGGCAACTTCTACGGACCCAACGAGTGGGTGGATGGCAGGGACATGCATCGGGCCACCCGGACGATCGTCAGGATCGTCTCCGAATGGGCCGACCATGCCACCATAGGACAGCCTTGGCCTCGCCTAGACTCCCTCCCATGCTGACGAAGCTAATCGTCCGCAATTTCAAGGGCCTCGAATACGCAGAGATCGAGTTAGGGAATCCCGTCGTCTTTATTGGCCCAAACGACTCCGGGAAAACCTCAGCTCTTCAAGCACTCACCCTGTGGGACCTTGGTTTGAGGCGATGGACAGAGAAGCGAGGTGAATTGGCGCCGCCTCAACGTCCAGGGGTGGCAGTCAATCGCCGAGATCTGGTAGGAGTGCCGGTGTTGTCCGCCCGCCACTTGTGGCGAGAGTTGCGTGTCCGCCAAACGTTTCGCGATAGTGGAGGCCAGCGCACCGAAAACATCCGTATGGAGGTCATCGTCGAAGGCGTAACTGGCCAACAACCATGGTCCTGTGGTCTGGAGTTCGACTACACCAACGAGGAGAGCATCTATTGCCGGCCCCTGCGAACAGTACCCGATGGAACTGAACGTATGCCGGTGCCACCGCAGAAACTGTGGCCGAGAATGGCCCTGTTGAATCCCATGTCAGGCTTGGTCTCCAATGAGACCCGGCTGGAGCCAGGTGCCATTGATGTCCGACTAGGCGAAGGCCGGACTGCCGAAGTGCTCCGCAACCTTTGTATGAGGGTGGTCGAACTGCCAGATGGCAAGGCTAGGTGGAAGGCTCTTTCCGACCGCATCGCTAGCCTCTTTGGCGTCACCCTTGATACGCCCCACCTTATTCCGGCACGGGGTGAAGTACAAGTTACATACCGCACCAAAGTCGGATCTCGTCTAGATCTCTCCTCTGCAGGTCGGGGTATGCAGCAGACTTTGCTCCTACTGTCGTTTATAAACCTGCATCCTGACAGCGTGTTGCTGCTTGACGAGCCGGATGCCCACTTGGAGATTCTGAGACAACGCCAAATCTACGAGTTGCTGGGGGAAGCAGCAGATGACAATCGCACCCAGGTAATCTGCGCGTCCCACTCTGAAGTCATACTCAACGAAGCGGTCCAGCAGGACACCGTAGTTGCGTTTGTTGGCTCCCCTCACCGCATTCAGGCCAAGAGTCAAGTGCTAAAGGCACTCCGGGACATCGGCTTTGAGGACTATTACCAAGCGGAGATCACCGGTTTCGTCCTATATCTCGAGGGACGCACTGACTTGGCCTTGCTTCGTTCCTTTGCCCATGCACTTGGCCATCCGGCGGCAGGCGCTTTGGAGCGACCCTTTTTGCGCAATGTCGGCAATCACGTCAACACTGCCCGTTCCCATTTCTATGGGTTACGAGAAGCTAAACCGGATCTGCTTGGCTACGCTTTGTTTGATCGCTTGGATCGAGATGATCTGAATCCCAAGGGACCACTGATAGAGCACATGTGGCCTCGTCGAGAGATCGAGAACTATTTGTTGCCCGCCGTAACGCTTCGTCGATATGCGAAGGAAAAGGGCAGAGCTTCGGTCTCAGGTCCCCACCCGACAGCACACATGACGAGCATGTTCGAAGAGACCGAAGGCCTGCGATGGCTAAGCGTCATGGACCAAGCCATTCGAGACTTTGTTCCTCCTATAGCACTCCGGGATCCAGAACACCAATATTGGGCCAACACCAAGATAAGTGGGGAGTTAATGGACCCGGTCCTAGCCACTTTCTTCAGAGAATTGGCAACACCCCCTGTCATGAGAAAGAGGAATTATCACCACCTAATCAAATACCTTGATGCTTCAGAAATCCATCAAGACGTCATCAAAGTACTAGATGGCATAGCGAAACAGGCCTCAGCTGTCAGAGGGAGCAACCACTGAGGGATCTACTGGCTTCAGACAAATCAGCGACAGGCCGGGTCCCTCTCCAACATTTAGGCAATCGTTTGGCCCGCATCTAGGTAGATGGTGGCGCCGGTGGCCATTCTGGAGTCCTCGGAGGCCAGGAAGACGGCTGCGCCAACTATGTCTTCGGGGACGCCGATAATTCCGAGGGGGATCATGGAGAGCCGGTACTTGCGGAACTCGGGTTCGGCTAGGTCGGCTCGGTTCAAATCGGTCTCGATCAGTCCCGGAGCGATGGCGTTGGCGCGAATCTTGTGCGGGGCGAGTTCGAACGCCAGTTGGCGCGTCAGCATTCGCACGCCTCCTTTCGCCACGCAGTAGTGGGTGAGATTCTGCCCGGCCAGGGTGTCCCCCGCCGATGACATGTTGATGATCACACCTCCGCCGCCTTGTCGAACCATTGCCTTGGCGGCGGCCTGGGAACACAAGAAGAACCCCTTGAGGTTTACCTCGAGGATCCGGTCCCATTCGGACTCCTCTATCTCCAGGAACGGGGTCCGGATCAGGATTCCTGCGTTGTTGACCAAGATGTCTATCCGCCCGAAGCGGTCAACAGCAGTTGCCACTAAAGCAGACACGTCCGAGGATGAGGAGGTGTCGGCTCTCACCGCGATGGCCTCCGAACCCATCCGTTCGATCTCGGCAACCGCCGATTGGGCGGCTTCGGAATCGCTGTGATAGTTGACCACGACCTTAGCGCCTTCTCGCCCGTACCCCAAGGCGATAGCCCTCCCGATGGAACGGGAGGACCCGGTGACTATCGCTACTTTGTCTTTGAGGCGCATGGTTGATGTGCTCGACTTATTCCAATTCGAACCCTGGAACCACGAAATCACCTCGATCGATGATTTGGGTATCCCCGACCGATATGGAGTGATTGCGGGTGGGGATGTCGAAGTGGAAATTCGCTCGGTTCTTGCCGCCCAGTTTGTGGGTGAAGTTGGCTCCGAAGGCGATCAGCATGTTGCCGTAGTAGCTTTCGGTGTCCATCACTCCCCCGCCTTCCCAGAAGCGAAGTCCCAAAGCGTTCCAGATGGCCCGGTGCTCGTAGCCCCAACCGATGTGGGAAACACCATAGGCGCGCTGGTCCCTGGCATCTTCGAAGTAGTCCTTGAGCAGTCGCATGTCAGCCCCTCCGTCCATGGAGACGATGTTCCCCTCCCGTAGTTCCATACGGATCGGCTGTTCTACATACTTGCCCAGGGGAAGCAACGCATCACCCGCGTCAATCACCAGGGTTCCCTCGGCCGAATCCTCGAGCGGGGCCAGGCCGCACTGTCCCGAGGGCCAGTGATCCCACCGTCCCGGCTGGTCGGTGTAGCCGTACTGGCAAGCCAGCGGGCGGCCCGTGTATCTGACCGTAAAGTCGCTTCCGGCATCGGACCAGACATGCATGGTGTCGGCAGTCCCCAGAATTTCCACGCTCCGCTCGCCCCGCTTGCGGATTTCGGGAAGTGGGAACATGCGGCGAAGGTGGTCTTCGGGCTCTTCGATCATCAGGCTGCGGGTACCCGATGCCAAAGCCTCGTTGTGGGCGTCGGAGTAGATCCAGTGCGACCCCATGCTGGCCAGGAAGCCAACTACCAGGTCAGATCCCTTCCACGCGTCGACTATGGTCCGCGATTTCATCCACGAGTCGTCGGCGGCCACCATGATCTGGAAGAAATCGCCACCCAGCACTCGGACCGCCCCCATCAGCGCTGAGATGTAGGCGGGGTTGCTCTGGGTATTGGTAAAGGCCATGACAGTCTGTCCGGGGCCCACCCCACATAACTTCATGTGATCCCTGAACATCGGCACCAATTCGGCGCCGGCGGCTGATGTGGTGGGGACTCTACGCAATTCTTTCCTCCTTCGCTGTTAGGGATGTATCGTAACCGCTCCAAGGGTTCCCTCCCGTGTGAGGAGGCCTTTGTTGTGATCCCGAGGACAGGAATCTTCCCGCCGGGGACGACTTCGCGAAGAAACCGAGCGGTGAGAGGTTGACTCTGTCACAGGCCCGCCACATACTCATAAGAGTCACAAACACCCCTCGGTCCGTCCAGACGTCACCGGACCGCATACCCAAGACGGGGTCATAACTGTTGAAACCGAACCCCTGGAGGGCCTAGGAACTCGCGTTTCAACCAACGGAGGTGGTGGCGGGGGTGGGCCCTAAACGGGGGAGGAGAGAAAAACCGGTTTTCGCGGGTTAGTGCTGGGTTTCGCGGGTTTTGGGTTTTACTTGGTGGGACATTTATCTGATCATGATCAGGCTGAACCCGCTGCTGTATAGCGGAATCTCCAAGTCATCGATTCCGTCAACCTGCTCTTCCCACAGTTTCTCGAACGTCTCTACGTCGACGAACTCCCCGTTCACTTGGAACCTGTGACTTGCGTGATAACTCCACAGGGTGAAGAAGGTGCGGAACCTCCGAGAGGAGGTGTACAGTTCGACTTCCTGGAGGTTCAGACTTGGTGACGTCGTGAAACCGTGACCCTGGATTCGGTCGAATTCCTCCTCGTTGCGGGCGTTGTTCACTACCCACACGATCGATCCAGAATCCACATACCTGACCTCGTTTGAGTCCAGGGTGTCATCACCGTCTCGGTCGCTGAAAACCTGGGCATCGATCGCGACGAGAAACTCATAACCCTCCCGGTACGCGGGCGGGATCTCAATCTCGACGTCGGCGGTTACGCTCCTTCGGGTGATGATGATGCTGGACGTCCCTGCGGCGTCGGGGGTTGCCGTGACGGTGTAGGTACCGCCGCCAGTGAGAACCGGGGCATGATAGAGCCGGTAACTAACGGTGGCATACAGATCGGTGTCGGGTCTTCCCGTGTATCGAGAGGCCGTGCCGCGAAGGGTCCCTCCGTACTGGTCGACCAAATCGTATTCAACCTTCAATTCGATCCTGTTGCCGTCCCGTTCCTGGTAAGGCTCGAAGGCGGGCCGGGCAGCCACCAGGACCGACTCGCCATCACTCCAGGCGATCTGATGGACTCGCTTCATGCAGCAATCGGCCTCGATGGTTACCGTGTCCAATCGCTCGTCAGTTTTCGGAGCCCTCAAATCGAAGGTGGCGCTGCCCTCCTGGTCGGTAACCACCGCATAGTCGGCCCGGGCGCCTCGGCCAACAGTCACTAGGTCAGGATCCGGTCGACCACGGGTCACATCTTCAGCTTCAACCCTGATCTGACGGCTGTCAACTTCGACAAAGACAGGCACTCCTTCCCTCTGCAAACGGGTGCCGTCGTCATTCAGAAGTTGGATGACGAACTCCACGGATGCGCGACGAGAAAGGTCGACTATCCATGCGCCATTGCCGTCTATCCGTGCGGCATTGGCCGGAACATCATGCTGGACACCGAGGCTGTCAGCTTCTCTCTCCGACTTGGCTCGCGCCGTGGAGGAGTCTGCAGTGTCCTGATCAAATCTCTGACCGTCCCGCCGACCAACCCAGGCATAGATGCTCATGCTGGCGCCGGGTGTTGCATCAAAGTCCTGGAAAACGTTTCCATCCAAATCGGTGGCGTCATCTTCGTCCTCATCCCAGACACAGTCACCGCTGCCCAGGATCTTGGCCTCGTCGCAAGTTCCGTCGGCTTCCAGGCCACCGTCGGGGTCGTCGGTGTAGAACCAGTCCACCGCCGTGTCCTCGATTGGAGCGAAGTTGTCATCCCGAACGGAGACCATCACCAGGATCTCGAAATCATCGGTGCCCTCGGTGGGGGCTACCTGCACCAGCACCCCATTCGGACGCAGATTGGAATGGTCCAGAATCGCCGCCATGAACTCGGCCATGGTGGCCCTTGTCATGTCGGCGTCCGGTGCATAGGCGAACCCGGACACTCCGCTTGCCACCCCCAGTTCGTACAAATGGGTCACCGCCTCGTGGACGGCGTGCGGCACTTCTCTCAAGTCCAGGAATGGAGACCCGACATCGAAGTCCTGGTCATTGTCATTGACGTCATCCGGCGTGAATCCAAATGCTATTCGCCCGTCTGCCACGGGAACCATCAGGTCCATCAGCCGCTGCAGGAACAGAGCCATCTCGCCGCGGGTGACATTTCGTGCTGGTGCATAAGTGGTGGCAGTAGCACCGATGGTGATCCCCAACTGGTAGATCTGGCTGATGGCTTCCCGGGAATCCTCCTCCAAATCCCCGATGTCTTCGAATGGGCTCTCAGCGGCCGAAGGAACATCAATGCCCACCAGCCTGGCCAAACGGACCAGGAGGAGCGCCATGTGTTCACGGATCACCGGCTTCTCCGGCGAGTACTCCTCAGCAGCGGTGCCGTTGGTGACTCCGTAGTAGGCGATGCAGTCGATATCGCCGGCATTGGTGTGACCGGAGGGAACGTCGACAAAGTCGGCACCTGGGATGATGTGCTCCGGACACGCCTCAAAGTAAGCAAGATAATCAGGCTCCGGGTCGGCGGCCCTGCCGGGGGCCGGGACAATCACCAACGCCGCGGTCAGGAGCGACAATACGGCCAGCAAACCAACTTCACGATTGAAACGTATGGAGAAGCCGGTTGCCATAAACACCCCACAGCGGTAGCTCAGGGTGCCTAATCGTACCTAGCCCCGGTCTCCCGACTGGCTAGGAGGCCCAAACCCTTTTGAACAGGTCTATCCAGTTGTGGCCGAGAATACCCGCCATTGCCTCGGGTGGATAACCCCGCTTGACCAACTCCTTCTCCACATTGGGAATCTGGGCGGGGGTCTCCAAGCCGATCGGATAAGTCCCGGAATCATCCGGATAGTCCTCGATGCTCCACTCCCCCGAGGCGATCATCTCGGCGTGGGTCTGGGGACTGGTGTCGCAGAAATCCAGCCCCAACCCCACCTGGCGGTACTGTTCGGGTGGGTGGCTCAGCTTCATATTTCGCAGAACCCTGGTTTGGCATTTGCATCAAGTGGAACGCCACAGACGGTTTCACTTCCAGCATCACGGTTTCCCCCAGCAACCCTTAGGTAAAGAAGGAGAGATGATAAAGAGGACGGTGGTATGAGGGCTGATGTTGTCGGCTCGGAAGGGGCGGAGAGAGAATGAGAAAGACGAAATGGGCTGCCCTTGCGGTAGCCGCGGTTATGACGGTAGCTACCGTTGTGGTCGCTCAGAGTGGGTTTCCGGACGTCCCGGATGATCACCCGCATCGTGCGGCTATTGATTGGTCTCGTGACATCGGGGCCTTTCAAGGCTATCCCGATGGAACGTTTCGTCCGGACCAGAAGATTACGGCGGAACATGCCACCATTGTGTTTGATCGGGTCTATCCCGATGGGGTCAGCCGTGCTGAGTTCGCGGCGCTGCTGTATGTGGGAAGCAACCTTCTAGGCGAGGCACCCACTGTTACCACAACGACCGTGCCGCCGACGACGACTACGACCAGCACCACGGTGGCCCCCGCTGAGGACGGCTACTCGCATGCACACTGCGCCCGGATAAGAAATGATGGTGGGTGCGATAGGAGATTCAGACCCACATACCATTCATGCCACTTCCACGCGGACACGGTTCCCCGCCACAACAGCGGCAAGCATTACGGCACTACGCCGTCTGACAACTGTTAGTGCATTCAGTTTGGGGGTATTCACGGGCTCGGCGGTGGCCCTTTTTGCGCCTCGTTACGGCTGGGCTGCTGGCTCTTGCGGTTCTCGTAGCTGCCTGCAGAGGCGACGATCCGGGTACTGCGGCCACCGCTGCGTCCGAGGACGCGTTGATCGAGGACGTTGCGGCTCTTGAGCCCGACGGTCGTCTTGACGGCGAGTCTCTGTGGCGGGAGGTGGTTGCTGGTTTGAGCGCCTTGGAGCGGTCCTGTATCCGCGGGTCGCTGAGTGAGGCCGATCTGGAGGCGCAGTTGGAGCACGTGGTTGCTTCTGATGACTTTCCGACTGCGGCTGATTAGGGCGTGTTGACATTATGTAGGGCGTCGTGGATGAGAGCGAAGGTGATGAACCCGAGGAAGACCACATCGAGTTTGTCGAAACGGGAGAACATGCGCCGGTAGCCTTTCAATCTGCGGAACAGCCGTTCTACTTCGTTGCGTTTCTTTGTACATCTGCCGGTCGTACTCCCAAAGGGTCCCGGCAGGTGCTCAAAGGAGGAACTACCGGTACAAACCCCAGATTCAGGGCGAGTTGACGGGTCTGGTTGCCCTCATACGCCCGATCCATCACCAAAAAACGCCACTCCGGTTGTTTCCCCAAGCCACTGAGCAGCCCACGCCCGTGGGGAGCATCATCAGCCTGCCCTGGTGACACCGAGAAAGTCACCGCCGTTCGAGCATCCGCGGCAACCATATGAATCTTGGTTGTCCACCCGCCCCGGGACCGCCCGATCGACTGCGGACCCCCCCTTTTCTTAGGGCGCCCGTGCCGTCAGGATGAACCTTGACGATGGTGCTGTCCATCATCACCCTCTCCAACTTGACACGAATGATCTGTTCCCACTGGAGCTGTTCGAACACCCGGTCCAACACTCCACTCTTCGACCAACGGTTCATCCGCGTGTAAACAGTGTGCCACCTCCCGAACCGGGCCGGCAACCCCCGCCACATACAACCATGCTCCGCTATGCGCGGATCGGTTCTCCTCGTCGGTTTTGGGCGGTCGGATGGATTTGGGCGGGTGCGCTTCGGAATGGAGGCGCATTTTGTCACATGGAATGCTTTAAGATGAGACGATGGGATATGTCGCTATCCGTTCGTCACCGCATGGAAATTGTCACCCACCGGAACTATCTCGTCGGGGGGAGCAGATGCGTGTTTTCCGACCTAAGGCCCCCTCTGGATTGACTTGGCTGCCCAAAGCATGGTTGGATCGGACCTGGTTGGCACTTACACTTCACGACAGTACACCCGCGGGTCACGAAGCAGGCCATGCTCTCTAATTACCAGAAGTACACCGCTGACCTTCAAGACCTGCTTCTTACCATCGCAAACGACGGTGTAGACCAACACTTGGAAGCCCTGGCGAGCGCGGTTGACGGCCAGGCCGCCGCTGAACTGAGAAACCTGGTGGGACTGTCGGCGCGGCGAGAGCAGGGAGCCTTCTTCACTACCGGCGCATTACGGGCCAAAGCCGTCCCAACACCGCCGCACGACGACGAAGTTGTGTACTTTGATCCCGCCTGCGGCGCCGGCGACCTGTTGGTTGAATCCGCTAAGAGGCTGCCGGTGTCAGACAGCTTGGGAGCCACTGTCCAACACTGGGGTGAACACCTTCTGGGATGTGATGTCGAGCCGCTTTTCGTGGAGACTACCAAGCTCCGCTTACTTCTGACAGCGGCGTACCGGACGGGACAGACCGCGCCTGGGGAGATGCCGAGAGACGCGTTCCCTTCAGTGGTGGTCGGGGACGGCCACTCTCAGGAGCGTTTTGCAAGCCGGTGCCACCACATCGTCCTCAATCCGCCGTTCGGATATGTGGAAGCCCCTGCGGAAACGCAGTGGGCCAAGGGTCGCGTCTCCGGAGCGGCCGTCTTCCTGGCAAAGGTCCTGCAATACGCGCCAGCGGGAGTGACGATCACCGCCATACTCCCGGATGTCCTCCGGTCGGGCACACGCTACAGGAAATGGCGTTCCATGGTCGAATCGATGATGGAGATCTCGGATCTTGAAAACTGTGGCTTATTCGACGAAGAAACCGATGTCGACGTGTTCATCCTTCGCGGCACAAGATCCGACGGGAGCGCGATACCTGGCCCGTGGGCGCCCCGGCATGACCATAAGACGGTTGGTGACTTTTTCGACGTACATGTGGGCGCGGTCGTGCCACATCGAGATCCTAAGACAGGACCTCGGCGGCCGTTCATCTGGCCGAGACGACTTCCACTCTCCGGATCGTTCGATCCCGGTGGGAAGTGGAGAAGGTTCAGTGGTCGGACCTTCGATCCACCATTCGTGGCGATTCGCCGCACATCCCGACCAGGCCAGAAGAGGCGGGCGGGCGGTGTTCTGATAGTCGGTGATAGCCCGGTGGCAGTTGAGAACCACCTGCTGGTGGCAGTGCCCAAGAACGGTGCCGAATCGGAATGCCTCGAGCTTATGGAGGTGTTGGCCGCACCTGGGAGCCGGGAGTGGTTGGATCAGCAGATACGCACCAGGCATCTGACCGTATCTTCAGTCAGCGGCCTGCCGTGGCCGGACGACGACGCTCATGTCTGAGATTCTCAGGTTCGCTCCGTCGATTCTCGCCAGGCTGGGCGAGGAACTCGTATCACATCCTGACCAGGGCATCGTCGAACTGGTTAAGAACGCCTACGACGCTGACGCCCGCCTATGTCAGGTCACTCTGTCCGAGACAACACAGCACGGCGGCAGGGTAATCGTCCGCGACGACGGAGACGGCATGACCATTCAGCAGATCCGCGACGGGTGGCTTGTGCTGGGGCGCTCCGGGAAGGATCCGATGGAGAGAACCAGGCTGGGAAGGCTTCCGGTGGGCGAGAAGGGACTGGGCCGGCTCGCGGCACTCCGGCTGGGGCAGAGGGTCGTCCTGGTGACAAGGCCCCGGGATGAACCGGGAGCCGAGTATTGCATGGAGATCGACTGGGCGCTATTTGACAACGTCCCTGTGGTGGAAGATGTCCCTCTGGAGATCGAAAAGAGGCCCACGTCGGAGGGGTACGGGACATCAATCACTATCAGCAATCTGGTAAGCCCCCTGCGACGAATGGACACCAAACGCTTGGCCCGCTCGTTGATTCCTCTCGCTGACCCGTTCGAGTCGGATCGAAGTTTTAGCGCAGAATTGATAAGCGATGACTTCCGAGACTTGGAACAACTCGTAACAAGTGGGTACTTCGATGAAGCTCACCACCGGCTCCGCGCCGAGTTGGACCCTGACGCACGAGGGTCGGCCGTGGCGATGGATCATCGAGGGAACATCAAGTGGAAGGCGGATCACAGAGATCTGGGGCGCTCCGGGACATACCGATCGCCCAGGCGGTGTTCGAACTCTGGGAGTTCACCCTCAACGTTTCGGCATTCTCGGGCGGGCCGGCAACCGTGGGAGAAGTACGGAACTGGCTTCAGGAGGTTGGAGGGGTGCATCTATATCACCGGGGTTTAACCGTCCATCCGTATGGGGACCGGGCTACGACTGGCTGGAAATGAATCTGCGACGGGCTCGGAGCCCCGAGGGGCGCCCATCGACCAACAACTCCATCGGGTTGGTCACTGTGGACGATCCCGGAGAGATGCTCATCGCCAAGACCGACAGGTCCGGTTTTATCGAGAACGATGCTTTCTCAGAATTGCGAGAGTTCTGTGGCGACGCTCTCGATTGGATGGCCAAGCGCCGCGTTGCGGAACGAGACCGTAAACGAAAGAAACAGCGAAAGAGTGGGAAGGGAAGGCGCCAGGGCGCCGTCAAAGACGTAGAGAAAGCGGTGGCTGGCATACCGGAGAACCAGCGAAAAGGCGTGACGGAGGCTGTGGAGCGGCTCAACAGAGAGAGCGACAGCGAGCGTGAAGCTATTCTGAGCGACCTCCAGTTGTATCGCACTCTCAGCACCGTCGGCACGACCGCGTCCGTTTTTGCCCTCGAAGCGGACGGACCGCTCACTCGCATCGGGAGACTGGCGAGGGCTATCGAACGCCGGGCCCAAAAATGCTTGGTGACGCCTACGCCGACAACCTGGAAGAACAGGTCGGTTTGCTCCAACGAGCCGCCCAAGGGCTACGAAGCTTCGTCCGGGTCCCGCTCGCTTTTCTGCAGCGTGAAAAACGCAGGGTCGGCGTCGTCGAAGTACACCAGGTTATCGCCGGCGTCATCGAACTCTTCGATCCGTTCCTGGACGATTTCGAGGTAACGGTGAAGACCGAATACGTGGACACTTCTCCTCGCATCTGGGGACGCCGGGCATCGTGGAGTCCATTATGGCGAACCTGATCACCAACGCTATTCGAGCATTCCAGCATTCCGAGACACTGGTTGAGGGCCGTGAGTTGAAGATACGCACGGTGGAGTCGGGCAACGAACTGCTGATTTCTGTCACGGACAACGGGCCGGGAATCCGCGGCATCGGAAGAGCCGATATCTGGAGTCCCGGTCAAACAACTACGCCGGGAGGAACCGGGATCGGCCTCACCATCGTCCGCGACGAGGCGGTAGGTTTGGGGGGAAGCGCCCATTTTGGCTCCCAACAACGGACGAAGGGGAGCGGAATTCGTGGTGAGGCTTCCGCTGTTCGGAGTGAAGTAATGCTGGTGGCAATCGTCGACGACATAATCGATGAACGGAAGACGCTGGAGGGAGAACTTAAGGAGGCCGGCCATAGAGTGATCCCTCGCGAGGCGGCGCTTTCCTCTCTGGACGACCTGTCGGAGTGGCTGGTGGAAGCTGAGGCCGAGGCGTTCGTCTGCGATCAACGGCTCTCGGTCTCCAACTATGCACCGTTTCCCGGGGCTGAGGCGGTGTGCCGGGCTTTCCGCTCTCATAAATTGCCTTCGCTCCTTGTCAGTTCATACATCCACGACGAAATCGCATCGATCAGGCGCTGGAGGGCCGGTGTGCCGGTCTTGATCGGGAAAGACCAGCTTGACCCGGACCTGTTGAATGAGGGCTTCGCCCTCGGCCAGGCGGAACTGGCGGGTGACATCCCCATCGCGAGGATCCCCAGAAGAACGGGGATCCACATCGAATCGGTCGATGCTCAGAGGCTTGGCAGAGTGAACGTGATCGTGCCGGGGTGGGATGAATGCAAGCCAGTGGAATTGCCGTTGAACATGATCGGAGACGGCGGCTTGAGAGAAGACGTCCGCAAGAGGCAAGTCGACTGGCTGGTCGCCAAGGTCAACATCGATGCGGAGGAGGCCCATGACTTGTTCTTCACGGACTTCGAGCGGGCACCCGATCCGAAGGGGTGAGATCACCAGATGCGGCATACAGCGCGGTGACGAGATAACGGTGGTTGACCAACGTATCCGCTTGGAGGTCCTTGCGCCCACGGTGGACATGGTGCTTCTCGGCGTCGGAGGAAGGTTGGAGGGAGAAACGCTGACCTCCAACTCGCTCAGCGGGGTTCTGCGCGTCTGGTTCGAGGAACAGCCACTGGCAATCTTGGCCGGAGACCTGGACGAAATAGGACTGCAAAGGCTTCTCGTCGAGGAGGAACAACTCCATGGGCGGGTGTTGGTGTTCCCCCATCACGGTGGGCGCACCGGAGGGGACGATCACTCCTTCGTCTCCACCATCATGAACGCGGTGGATCCAGAGACGGTGGTCTTCTCTTTCGGCCGCGAGAAATACAGCAATCCCAGACCGGAAATCATCCACGCCATATTCTCAGCCAAGCCTGGCGCCAAGATCATGTGTACCCAACTCTCCAAGAGGTGTTCCGCCTCGACTTTCGATCCGCCACACCTTGCATCTTTACCAGCCCGGGGAAGAGACGCGGGACGGTGCTGCGCCGGAAGCCTTCAACTCGACTCACAGGGCGTTGTCACCCCTCAAGTCGCAGAGCACGCAACCTTCGTCGACAGCCTCACTCCCCCTCCCCTGTGTCGGATCCCACTCCCCTGAGACCACCGTTCACCACGGTATGCAGGGTGGTGGACCACTGGCAGTTGGCCCACCCTCCAGGAGTGACTGGTCATCTGCCGAAGAGAATCCTCGGGGAAGATTTACCGGCATTCGGAGTTCCTGACTTATTAACCCATAATATTCGGAGTTCATATGCGTCACAGTTTTGCTGCCATAGATTTCGAGACCGCCAACGGGAGGATTCACAGCATTTGCGCCATTGGAGTTGTGACAGTCGACCACGGCGCAGTCAGAGAGCGCATGTGGCTGGTACGACCACCGGGTAACCGCTACGTCCATGAGAACACTGCCCTGCACGGTCTCACGGCAATAGATACAAGAACAGCCAAACCGTTCGCCGACGTATGGCCCGAGGCGAAGAGGTTCATCGGGAACAGAACCGTTATCGGTCACAACATGCGTTGGGACGCGAAAGCGCTCGAGGCGGCACTTGCCTATTACGACAAACCGGTGCCGCGGCTACGCAAAGGATGCTCCATGGACATGGCTATTCTGGTCTGGCCGGATCGCAGCGACTACAAGTTGCCTGCGCTGTGCTCCGATTGGGGAATTGACCTAAACCACCACAACGCTTTGTCCGATGCTCGTGCTGTGGCCGAACTCGTGAAGGTGATGCTCAAGATCGAAAAGTGTGATCTCTCGGAACTTTTGAAGAGGTCCAAGAAAGGGACCAGTCGCCGTCGTGAAGAAGCCCGCCTCCGGGCAATGAAAGAAAAACCGCCCACCGAGAAGCAACTGAACCTGATGGCGACCCTACTTCATGAGAACGGCCACTCTGACCCCCTCATAGCCATTGTCCGCAAAGTGATGGAAGCAGAGTGGGACAGAGCAGAAGTGTCCATCGGGATAGAGGCGGTGAAGTCAGGAAAGGACATCACGATCACTCGCCCGAGTAGAAAACAACTCAAGGCACTCACCGGCACACGGTTCTCCACCATTAGCCGCGGAAACCGGTTTGGAGTGGTATTTACGGTCTAAGCCTGGATCCACCGGTGGTTGGGGGGTGTGTGGGGGTGAAATGCTGTGAAGTGCCTCTCTGACCTGGGAGAATAGCTGTTAGCTAAGACGGCTGTCACCCAGACAGAGGAGGCACTTCTTGTGAACAGGATACCTGATATTGACCGTTTGGACGTGAGGTTCGATGAGGGGTCGTTAGTGGCCGACGCGGGGTTGTTGGTAGCGGCAAGTTTGTTGGCCCGTTTGGGTTTGGAACGGTTGGTGGACGACACGGTACGCATGGACGGCCGACCGGGCGGTGCCCGTCCGGGTCGCAAGGTCCTGTCTTTGGTGGCGTCGATGCTGTTGGGCGGCACCCATATCGATCATGCCGATCGGCTGCGGTCGGGAGCAACCCACAGAGTGCTGCCGTTTCGGGTGATGGCCCCGTCCACGTTGGGAACGTTTCTGCGTTCGTTCACATGGGGTCATGTCTGCCAGTTGAACAAGGCACTGGGAGCCTTGTTGAAACGGGTGTGGTCCCTACCGGGCGCCGGTCCCGGCGACCAGCCGCTGGTCATTGATGTGGACTCCACCATTTGTGAGGTTTCGGGCAAGAGCAAGGAAGGCGCTTGCTATGGTCACACCCGACAGCTGGGATACCATCCGCTGATAGCCGCCAGGGCGGACACCGGGGAGATCGTTCATCATCGCCTGCGCAAAGGCTCCTCGCAGAAGGGAAACACCCGTTTTATGGTCGAGACGGTCAACCGGGTGAGACGGGCCGGAGCGACCGGTCCGATCACCAT
>MKWU01001705.1_pt1 | contig 36569 bp, 24 predicted proteins | sample 809101 | NCBI WGS metagenome assembly MKWU01 (sample SAMN05860141, study PRJNA318959) | sponge metagenome | host: Aplysina aerophoba | place: Slovenia: Piran, Adriatic Sea, Gulf of Piran | collected 2013-05-07
CTCCCTTGTGCAGGGGCTGCGCCCCCGCAACGCCCCCCTACAAAACCATCGCTCACCGACCTTGTGTGCGCATTCCAGCCGTGCGGCTCCAGCAACGTGGCTGCCGCCAACCGAATACGCATTCAGATAGCCTGAATGGCGGCAGGGATGAGAGGCTGGTCAAGACAGGCACTGTATATGGCTTAGTAGCTACCTGAAAACTAAGAACTGACTAAACTACAGTTCAGAAAGCGCGCGCTCGTAGCCGCGCATCGTCGCGATCTCGCGCGGCAGGTGAACGTCCGTCGGCTCCCAGTTGATCCATTCGCCGCTGAGATATCCCTCGTAGCCGCCGCCGCGTAACAGCTCCATCACCTGCTTGTGATCGACATCCCCCGTGCCGAAAGCCGTATAGTCCGGGCGTTCAGCGTCGATGAACACGTCGTGCACATGGGTATGGTGGATCCAGCGCCGTAAGGTGCTATAGGAGTCTGGCAGCGTCCAGCCCTCTGTACGTACCGGATGGGCGGCATCCCAGTTTACACCGATCGCCGGCTGGTCGACCTGTGCCATTACCGCGGCGACATCGGCGGGGGTGCACCCGTCGTCGTGTGGTTTCCTTCCGACCACCACGCCCCCGGCGCCGCGCCCCCCCGGGGCGCGCCCCCCGGGCCCCCGCCCGCCGAAGACGCGCAGCGTCGGCGCGCCGATGTCCGCGGCCAGGTCGATGTACTGGAGGGTTTCTTCCACCTGCGCGTCCCGGTCGGCGGGATCGGCAAAGCGGTTGCCTGAAGCCAGGCAGCAGATGGCGATGTCGGCGTCGGCCGCCTGCGCGCGGAAGGCGGCGCGCTGTTCCGCCGACGCCTCCAACTCTACCGCGTGGTTGTGGCCGCCGGCGGCCCGCGGCTCGACGCCGTCGTAGCCGTACTGCGCCGCCAGCGCCAGCATCTCCGCGAAGGTGGCCTGCGGGCAGGAAAAGCTCATGAATGCAAAGTTCATCGCTTCAAACTCCTTTTCTGTAAAATTTCCTCTGTTAATCGAACTTGGGTTCGCGGCCGCATCAGGCCGCAGAAATCTCCACCGCCTCCCCCCTCTCCGCCGACAGGTACATTGCATCGGTGATCTGTTGCACCAGCAGCGCCTGCGCCAGCGTCGTCTTGGGAGGACGGCCTGTGCGGACCGCCGTCGCGAAGTCCTCCAGCAGCGCGCGGTGGATGTCCATGTAGGATTCGCTGCCCGTCCACAACGTCTGGGTGGTCGTTCCATCTGCACGGTCGTTTTCGTAGTACAGGATCTCCTTCTCCTGCGCCGGTGTCATTTGCAGGCGCAGTGAGCCGGCCTCACCAATCACCTCCCACGATGTCTCCGCCTGCGCCGCGGCGTACTCGCCCCGCTCATACGTGAGCGCGATACCGTCGGCGCAGCGCACCAGCCCGGCGATGTGCGTCTCCCCGTCGGATCCCGGCGCAACCGTATCGGCGAAGGTGGAGGGAACGCGCCAGCTCTGCGCCAGGACCGTCTGCGGCCGCAGCCGCCAGCCGCTGATGCCAAGTAGATAGTCCAGATCGTAGCAGCCCCAGTTGACAAGAATGCCGCCGCCATTCAGTTCGCGGCTCAGCCGCCAGGCCGGCGGGGGCGTCTCCCGCGCCCGCCGCGGCCGCCGGCCCCCGCCCGCTAAGGCAAGGTAGATGGCCAAGACCGAGGCAGCCCAAGTGGAAAAGAATGCCGCCGCCATTCAGTCCGCGGCTCAGCCGCCAGGCCGGCGGGTGCGTCTCCGGCGCCGGCCCCGCCGGGACGATCGCCCGGCAGCGGAGCAGGCGCAGCGCGCCCAACTTGCCCCGGTCGATCCAGTCGGCAACCGTCCGGGTCGATTCCAGAAAGTGAAAACGGGACGAGCAGCAGGCCGCGACCCGGTCCCCCTGGACAGAGATCAGCCGCCGCACCTCGTCCGCACTGCGGGCCACCGGTTTTTCCGTCAGCAGGTGTTTGCCCGCCCGCAGGGCCTGCATCCCCAACGCAATGCGAAAACTGGCCGGCAGCGCCAGCACCACAGCCTCGACCCGCGCATCAGCCAGCAGCTCTGCGCCGCTGTTGTAGACTGTCCCTACCGCATAGGCAGCGGCAGTCTTCTCCGCCAACGCCCGCTGCACGTCAGCGACGGCCGCCAGCTCGATCTGATCGGAGGCCGCGGCCGCTTGCGCGTGGGCCGCGCCGATCGTTCCGCAACCGATGATGCCGAGTTGTAGGGGTGTCATTCGCCTGGTTCCTTCATGCTACAATGACAGCTGACAGAATACGTACCCTCACGCAAAGGAACGCGCATTTGGACGCCCCCTCCCCATCCTGGCAAAGACTCTATGCCGATGAGACCTTCAGCTGGATCTGGCCGCCCGCATATGAACCGAATTCGAATCCGCCCGAGTTGGAGCAGATTCTTTCTCTGCTGAAACCGCACAAAGAAGCACGGTTTCTTGACCTGGCCTGCGGGCTGGGATGGCTGACGATCCCGCTGGCGCTGCGCGGCTTTCAGGTGACCGGTTACGACCTCAGCGACGCCATGCTGACGCGCGCCCAGCAGTCAGCCGGGCACGTGAATGCGCAGATCGAATGGGTTCGCGGGGACATGCGCAGCCTGCCAGCCAGCTGGACCGCAACCTTCGATTGCGTCACCCTTACCCTCAGCGAATTCGGATGCTTTCACGACTCGGACAATCAGCGGGTGCTCGCTGAAGTGGCGCGTGTCCTCAAGAGCGGCGGCTGTTTTCTCCTTGACATTGTTGTGAACCGTGACGAGCTGATCCTGAATGGCGATCGCAACAACAGCTTCGACGGCGGCGGGTTCTTCATCGCAGACAAGGGAAGCCTTGACATTTTGAGCGGTATTTTCACCAGGGCTTTCCAGTGGTATCACCAGGGCCAGCGTCACGAAACCAGCTGGCAGATCCGGGCATATACACCGCCGGAGGTGAAACGGATGTTGGATCAGGCCGGCTTCCGGGAGCTGTCAGCGTACCGGAACTATGCCGGAGACAGCCTGACGCGGGACAGCGCCGGAATGGTATTCCTGGCCCAGAAGTAGCTCGTTCTGCGAAGCCCTATGTCGATTCGGCTTCTGCTGTCAGTTCAGCCCCTGTAGTTTCTATGCGCATCCGCGCCCGTTTCCAGTTGTAACGCCAGCGCCGGGCCAAGCACCGCCGTCGTCATGCCGGCGTGGTTTTCGCGCCCATGACCGCGCGCGATCGCGCTGACCGAGCGCGCCGAGCAGCCGTGGTCGCGGCCGTCCGGAAAGGCTGCGCGCGCCAACAGAAAGTAGGTGCGGGCCAAATCCACCGCGCGCGCCTGCAGCGCGCCGTCCCCCTCAATCTCCGCGGCCACTGCCAGTGTGATCGGATTGTGGCGCCGCTCGCGGCCGTCTTCCAGCCAGCGCGGCGCGTCCGAGCGCTTGCCCACGCCCGACGCGCGACGGGCAGGGCGCTTGAACTCTGTGTCCAGGGTGACTTCGGTGATGTCGAAGGGGTCGAGCCGGGCCACAGCTTCCAATACCGCCTTGTCATAGCGCCCATCGCCCGTCCAGCGCCGGTAGGCCCGCACCGCATCGGCGGCCGCGCCCGCGTCAGCGTCAGGCAGTTGCGCCGCCAGCGGCTCCAGCAGCCGTTCGGCCGCCAGTCGAAAGCGGGGTTCGCCGCTCTCCCGCCACAGGCGCAGGAACGTATTGATGGCGTCGGAGCCGAGCAGATTCTCCGCCCGGTCGACCTCCGCCTGCAGGTCGGGTGCTTCGCCCATGAACGAGTAGTAGAGCGCTTTATCGTCGTCGCTGAACTCGTACAGAATGCCGTCGGGGGTCAGGGCAATCGGCAGCGCATCCCCTGCCAGAATCGCGTCCGCCCACTCCCCTGCATAGACCGTCGCCAACTCGATATAGCGCTTTTTGACCGTCTCCGTCTCCGGGTTCGACGCCGCCAGCAGGCAGATGTTGATGCAGCGCAGATGGTCCGGCGAGTTGAGCGCCATGCCCGGCTCCTGGCGCAGGCCGTCCGCGCCGAAGAATAGCGAGTGAAAGCGTCGTCTGTCCCAATCGAACCAGTCCGGCGCGCCGGTCGACCAGTTGCCCATGTGCTCGGCGGCATCGTCCAGCTGCCGGGCCGTCTCCCGGTCATCCGGCAGAATCCGTTGCAGGGCACCCAGGAAGAGCTCATAGTGCTCCGTGCCGTGGTGCGCCTCCTGCATACGCCAGTAGCCATGCCGCCACTGTTGCGTCTGGGTGTAATGATCGCGCATACGATCGCGTGCCTGTTGCAGAAAGCGCAGAATGCGTTCGTCCGCGCCGGCGCGCAGCAGCGGCTCCCAACCGGTGGTGTAGGTGCCCTGATCATGGATATCGGTGGCCGGCTCGTCCGCGTAGCGGTCGATGGCCTCGTATGCCCACCCGCGCACGTCATCCAGGAAGCGCTGGCAGGCGTGGGGCAGGTCGTGAGAGGGTTCGATCTGACGCCTGTACATGGTTACCCCTGCAGTTCAATTTTGAATGTATAAGCGTGATCGCACGGACGTTGACTGGGCGCGCTCACGGTCAAGGCGTCCCCGTCCTGCTTCCAGGCGACAGGCTCGTCGCTGCCGAGCATCGAAACGCGGCCGATGCGCCCGCCGACCGAAGAGCCGCTGCCCAGCGAGGTGATGGCGGCCTCGTTGCCGGGCCAGCCCAATACGATGGCATAGAGGGCATTGTCCTTCTGCGTGAAGCGCACATCTTTGGGGGTGAAAGGCTGGTTCTTGCGCTCGGACATTTGCCCGTCCGCCACAGCCGTATCGCCCTCACCGAACCGCTCCCAGTGGCGCGTGCCGTAAATGGCCTCCCCGTTCACATCCAGCCAACCGCCCAGATCCAGCAGTAGTTGGGTCGCCTCCGCCGGGATGACGCCGTCCGCGCGCGGGCCCACGTTCAGGAGCAGGTTGCCGTTTTTGCTTACAATGTCGATCAGATCGTGAATGATGGTTGCGGCGCTCTTGAACTCGTCGTCCTTGACATAGCTCCAGGCCTTGTAGCTGACCGCGGTGTCCGTCTGCCAGTAGTGCGGGCGGATGTCGTCCAGTTTGCCCCGCTCCACATCATAGACCGCGACGCCGTCCGGGAACTTGTCCTTATACTGGAGAATAGGTTCGCTGCCCCACTCCAGCGCGCGGTTGTAGTAGTAGGCGGCAATCTGTGGGCGGTACGGCGCGAACTCATCGTAATGCCAGCCAAAATCGAACCAGAGCACATCCGGCCGGAAATAGTCGATCATCTCAAGCGTGCGCGCGTACCAGTTCTGCAGAAAGTCCCAGCTGGCGGGCGCGTCCTCCGGATGGGGCGGGTTGTAGAGTTCCTCCAGGCCGGGATCCGTGGTGTCGAAATCATCTGCGTAGGTGTAGTAGCGCCAGTTGAAGGCCCGGTGGCTGGAGACACCGAATTTGAGGCCGGCCGCGCGGGTTTCCCGCTCCAGCTCCTTACAGACATCCCGCTTTGGCCCCATCAGGGCCGAATTCCAGCGGGTATGGGTGCTGGCGTACATGGGGAAGCCGTCATGATGTTCGGCGACGGGCACGATGTAACGCGCGCCGGCCTTCTGGAACAGATCGATCCACTGCGCCGGGTCCCAGTTCTCCGCTTTGAACAGGGGGATGAAATCCTTGTATCCGAACTTGGAGGGATGGCCCCAGGTCTCCGTGTGGTGCTGGTAGTAGTTCGGCCCCTTGCGCGAAATCTCGTCCCGGTACATGAAGCGGGGATACCATTCGTTATCGAAGGCGGGGACGGAGTAGGGGCCCCAGTGGATGAAGATGCCCAGCTTATCGTTCATGAACCATTCGGGCACCTCATAGTTCTGCAGGGAGTCCCAGGTCGGTTCGTAGCGGAAATCCGTGGTCATTGCATGGCTCCATGAAGGTTTATTGCGCGCGAAGGGAATCCGCATTTCGCTGGCGGCAATGAACGCGCTGTACTGGTGCGGAGACGGTTCTCGTGAGTATAAGGGGGACAGCGCATCGTGTCTAATCCGGGGAAGAGGAGTAGGGAGTATCCCAAAATGTTGTCCACCAAGTAAGGTCGAGATACTGACTGGGCCAAAGCCACTGCTTGTCAATCAGATCGGTACGATATCAGGGATACACTTGGTGGAAAATGAAACGTGAATGTATATACGACAGAGCGGGCCTGTGATAAAATCGACATCGAGCATAAGAAAACACCTTTCTGTTGCTTGAATTGTGCCAAGAGTCCTATGTCGCTCTCTCGGCCAACACCCCATCTGTATCAAAAGGTTTGTGAGGAGACGAACGAGATGCGAGACATCCTAGGTGACGCTCAATCTGTGAGCTATCTTCTTGGTCAGAAGTATCAAATTGACTATTATCAGCGCGATTACAATTGGGAATCGAAACAGGTTCAAGAGCTGATCGAAGACTTGACAACTCGGTTTCTCCTAGATTATGTCGAGAACCACGATCGCTCACAAGTGGCCGATTACGGACAATATTTTCTTGGTTCGATAATCATCAGCCAAAAGGATAACGTAAGGTATATCGTGGATGGTCAGCAGCGACTGACCTCACTTACACTGCTTCTGATTTATCTCGACCGCCTCATACAGAAACGAAAAGACAAAGAGTCTATCGCCCCAATTTCGGATCTGATTTATTCAATTAAGTTTGGGGCCAAGTCTTTCAACCTCGACATAGACGAACGGAATTCTTGTCTGCAGTCACTGATTAACGGCGAGAATCCCGACCCCGTTGATCAATCACCCTCGGTCCAGAATTTGATAAACCGCTACAACGATATCACAGAATTCTTTCCTGAAGAGTTGCGCGATAAAGCGCTTCCCTACTTTATCGACTGGCTGACCGAAAAAGTGAAGTTGGTTGAGATAACCACTTTCTCAGACGACGACGCCTATACGATTTTCGAGACAATGAACGATCGTGGACTCTCACTGACGCCTACGGATATGCTCAAAGGCTATCTGCTCGCCAATATTGGGGATAATGGAAGTCGTGCTCAATCCGATCATGTGTGGAAGGAACAGATCGGAAAATTCCGTGAGCTTGGCAAGGAAGAGGGTGCCGACTGCATAAAATCTTGGCTCCGCAGCCAATATGCCGACAAGATTCGCGAACGTCGAGCCAGTGCGAAACCCGAGGATTTTGACAAGATCGGTACAGAATTCCATAGATGGGTGCGAGACAACCGGAAGCGGATCGGCCTCCTGGGCAGTGAAGATTTCAGTTCCTTCATTATAGAGAAATTTCAGTTTTTCTCTCGCGCCTACGAATTCGCACGCCTAAAGGCAAACACTTATGATCCTGATTTCGGGTCGATTTATTTCAACGCCCAGAACAGTTTTACACTCCAGTACCCGCTAATGCTCGCGCCTTTGCGGACAAGCGATGACTGGAAGACCGTGAAGAGAAAAATTCGTCTCGTCGCCACTTTCATCGAGATCATGCTTGCCCGCCGTCTTTGGAACTTCAAGGCTATCAGTCACTCAACGATGCAATATCGCGCCTTTTTGATTATGAAAGAAATTCGGGGAATGGAAATTGACGAATTGCGTGAAGATCTTATCAGGCGATTATCACGTGAGGGGTCAGAACGAGATGACTATGTCGACTTTCACACACAGAAAGCTTTTCAACTTCACGGTAACAATGGCCCTCAGGTCCATCGGCTGCTCGCTCGTATGACAGAATATGTTGAGGCCAGATCAGAAGATAAGTATGATTACGACAAATATGCCAACAGGTCGACGAAGAAAGGTGGATATCAGATCGAACACCTTTGGGCAAACCATGCAGATCGTCATACGGATGAGTTCAACTACCCAGGTGAATTTGAAGCCTATCGCAACCGGATTGGCGGTCTTGTTCTTCTGCCCGCTCCCCACAACGCCAGCTACTCTGACATGATCTACTCGGACAAGGTCGAGCATTACTCTAAAGAAAATCTTCTGGCCTGCTCTCTTCATCCAATGGCCTACGAGAACAGCCCTGGATTTTCTCAGTTTCTAACAGCGACCAGTCTTCCTTTCAAACCCATGCAGGAGTTTCGTAAAGGGGATTTGGACGACCGACAAAATCTGTACATGGAACTCGCCAGCTTTTGCTGGTCTCCAAACAGATTGAAAGAGATATGATCTGAGAGATTCTCAGAGCCATATACCGGTAGATCGCACGTGATCTGCTCCCCGGCGAATGGCCAGAGATCCATGCCAATCTTCAACAGCACAGGTCACGGTTTATGAAACTGACTGGCCAGCAATATGCCGAGCGCCGCGCACAGGAGGCTGATGCCATTGTTGGCGAGGATATTGACAAGGCCGCCCCAGACGCGCCCGTTCTGCCAGAATGTGACGCTCTCGACGGCGAAGGTGGAGAAAGTGGTAAAGGAGCCGAGGAAGCCGACGATCAGCAGCAGCCGCAACTGGGGCGACAGGGCAAAATAGTGGGAACCGGCCGCCACCAGGAAGCCGGCCAGCAGACTGCCGGCGGCATTGACGGTCAGCGTGCCATAGGGGAAGGCAAGCCCCAACTTCCCTGCCAGCCACAGGCTGACAAAGTAGCGGGCATTCGCGCCCAGCACTGCGCCCAGACCGATCCAAAGTACGTTCGTCATATGTCAGCTCGTCTGCGTGCCCATTGCCGCCCGTCCTTCATGCGCTCGCAACGTGCGAACATCCCCGGCAGCATGAAGGTCACTCAGTCTCAGGCGCTGTCACTTCCGGCGGCTGGCTCACAATCGGCCCAATCCATTCCGTGTACAGCAGGTCGCCGACCTGCGGGTTGACTTGGCGCAACGCCTCCAACATATCCAGGGACGTGACGATTTTGTACTGATTGTTGGCCAGATAGCCCTGCAGAAACTGCTTGAATTCCCGCTCGCCCAGCGTGCGGCGGAGCGCGGAGAAAAAGAGCGCGCCCTTGCCGTAAACGATGCCTTCGTATTGGACTCCGTCTGCAAAGGCCGTCACCGGTTGCGCGAGCGCAGCGTCCTCTTCGCGGCTGATCAACCCGTCAACCACCGCCTCCCAGCGGCGGTATTCCAGAATATCGGCCGCGTCCGGGCCATGCACCGCCTCATAGTAGATGCGGCTTGAGTATTCAGCCAGACCTTCATCAACCCAGGGCTCGTTGACCGGATCGTTGTGGACAAGCTGGTACCACCACTGGTGCGCCACCTCGTGGACCGCCCGAATCTCCAGTTGATCCCGGTACCGGTCATACAGCTGCACGCCCAATAGAAAGACCTGCGGGTACTCCATCCCCCGAAAGCTGATCGGCGCCGACGCCACCCGCAACTCCTCGTATGGATAGGGTCCGAACCAGTCACTGTACACCCGCAGCGACGCCGCCGTATGCTGTAAGACAGCCCGCCCCGCCTCCTCATGCCCCGGCAGCCAGTAGCTCGTGACGAGCGTGCCATATGCGCTCAGGCTGTCCGACTGGAAGCGATCGCTCATGTGGACGATGAACTCGCGCGACGGCTCCGTCTCCCACCGGTGTCGGATCTGCCCCTCATCGACCACTGTGGAGGTGATCAACTGGCCGCTCGTCACCGGGATCATGTCGATCGGGACGGTGCCGGAAACAACAAAGCTGGACATGTAGTTGAAGGCCGCGTCCCCGCGGCTGGTGCCCCGCTCCAGCCACCAGCGGCCGGTCGCCGCGGTCGGCCCCGGCTGATAAACGGCCAGCGAGGGGTAAAAGAGCGGTAGGCTCACGAAATCCTGGCTGTAGCCGAAGAGACGATAGGCCCCCGACGTATCCGCGCTCCAGTGCGGGATGCGTAACAGCCAGCTCACATAGACGGTCGTTGTCTGCCCGCGCAGCAGCGCCCGCGGCAAGTCCACCCGGATCGCTGTATTCTGATCCAAATAGATAAAGGGCGCCGTGCTGCCCTCGACCGTCACGTTCTGAATGCTGAAATCGCCGCCGTAGTGATCCAATGCCGGATAGAGGCGGAAAACGAGGTGCGTCCAGGGGTCGGCGCTGGTGTTCGGGACGCGGATGTGGGCAGAACCTTGCAGAAAGATCAGATCTTCGCTGAGCGTGAACTCGATCTCATAATGCGGGATCGCCTCGGACGCCGCCGTCGAGTCATCCTCTTCCGTGCTTGAAGAGCGAAGTCCGTCACAGGCGGCCAACAGCATCATGAGCAGCAGAAAGCTGATTCCCACCGCGCCATACGGGGGGAGAACCGTTCTCCCCTCTTTTCTCTTTCTTTGGCTGCTGCCGGCGTCAGGTGTTCGGACAGTTGGCTGCGGCCAAACTCTCTCCTCTGTGTTTGGGGGCATCTGGCGATACCACAGGAAACTCTGCGTGTTTTTCGGATGGACTACCGTCTCGCCACATGAGCGTCTGTGCCGACCTGATCCACCTGGCCTTTGAAGATACGCAAACACGGACAAATTGCAGGCAAGAAAGGTAGCGCCTAGCGTACCTTATTATATCATAGTGGGACCATACAAAGTAAAGTGTGTACGGATGTGCTATACTGTCAACGCCTGAACCGAATCCATTCGAAGCAAGAGGCCGTCTGCAGGCAATACGCAACGCAGCAAAACTCTGCTGAGGAGAGACTGAATGTTTGTGCGAAGCGCGGCCGCCGCCGCGTTGGAACGAAAAAAGGAACTGTTCTCCATATACGAACGCGAGCGGTGGGAGGAGCAGAAGCGCGTGCAAGGATGGCTGCAGGAGTTGCAGGCTGAATCCGCCGCTTCCCTGAACCGCCGCCTCGACGACATCGACGACGCCTGGCCCGGCGCACTGCCCACGGGAGAGTACGACCGCGCGGTTGGGATGCGCATCCCTTTTGGCGTGAAATGGCAGAACCGTGAAAAGGCCAATCAGTGGGCACTGGACACGCTCGACGGCCGGCCCGCGCTGGCTGTCGACGGCAGCCAGATCATACCAACCACCGACTACTCTCCCCCGGTGGGCGCGGTGCAGATCGGCTGGTTCTTCAATGACCGCCGCCCGGCCGCGGATGGCGACGCGGCCGGGCGCTACGAAAAAGATATCGACTTTGAGGTGCTGGCCCCGGACGAGCTGCTCGACGCCGGCGGCGACGATAGCGTCTTTCCCAACTGGCGTGTGAACCAGGAGCGCTTCATTCTCGAGTGCGCCAAACTGTGTGAGTTCATGGAGCGCTGCGCGCAACGCCCGTTTGCCCGCAGGCCGGTCTGTTTCTTGGACGGCTCGCTGATTATCTCCTTTGCCGGCCAGCTGCGCGCCGGCCGAGAACACGGCTATATCCAGGCTGTGCAGGAGCTGCTGGACTGCTCCGAGCGCACGCAGACGCCTCTGGTCGGTTTTGTGGACAACACCTACAGCCGCGACATCGTCACCCTGCTGGCGACGCTGCACGGCCTGCCGGCGCCCGCGCACATCAACGACGCTTCCCTACTGGCGGCAAACCTGCCCGATTGGGGCGATCGCAGCCCGTTCTGGGTATGCGCACGCCCGGACCGTCTCAGCACAGAAGGCCGCGCCGACTTCTACAAACAGGTCTGTTTCTGCCTGGCGCGGCTCAGCATGGAAAACGCGCCGGCCCGGCTGGAGATGCCGCGCTGGCTGCTGGAATCCGGCCGCGCCGACGAGATCGTCTCCCTCGTCCTGGCCGAGGCGGTTGTCGGCAGTGGCTATCCCTACGTGTTGGAGACGGCCGACGTCACCGCCGTCATCCAGCAGCAGGACCGCCAGCGCTTTTACCGGCTCTTCCAGGAGTTTCTGGAGGAACAAGGCATGGCCATGACCGTCACCCGCAAGCAGCGCAGCAAGCAGCTGCGGCGGTGATGACGGCAGTGGTCAGTGGCCGGTGGTCAGTGAGTGCGCAGGTATTTGGCGTGTGGAAGGCTCGCGTCATCGCACTGTCCCAATCGCAAATATAACGGAGTAGACAATGTCTTTAGCGGTAACGAACTACGAATCCCCCATCGGTTCCATCGAAATCCACGCCACCGACGCGGCGATAAGCAAAGTCGAATTTGCCGGGGAACAGGTAGAAGTGAATGAAGAGCAGAGCGGCGAGAGAAGCAGCCCCCGCGCCTCATCCCCGATGCCGCCAGCGGCGCATCCGCTTCTGGACGAAGTGCATCGCCAGCTAAACGCATATTTCGCCGGAGACTTGCACTGCTTCGATCTGCCCCTGGCCCTGGACGGCACGCCGTTTCAGCGTCAGGTCTGGCAGCAGCTTCTCAGCGTCGGCTACGGCCACACCGCCAGCTACCAGGACATCGCCCACGCCATCGACAACCCCAAAGCCGTGCGCGCCGTCGGAGCCGCCAATGGCCGCAATCCGGTCTCCATCATCGTGCCCTGTCATCGTATTATCGGCAGTGGCGGGCGTCCGAAGCTGACCGGCTACGGCGGTGGGTTGTGGCGCAAGGAGTGGCTGCTACGGCATGAGGGGGTGCTGTTGGTTTAGAGGGGAGGAAGAGAGATGAGATGGAAACTCAAGTGTGTAGTCGAGAAGGAAGATGACTGGTATGTTTCCTATTGTGAGGAATTAGGAATCGCTAGCCAGGGTGAAACCGTCATTGAGGCAAAGAGGAATCTGGAAGAAGCAATTGAGATGTTCTTTGAGGATGCTTCGCAAAGCGTGATTATGAGTCTGCTTGCCCCCCTTGAACCAGAATCTCCCGTTGAAATCCGCCGCCCTCCAGAGATTCAGGCTGAGCAGCAGCAGGAAGGACGAGGCACACAATGGGTGCTTACTGTTGCTTAGAATTAGGCAGCTGTCCGGCTGCGAGGTCTGCAGAAGAACAAACGCTTGATACTGGCGTAACAACCATTACCGTCCCCGTCCCCAATCATCGAGAACTGAAAACCGGGACACTTTCGAGAATCATACAGAGATCCCAATTGGATCGTTCCCTCTTTGAAAGCAAGAAGTAGCTCTCTCCTCTACTGAGTTAATCATCCTAGTCGCCATCGACAACCCCAAGGCCGTGCGCGCCGCCAACGGCCGCAATCCGGTCTCCATCATCGTGCCCTGCCATCGCATCATCGGCAGCGGCGGGCGCGCGAAGCTGACCGGGTATGGCGGTGGTCTGTGGCGTAAGGAGTGGCTGCTGCGGCATGAGGGGGTGCTGTTGGTGTAGAGGGGCACTGGCGTTGCGACTATGAACTGGGCTCGAACACCAACTCAGGCACTACGACTTCCCACGTATCGCACCGGAGGCTTCTCTGGTACTGCGGCTCTGAATACTCCTGGCTCCAGGTTGCGATGGCCAAGACTTTGGCAGAAGTGCAGCGCTTTCCTGACGGGGGTTTGAAATTACTGGCAAGCCGTCCGACGACCATCCCGCTGCTATTCAGCAGTTCCCACCGATTCCCGCTGACCCGCACCTGCAACGGATCACCCGGGGAAAGCGCGGCAATGGCGCGGTGCAGGGGATGGTTAGGATGCCTGTACCCCGCGTAGCTCAGAAAGACGTTGCGCAGGCTGAGCTGCTTATATTGCCGGCTGAGTTCTGGCGCTGCCGGCGGCAGTGTGGAAGGCGCCTGGCGGCGCAGCACCGAGGGATTACTCCGCAAGGCATCCTGGAACGGGTGCGCTCCCGGAAGGCGTGCCAATGTGAGGGTCTGCCGAGCTCGGCTCATGGCCACGTAATACAGCCGGCGCGGGGCGTCGGCATCTTCGCGGCGGTTGAAACGATTCCAGCCTCCGTCCAACACAACCACGTGGTCGAACTCCAGCCCCTTGGCGCGATGGGCGGTCAGCAGGAGCAGACCGCGCTGACGGCGACGTAGATCCCGCCCCCACTCGGCCAGCCATTCGATGAACTGGTCCACCGCTGTCTCCGCTCCACCGGTCTCCAACTCGTATGCGCTTATCGCTTCCTCCAGCAGTCCAGTCCAAGGAGTCACAGGTTGCCCCTCCAACCAGTCTTTGAGTTCGGCACTTTGCACCAGGCGCGAGTCTCGCCCCCGCAGCCAGTTCACCAGTGCTTGCGTTTCCCGTAGATGCCAGACGACTGAGGATTCTTCGTTCGCCATCTGCACCGGAATCCCTTCAAGTTCGCAAAGGCTGCGCACCGGGTCCAGGTAACTCCATTCGCGCGCCACTACAGCGCAGGCAGACCAGTCCCAATCTTGAGTGAGACCGGACAATCGTTTCAGCTCGGCAATAACCGTCTGTGACTGGGTGACAGGCGTGTCGCCGACCGGCAGAATCTGAACTCGCCCTTTGACGACCGGGTCAAGTTCAGTCCATATACCGCCGTCCTGGTCCTTCCTGCGCGCCCGATCAATTTGGATTGGATGCTCTGTCTTCATCCGTTGCCGCGCAGGCGCAATTACCGCATTAGCGGCCTCTATAATATGGGTGGTGGAGCGGTAGTTGTCGGTCAGAAAGAAAGACCTGGCGCTATAGTCTCCCTCGAAACGGCGGATAAACTCGACCGACGCGCCACTGAAGGCATAGATGTTTTGATCGTCGTCGCCCACTGCGAAGAGGCTCAGCTTATCATCTTCTTCAGCAAGAGTTCGGCCCGCCAGCGCCGAGATCAGACCGTACTCATCCGGGCCAATATCCTGATACTCGTCCACCAGTATCCAGCGGAAGCCAGCCAGCAGGCGTGCCCGCATTTCGTCCGCCTCTTCGGGCGGCAGTCCTTCCCCGCGTAGCAGAGAGGTCGCCTGGCGAAGAATTGCTTTGAAGTCTTCTTCGTCAAGTTGGTTCGCCCGTCCCGAGAAGCTGGCTCCTGTCAAGCGCATTGCGAGCGCGTGGCAGGTCAGTACGATTATTCCGCGAGCATCATCGCCGATCAGATCTGCCAAGCGGCGGCGGATTTCGACAGCGGCGTGCCGGTTGTAAGCGAGCGCCAGGATGCTGCGCGGGTTCTCACGCCTCACCCGTATCAGATAGGCAATACGATGCACCAGAACTCGCGTCTTGCCCGAGCCGGGACCGGCGAGCACCAGCACGTTCGTCCGTTCCCGATTGTCTGCCACAATGCGGCGCTGGATGGGATTATTCAAGCTTTCGACGACGGTACGCCATGACTCAGGCGTGGTCTGCCGCGAGAGTTCTCTGTCACGATCTGGCAGCCAGCGAAGTAAAAACTCCTCTTGCGGAAGGCTGAAATAATCCATCGCCAAGCGCAGGGCATCAGCCATTGATCCCAGGCCCTTCTCCGCGAATTCCGCCATCACGTGGATCTGCAGCACCTGTTCGTCGTAGTGGAGTTTGAGGGAGCGGAAATCAGTATCGGCGAATCCGCGTCGTTCCTGCTGCAGGCGAATGGTCATGGCCGGGCGAAATACCGACAGCCCCTTGTGCAGCCGAATGACCTCCTGCTCGTGTAGCCACAGCAGGGCGCGATCCCTAAGCTTGTCGGGGTGTTTGAATCTACTTCTCAATGTGAGGTCGGACTTGATCGCCGTGAGTAGCTTGCCTAGGGTCGTCTCAGCCAGTAGGTCCGTTCCGCGGATTCCCCGCGGCAGGCCACTGAGGAGATGATCCAGCAGGCGTCCGGCAGCTGCACGGCGCAACTCGGCTGTCTTCTCCAAATCGCCCCACTCGCGCTGTAACGTCACGTGGACGGTTTCTCGATCACGCCCCCGCACTCCAAGGCTTCCCCCGCCGCCACCTTCGCCGCGCCCGTCGGCTGCGATGCTGTTGATTATGCGTCGCACACGCTCCGGCAGGACGTAATTATGACCGTCGTCCTTCAGCCGTTGGGTAGCGAGGCGGATTTGCAGAGGATAGGTATCACCCTTGCTCATATCGGGGGCCGTCTCTTGCAAAAGGTCGATCAGTGCCTGCTCTAGCGCCGCCGCCTGCTCGAAGCGTTTCTGCGAAGCGCGCGCCACCCCTGCGTGGACGAAGGCGGTTAGCACAGTATCATTGCTGGCGATGCCCAATTGCTCCAGATCGTCGAGCGCGTTCCGCACTCCCTCCGGAGTCAAGCCCGAAGCGAACATCAGATCGTCGGTGGTGATGCCTTCATCCGCGTTCGCTTCGATTATCTTCTCGGCGATGGTCATGAGTTGGCGGCGGTAGGAATGTGGGATGGAGGGCTTTTCGAGCTTGTCCCGCGCCTCCTCCTTTGAACTCACTCGCAAAGAGGAGGGAAACACCTGCACACGGTTCTCCTCTCGAGTCAGTAGTACCGCTTCCTCTAGCCAAGCGATTGCGGTGCGCACGCGCGTGTCGTCGGTGGTGGAATCGCGTTCAAAAGCTTTTTCTTCATCCTCTCTCAGAATCTCTCCTGCAGTGGCTACAACCTCGTCGCCCCTACGTTTCTTGCGGTCCAGATTTCGCAACGCCCGTAAGACGCCATGGATTTCCCGTCGAGTGAGCCGCGAGCGGGCCGACATGCCGAACTGCCGCTCCACATCGTCTTGTGTGTAAAGAAGAACGCAGCGCGCCGTCTGCTGGTCGCGTCCGGCTCGGCCAGCCTCCTGCAGATAGTTCTCCAAGGATCCGGGAATGTCGGCATGGATCACTAGCCGCACATCCGGCTTGTCGATCCCCATGCCAAAGGCATTGGTGGCGGTGATGATGCGCAGTTTGCCGCCAATAAAGCTCTGCTGGACATTCTTTTTGGTTTCCGGCGGCACTCCTGCATGGAAGTAGTCCGCCTCCATACCTTTTTCCTGCAGAAACTCCGCCAGTTCTTCGGTCTGCCGCCGCGTCGCGCAGTAAATGATCGCTCCTCCCGACTGATTTGCCGGCAGATCAGCCATCAGAATCTGGTGGACATCGGCGTGCTTGGCGCTGCCACTGGTCTTGACCACAACAAATTCCAAGTTGGTGCGCTGGGCGCCGCCGTCAAAGACCTTCAGTTCGATGTCAAGCTCTTTCTGAAAGTAATCGACGATCCCGGCCTTCACATCAGGCTTGGCGGTCGCGGTCAGGCATAACAGCGGAGGCGCAGCCTCCTCTCCTGCGCGTTCGCGGATGAAACGCCCCACGTAACGGTAATCGGGCCGGAAGTCGTGTCCCCACTCCGAAAGGCAGTGCGCCTCGTCCATCACCCAGGCGCCAATCTCCCGTTGATCCAGCACGCGGCGCAGGGAGACGCTGCGCAGCTGCTCCGGCGAGATCAGGAGAATACCGGCATCCCCCAGCCGCACCCGGTCCAGCGCATCCGCACGCTCGGGCATCGACAGAAGCCCGTTGACAGTGACGCAACAGCCGATGCCCTGCCTTTCCAACCCTGCTACCTGGTCGGCCATGAGCGCGACCAAGGGGGATATCACCACCGTCAGCGCGCCTGTTTTGTCGTACCGGGACAGGGCCGGGATTTGATAGCAAAGAGATTTTCCCGCGCCCGTGGGCAGGATTGCCAGCAGATGTTCGCCCGCCATCGCCGCTTCGATGACGGACTGCTGCATGGGCCCCCCGTTCTGGTCTGTCGGTTCCGGACGGAAGTCGGGAAAACCAAACCAGTGATTAAGTTCCTTGCGGGCGTCGTGCCGCTGTCGGCACCAATCGCAAGTGGGGTCGGAGCAAGCTGTGTCGCGCAGCCGTCGCACCAACCGCCCCGCATCGGGAAACTGATGGCGGACCCAAGGAGGCATGACCGAGTTTCCCCCGGATACCGACAGCCACGCCAGTGCATAGGCCAGCGCCCAGCCCTGCCCATCAGCTTCAGCCATGACCTCACGGGCGTGTGTCTGGCAGGCCACGTCAGCCAGCAGGGCGCGGATTACCCCGTTCGTTTCGGTGTATGACGGCCGGCTGGAATCCCGTAGAGACGCAAAAACTTGATCGAATCCCACCCCGTTCTTGGATGTGGTCAACCAATGCCATGCCGTCAACAGGTCCGGGCTTGTGCCCTGCAAAGCCTGCTGCTGGTCGCGGAACAACTCCATGCTAAGTTCGCAGTCCAGTTTCGGGTCGTTGATGCGTCCGCGTTTCAGTTGTCCGTCTTGGTAATGCTTGACCAGGTGGTGATAGGGGTTGCGGGGAAAGGCCAGAGGATTGAGCCTGAGTGTATCTACCGCGGGCAGCCGTAGCAGCCGCAAACGGGGATTTGCGGCTTGCAGATGGGGTAGATCGAAATCGATCAGATTGTGGCCCAGCAGAAAGTCCGCGCCATCGGCAAGGTCGTCCAGCTTGCCCAATGCCGCGCCCAAGCCATCGCCGGTCCCGGGAAAGATAAGAGATTGACCGGTATCCGGACGCACCGCTGCAAATTTGTGGATGCGGCGATCCTGAACGCCGACTTCAAAATCCAGTGAGATGCAATCGAATGAACGACGGCTGTCTCCGTCAGGCGAACCTATGGTGTATTTCCCCATTGTCCCGTATGGCACCAAGGTTGCGCCGCGGGGGACGACGGCTTCCGTCTACATGCTCCTTATATCTTAGTTGCTCGGCCCTGCCTCGAACTCATAGACTTCGTCGAACATGAAGGCGAAGCTAGCGTAAGTGTACGGCGTCTGGCTCACGAATCACATGTTGGGATAGCGTTGATCGCCTGGTCGATTGTCTGTGAACTCTGTTCGCTATTCCCTGGAAACATTCCCACCTGACCCGACTGGCATCTTCTGCAGGACCGCGTAGTCTTTCGCAATGACTTCCTTGAAGCTCGGGGAGATTTCCTGCCAGTCGAGCACGTCTACCTGAATCGGCAGGTCGGAGTCCTCGAAGGCTTCCTTCAGCCGCGCAAGCGAGTGCCCGTCCAATGCCGTAACGCCGACGACAGCAAGGTCGAGGTCGGAATAGTCCTTTGCAGACGATGTCACGCGCGAACCGAAAACGCGCACTTCGCAAGCCGGCACGTGTTCCGCCAGAATCTGCTTCACCGTTTTGAGGTGGTTTGGGCTCAGGTCAATCATTGCGGGCCTCCAACTCCCGCCTCAGCCCCGCCACGCCTCTGCCGCGGCCTCAACCTGTCCCGCATCCCAGCCGCCATTCGCAACCACCAGCCGGTACCGCTGCGTAATCGTCTCTCCCGCCTCGAACGCATAAACCTCATCGAACATGAAGGCAAAGCTGGCGCAGGCGTACGGCGTCTGGCGCACGAACCACTTGTTGGGATAGCGCAAATTGGCCGGATGGTCCAGAAAGGCCAGCGTTGACGCGTGGCCGTTGCCGTCGTGGCGGCCCGTGTAGGCCAGCCAGGGCGCGGCCTCGCCCATCGCCTCCGCGCCTTCGTGCCCCGCCGCGGTGATGACCTCACCATTGTCAAACGAGCGCGGCCCGCGCCAGAAAAGGCCGCCATAACCGGCCAGCGGACGCCCTTCCGTCGTCGGCGAGCAGATGTGCAGCGTCTCGCCGCGCACATTGCGCAGGCTGGTCGTGAAGTCCAGCGTCCAGTAGCCCGCCTCCGCGTCGACCGTCTCCACCGCAATGCGCCGCGTCTCGTCGATCCAGTGCTCGCCCGCCTGCGTGATCCAGGAGAGCTTCTCCGTTGCCGCGAAGCGGTTGTCCTCCACCTCGATCGACTCCCAGCCGTCGTGGCGCTGGCTGCCGTTGTTGGGCAGGTCGACGTAGCCCTCGCCGTGGCGGTAGCTGCCCCCGCCCCAGAAGTTCTGGCCGTCCAGGTGAGCGATCGTCATCTGGATCCCCTTGTGCCACACGTGGTCATGCGGCCGGTAGATGGTGATCAGGTCGCCGGCCAGCGTGTTGACGGGGTGGAAAAACGGTTTGGGCGACTCGGACTGCGGCATGTCCGGATCATAGATGTAGCGGAACAGCGTAACCGCCTCCCACTTCAATTCAAGCGAAGCAAATCCGGGCGTGCGGTGACTGTGCGGCGCGGTCTTTTCGTTGCGTGTATGGGTAAGAGCGAGAGCCATAGAACCTCAGTGGTGGGTGGTCAATGGTTGGTGGTCGGTGGCTGGCGGGTCGCGAGCGCACCGGGTGGGGCGTCACTAAAAACTGGAAACTGAAAACTAAGAACTATCAAGCATCTCCTGCAGCCGCTGACGCGCCGCCTGCGGATCGGCCTTGCCCTTGGTCGCGCGCATCATCTGGCCCATGAAAAAGCCGAACAGCTTCTTCTCGCCGCCGCGGTAGCGGGCAAGCTCGTCCGGGTTGCTGTCAAAGGCATCCTGCACCGCCGCGTCGATGACCGACGTATTGCTGACCATCGCCAGCCCCTCCCGTTCGACAACCGACTGCGGATCGTCTCCGCTCGTGTACATCGACTCCAGCACCTTCTTGCCCGTGTTGGCGTTGATCTCACGCGCGTCCACCATCTGCACCAGCGCGGCCAGCTGCTGCGGCTGCACCCGCGTATCCGCGATCTGCCGCAAATCCTGGCCCTCGCCGTCGGCATAGAGCAGCCGGAACAGCTCATCCGTGATCCAGTTGGCCATGCGCTGCGGCTTGCCATCCTCCTGGCCGTACGCGTCCACCGCGGCTTCGAAATAGTCGGCCACCGCCTTCTCGCTGGTGATGGCGCCTGCATCCGCCGGCCGCAGATCCCACGTCTGCCGGTAGCGCTGCTCCTTCGCGTCCGGCAGCTCGGGCAACGTGCGCGCCTCCTCCTCCACCCACTGCCGGTCGACCACCAGCGGCGGCAGATCCGGCTCGGGGAAATAGCGGTAGTCCTCGCTGCTCTCCTTCGAGCGTTGCAGCACCGTGCGCTGGCGGTTCTCGTCCCAGCCCATATTCACCTGCTCGATCACGCCGCCGCTGTTCAGCACATCCGCCTGGCGCTCGGCCTCGTAGGCGATGGCGTTGCGCACCGCGCGCAGGCTGTTGAGATTCTTCACCTCCACCTTCGTGCCGAGTTCATCGCGCGCGGCCTGCTCCGGCGTGCGCACGCTGATATTGGGCTCGCAGCGCAGCGCGCCCTCCTCCATGTTGCCGCTGTTGACGCCCAGGTAGCGCAGGATCGAGCGCAGCTTTGTCAGGAACGCGTATGCTTCGTCCGCGCTGGCAATGTCGGCCTCGGTGACAATCTCCATCAGCGGCATCCCGGCCCGGTTCAGGTCCACCAGCGTGTGCAGCCCCGCGTGCGTGTTCTTGCCCGTATCCTCTTCCAGATGGGCGCGGTGGACGCGGATGCGTTTGACGCCGCCGTCGGGCAGCTCGATCTCCACCCAGCCGTTGCGGCACAGCGGCAGCTCGTATTGGGAGATCTGATAGCCCTTTGGCAGGTCCGGGTAATGGTAATTCTTGCGCGCGAAGACCGCAGTCTCCGCGATCTCGCAGTTGAGCGCCAGCCCCGTGCGGATCGTTGCCTCGACCGCGGCGCGGTTGCTCACCGGCAGCGCGCCCGGCAGGCCCAGGCAGACCGGGCAGGTGTGCGTATTGGGCGGCGCGCCCTGGTAGTCGGCGCTGCAGCGGCAGAACATCTTCGTCTTCGTCAACAGCTGCGCGTGGACTTCCATACCCACGACGACGTTGTATTCCTGTGTCAATTGCGGCGTCCTCTCGGTGAATCCGTGTGCTTCACGTTTTTCATCTGTAAGTTTCGGCGGGGAGTTGCCAATCGTGTTCGTTCGGCCAGTCTTTCTGTTCTCCAGTCACTCTTCCGCTGGCATCTCTGCTGGCTCCTGTCCGTCGATATGGTCTTCACCTGGAAATGGCATGACCAGCATCGACATTACAAATCTTCAAGGGAGGCAAGCAGGACCAGGACCAGCACCGCCGTGTCTCCCAGCAGCACCGGATTGATGAACTCAATCGTGTCGTCGCGGGTGTTGATGCGTGACATGTCGTTGCCGGAGAAACTAATAACCGGAATCTCGGCGGAGTACCTGAAAGGGACATGATCGCTACCGCTGTAACCCTCGGTGATGCTCGTATAGGACACTCCCTCTCTGCTGGCGACTACTGATACATGACTAGTCAACCATCTGTCGCCCGGTCCCCGCAGAAATGTGCCGGATCCCACTGAATCCAGGTTGATCATGATCTTGATGTCGTCCGACTCTTCTTCGGTCAACTGGTCCACGTAATGCCAACTGCCGCTCATTCCGGTTTCCTCTGAACCAAAGGCGATAATCCGCAGTGTGAACGGAAAAACCGATACCATCTGGCTCGACCAGGGCGGTTGCGCCAATCTCTCTGCTACCGCCAGCAACACGCCTACCCCGGAAGCGTTATCGTTGGCGCCCACTGAGTTTCGTACCGTGTCGTAGTGTGCTCCCAGGATGACCACGCCTTCGCCCTGACCGGGAAGTTCAAGGATTATGTTGCGGGATCCCCTCCGGAGAGACCCTATCCGTACTTGAAAGTCCTGCATCTCCGGGCTGTATCCGAACTCGGTAAAGCGGTCCATCAGGAGCTCTGCGGCCTTCGATTCCTCTGCCGTAGCGCTCTGCCGCCATCCCACTTCTCTCGTCAACTCGCACAGGTGACTGAAAGCGGCAATGGCAAGAGCCTTACGATCGGCGACGCTGAATCTCGCGGTCGCGGGCGGCGAACCGACATCGGCCAGTGTCTCCTGCGCTGTTTCTTCGAGTTCCGTGCAGGACGGTCCCGTCGCGACGTATGGTCTTGTACTTGTAGGGCCGTGGGCGAGATAGTGAGCAATCTGGTCATCGATGGGCCTGCAGGCTACCAGCAGAATCGCTGCGAGAAGGAAAAGCCCTGCCCGGGAAAATCTCTTGAACTTCCACCCAGCCATTGAGTCCTGCCTTATTGGAGTTTTCCAGCGCTGGAGAGCCTTGCCGTAATACCTTCTATATGGTAACTACTCAGCCGCAACTGATACGCGACCCTGAATGAGGCGAGCAAAGGTATTTTTCTCCCCTCATTGTTGTATTTTGGGCGGTCGGCCGCAAGCGGCCTCCCTTGTGCAGGGGCTGCGCCCCCGCAACGCCCCCCTACAAAACCATCCCTCACCGACCGTGTGCCTTCTTCCCAACCTGTCGGCTGGCGAGCATGGCGGCGGCTGTACACCACTTGCGTCACCAAGAGCCTGAATGGTTCCAAGGATGACTGGCTGGTCAACTACTGTGGCTTAGTAGTTACGAATTCCGAATGAACGAACACCTTATCCATCTGGTAAAATTGAGCCTCTTACCAGGAAACCAGCAAAGATAGGTGCCTGATGATGAGTGCCATTGGGGGCAAGCACAGATATCATTCCAGGCGACCGATTTACCTTATGCACGCAATCATAGCATAGGGCCAATTCCGGAACAAAAGAAAACCGTATTCACCCTGTTTCCACTGCAGGGCGACCGCGACTTCCGGCCCCTTTATTGACACAGTCCATCCCCCCTGCTACCATAACAATATGATCGGCGGTCCCACTGAAGTACGCACGCACACAACGCCCCTAGCGGACTGATAAATCCCTGCAATGATCTTCCGCCGATCCCCCCATCGCGCCACTGCCTCCTCTCGAGCAAGGGCGCATTTCACCTCAATCATGGCAAGCGCCCCATCACAACGATCGCAGTTGAGGCTGACGCTCACCTTTTCGATTCTGGCCTTGTTCGCCCTGCTACTCACCGCCTGCGGAAACAGAAACGCGACCGCCACTGCCGCCGTCAGCCTGTCCGCGCAGACCGAAACGCCCATACCTCCCGTCGCCAGCCCGCCCGCGCCGGCCGCAACGCCCAGTCCTGCCGCCACTGACACTGCGCCAGCCACCCGCACGGCCGCACCGGCTCCGTCATCAACGCCAGCGGCACAGTCGAACAGCTTAGTCCCCCGTCAGCGGGTCACGGTTGAGCCATTCGCGCCGGCATCCCCCCTGCAGCAGGCGGTCTGGTTCCACGAGGTCGGCGACTACAGCGCGGAGCAGCGCCTGCTCAGAACGCTGCTGGCCGACCCCCAGATAACGCTGGCCCAGCAGCAGGAAGCACGCTACCAACTCGCTCTCTCCTTTCTCGCCGACGAACAGCCGGTGTCCGCCGCCAACGTGCTGGACCAGTTTTCGCTCCAGGCCGGCTCCCTGCCGGCAGATGACCCCCGCCGCAGCCGCACCGTTTTCCTGCGCGCCGAGGCGCTGGCCCGTGTGGGCCGCAACGCCGAAGCCGTCGCCGCCTACGAAGCTTTCCTGCAGCAGCACCCTCACGTCACCGGTGTCGTCGAAGAGCGTATCGCCGATGCCTGGCTCGCGGCCGGCGACTGGCCGCAGGCCGCCAACGCGCTGCGCCGGGCCGCCGACCATGCCGCCAACAACTGGGAAAAAGTTCGTCTTCTCGACCGGCTGGCCGGCACTCTCGAGGGCAATGGCCGCTGGAGCCAGGCCGCCTCTGTCTACGATGAAATCCTTGCCGCAACCGAGTCGCAAGCGGAAGAGCGTAACCGGGACGACGTCGAATTCGACCGAATCCTCGGCTACAGAATATGGAACGTCCACCGGGCCAGCTATCTGTACCGCGCCGGAATCGCCTACGCCACCGCCGGCGATGAGGAAGCTGCTATCGTCCGCTGGCGTCTGGCCCTGGACGAAGATCCGGAGAGCAACTCCGCCTACCAGGCCCTCATCCAACTGGTGAACCGCGACGTACCGGTAGACCTCTTTGTGCGCGGGCAGGTCGACCTGTTTGCCCAAGCCTACTTCCCTGCCATCAACGCCTATGACAGCTTCCTTCAGGAAGCGCCGCAGGATGACCGCGCCGGGCAGGCCTGGTTGGGGCTTGGCCGCGCCCATATGGAGCTGGGACAGTGGGACGAGGCCATCCGCGCCCTGGAACAGGTGACGAACTGGTATCCCGACTGCCCCTGTTTCAGCGATGCTTGGTTCACCCGCGCCCAGCTGGCCAATGCGCAGGGCTCGCCCGCCGCTGCCCGGCGCATCTATCGTACCTTCGCCAGGGATCACGCTGACCACCCGCTCGCCCCCGAAGCCCTCTGGCGAAGCGCTCTTTCCGCCATAGGCGCCGGCCGCGGCCTCGGCCTCGATACCGGCGCTGCAGGCCGCGCCGAGAGCTCAGCCGACTTTCTGGTTGAGGCCGTGTCTGACCTGCTGACGCTGGTGGACAGCTTCCCCGACAGCGGCCGCGCGCCCGATGCGTTGGCCGTGCTGGGGATCGGCGCCTTTACCTACGGCCATGTCGGGCTCGCAGCCACCGGCTTTGAACGTCTGCTGGCCGACTATCCCGGAGTGCGGACGGGCACATCAACCTACTGGCTGGGTCGCGCCCGTTACGCCCAAGGCGAGCAAGCCGCGGCCCAGGCCCTGTGGCAGTCGCTCGCCGCGCAAGAGCCGGAAACATATTACGGCGTGCTGGCCGCTGCCGAACTGACGCCGCCGGGCAACCCGGGGAAGGACATCATCCCCCGCATGGACGCTATGACCGCGGCCGCGCTGCCCAACGACGACGGCAGCCGCGCCTACGCCGAAAACTGGCTGAGGACGTGGCACGACGCGCCCGACACGACTGATGTCGGCGACAGCAGCGGCAACTCGGGTCTGCCGCAAACCGTCGCCGAAGACCCGGCCCGGATCGGCGGCGCACTGCTGCTGGATCTGGATCTCCGCGCCGAGGGATTGAAGCTGCTCGAACTGGCTTACTGGCGCTTCCGCGACGATCCCGCCGCCCTGTTTCCGCTCATGCTGCATTTCGAAGAACTGGGCGCCAACCGGCTCTCCATCAGCGCCGCTTACCGTCTCATCGAACTCAGTCAGGTCCAACATACCGCCGATGTGCCCCTCTTTATCCAGCGCGTCGCCTACCCCAGACACTATGCCCACCTCGTCGAAGAGGAAGCCGCAGATTTCGACATCGATTCCCTGCTCCTCTACAGTCTCATCCTTCAGGAGAGCCTCTTCGAGCCGCCTGCCCGCTCCTTTGCCGGCGCCCACGGCCTGACCCAGATCATCCCCACCACCGGCGCAGAGATCGCGCAGCGCCTCAACTATCCCAACTACTCCACCGGCCTGCTCAACCGCCCCTTCGTCAACGTTCGCTTCGGCGCGTACTACCTGCGCTGGGTACGGGATTACGCTCACGAAAACCCCGTCGCCGCCCTCGCCGGTTACAACGCCGGCCCCGGCAATGCCAAAGTCTGGTTCGAGCGCTCCGACTTCGACGAGGCCCTCTTCATCGAGCGCATCCCCTACAGCGAGACCCGCCTTTATCTGCAGCGCATCCTGACGCATTATGCGCATTATCTGCGGATATATGGGGGTACTAGTTTTCAGTAAGTTCTTAGTTTTTAGGTAACTACTAAGCCACAGTAGTTGACCAGCCAGTCATCCTTGGAACCATTCAGGCTCTAGGTGACGCAACTGGTGTACAGCCGCGGCCATGCTCGCCAGCCGACACGTTGCGAAGAATGCACACGGTCGGTGAGAGATGGTTTTGTAGGGGGGCGTTGCGGGGGCGCAGCCCCTGCACAAGGGAGGGCCGAAGGCCCGACCGCCCATAAAAAAGTTGAGAGTTGAGAGAGCACCTTTGCTCCCCCCTCATTCAGGGTTGCGAATCAGTTGCGGCTGAGTAGTTACGTTTTTAGTGGTGAGTGGACCTTTTGCCGGGAGGCACTGAGGACTGCCGATGGACTGTGGCTCAGCAGTTGCGGTTCAGCGATTCGGGGGGGACGTTTCGTTCGAGCCAGAGCAATCTAAGGGAACGAGCGACGATTCAGCTTGGGAGATGTCTTGGCGTTCTCCTCTGGTCAGGATGACCTGATAGGGAAAGCCGAGGGAATCAACGATGAGATGACAGGTCTGTCATCTCCCACAGGCATCACACGCTACAGCTTGGAAATACACCAGAAGCAAAGAGTCCTCGCCTGCTCCTGTCGGAATTCTGGGCGCGCCATCGACAGATGCGTCGTAGAGGCCGGCAATCAGGCGCAGGGGGCTGTCCGGCAGGGTCGGTGGGATGGGCATCGCGACGCTATTCAGAACCTGCGAGCTATCCAAACGGAGCTCTGGTTCCCACTGGGCGACCAAGTCGCCGGTTTCGTCGAGCAGGTGCAGGAATATCGTTTCGCCGCCGGTCAATACGGTTGGGTCTCCGCTCCATTCCATGTGGACGACCAGCCTGCCTCCGGCTGGGGGGATGTTGGGGCTGATCTGGGCGCGCTCCAGCGTCAAGCCGTTAGCGAACTGGACATCGAAAAGGCGCCACGCCTGGGGATTGGGCCGCGAGTAGAGTTCGACAATCCATGGCCCCACCGTTTCCTGGCCCGCCAGCTGGTAGGAACTGGAAAGCGCCTGCCGGGCATTATTGGTTATTCCCGCACGGGTCTGCCCCCTTTGGTCATATTCCAAGCCCCATCGATTTGCCCACTCTTGCCAATCCAGTTCGGCCTCCTCAAAATCCAGATCCGATCGAACCAGCACAATGACTGATTGGACACCGCTACTGCGGAGACCACTGACGGCCTCCAGGGCCGCATCCAAGTCCATCGGCCAGGGAGCCAGGGAAACGTTCTCAATCCCTCCCGTATAATAGTAGAACCAGAGCGCGGGGTCGAGAGAAAAAATCTGGGCGAAACGAACGTCTGCCTTGTTGCGTCCGGCGCTCCAGCTGTCCAGCAAATGGGCCAGTTCCCGCAATCCCCGTGACTTTGAGAATTCCGATTCAAAGTGGAAGTTGCGAAAGCTGAACAGATTGCCTGCAAAAATTGCAAGGATAAGTATCGCTGCCGTCAAGTTTCCGATGCCGATCCTGTTCATGGCCTGTAGGATGCTGACATTCGTACCTCCAGTCCAGGCTTTCCATCTCCGGCCAAGGCGGCTCTCTACATAACTGCCTTTATTTCCCAGCCCTATTGCCAGCAAAAGCACGATGGGAGTCAGGGCCAGGGCAATAAAGCTCCAGAAGAACCCGGGGAAGGAATGACCAGGGCTCCATACAGTGAGCAATGCGACAAGAAAACTTAGCAGTAAGAGAACCGTTGGGCCTGAACTCAGGTGTTGGGGCCCTGCCTTCTGCGCTTCCGAGAGTTCATTCTCTTCTGGGTCAACCCAACCATTGACGGCTCTTTTTCCCCGGTCGAGCACCCCTCTTTCAGCCAGGAATATTCCAAGGATCGCAGCCACGATAAGGGGGAATGCGAAAAACCCTGACCCAAGTCTCCAGGCCGGCGTCGGTAAGGAGTGTCCTGTCGCAAGCATGCCGATTTGCCCTAAGATTTGATACACCCATGGCGCTGAGGGCCCCCTTGTGGGGAAATCTGTGATCCAGGGCCATGCGTTTACCAGCCATGGAATGCACAAGACGCCCACTGCGATCTGCGAAACGGTCCATCGCACCGGCAGTGAACCCGCAGGTCCTTGGGCAGAAACGCTCCCTCCGCCGCGCCTGTCTCGAGCCAGCACGAAGAGCACGTACAGGTTTTGCGCCAGGAGAGGGAGAACGGCGAAAGCGTGGGTATAGAAGGAAGAGGCGGTACAGATCACGTACGCCACCAGGGTCTTTCTTCCCCCAACGCCGCCGACTATTCTCAGGGCCAACAGAATGCTGGCGGTGGCGAGAACCAGACCGAGTGAATGGTGGAGAACTCTCTGGGTATGCCAGACGGCGTAGGTGTTCACGGCCGCCAACAGGACTGCAGCCAAAGTGGCAAATGTGCCAATTCGGATGTCTGCTGCGATACGGTAGGTGAGGGGAATTGCCAATACGCTGCAGAAGGCCGATAGCGAACGAATGGCAAATTCGCTGGGACCTGTGATTCCGAGCCAAACGTTTTGCAACCAGAAGCTTGCGGGAAGAAGAAGGAATCCTTCCCAATCGAAAGCCATTTGGACGAGTTGAGAGAAAGAATAATCACGGAGGCCATAGACGACACCCTCGAGATCGCCCAGCTCCTGAGAATCCAGTCGATAGAGTCTCAGTGCGAAGCCGATGAGGACGGCGATCAGGACGACTGCCCGTAACGACTGTCTGCCTGCAGGAAACTGATGCTTATCGGGGCTGGCGTCTTCCTGTTCATTCGAGCGGGTCATGGGACCCCTCTTTTCGGGGCTGGGCTGAGGAACCTGCAGTTCACCGCCCCGTCCGGCCGTGAGCAGTTTTCAGTGAACTGTTTCAACGAAATGGCAACACTTCTCCTTTTGCCCTGTATAGGCTCGAGGGTGTCTCTGCAGATATGCGTAAAGTTTCTGCCACTGATGGGCGGCAATCCTTCTGATAGACATTCTACTATTGTCGCCAATGTGACAGGGCAATACAAGTGTCAACGAGACCTGTTAGTCAGTTTTTGGTGACCCTGCACTTGAATAGTGGCCAGAGACGACGCGGGTCGTCAGGCACTGTTCGCTGGCCTCAACCGATCCAATTGTCCACGACGGTGGCCCGGCCAGGGCGGGGCGTGGGGGGGGCGCAGCCCCGGCACAAGGGAGGGCCGAAGGCCCGACCGCCCGGAACTGCAGTGGTCAGGGGCCAGTGGTCAGTGGCGAGGGCCGCGAACCGACAGTGGCTGGGCGTAAGCCGTAGACTAAAAACTGACTACTGAAAACTGTAGTTTAACGGCCGGCGAGCCCGGTGAACTGCGCGCCCTGGACGAACTGGCGCTGGGCGAAGAAGAAGATGACGATGACCGGCAGGATAGTGATCATCGACGCGGCCATGACGAGGTGCCAGAAGTTGCCGAAGCGGCCTTTGAACCAGAGCAGCCCGAGAGGCAGTGTGTACATTTCGCTCTTGGAAATGTAGATCAGAGGCTCCATGAAGGCGTTGTAGTGCTGCAGGAAGGCGAAGATGGTGATGGTGGCGACGGCCGGGCCGCAGAGGGGGGCGATCACCTGCCAGAGGATACGGAAGTTGGAGGCGCCGTCGATCTTGGCGGCCTCGTCCAATTCCAATGGCAAAGTCAACATATATTGACGCATGAGGAAGATATAGAAGGCGGCCCCAAACCAGGCCGGTACCCACAGCGGGTAGAATGTCCCGACCCAGTTGATCTCCTTGAAGATGATGAAGACCGGGATCATCGTCACGACGGCGGGCAGCATCATTGTCGCCAGCAGAACGGTGAAGACGAAGTCGCGCCCCGGCCAGCGCAGGCGCGAGAGGCCGTATGCGACCGTGAGCGAACTCAGCACCATGCCGATCGTCCCCATGATGGAGACGAAAAAGGAGTTGCGGATGAAGAGATGGAAGGGAAGGCGTCTGAAAACCTCGAAGTAGTTATCCCATTTGGGCGCGGTTGGGATCCATTCGATCGGCGTGATGAAGACCTGGCCGGGCAGCTTGAGCGATGTGCTGACCACCCAGGCAAGCGGCATGAGGAAGGTGAGCCCCAGGGCGATCATTGCAATGTGCAGGATGAAATGACCGATCCTCGTCTGCCTTTTTCGGGATTGGAGCAGGGTTGTTCTTGCAGTCATAACCTAATTCGGCGGCCGGTGGCCGGTGTGAAGTGGTCAACGCTGTGCCCGGTCATTCGTCTCCTCTATAGCCTTCCTTCATAGTAGACCCAGCGATTGGCGAAAAAGAACTGGATCCCCGTGAAGATCATGATGATCAGGAACAGGATCCACGCCAGCGAGGCGGCATAACCCATCCGGAACAGCTCAAAGGCGTTGCGGTAAAGATAAAGCACCATGAACAGGGTGGCGTTCTGCGGGCCGCCGTCGGTCATGATGAAGACGGTGGTGAAGACCTGGAAACTGCCGATGATGCCGATGATCATGTTGAAGAAGATAATCGGCGAAATGATGGGGATGGTCACGTTGATGAAGCGGCGCCAGGCGTTGGCGCCATCGATCTCAGCCGCCTCCTCCAACTCTTTGGGCACCCCCTGCAGACCCGCGAGGAAGATGATCATCTGGAAGCCGGTCAGCCACAGGCTCATGATGATGAGGGCCGGTTTGGCCCAGCCCGGTTCGAAGAGCCAGTTGATGGGCCCCAGCCCAAACCAGTGCAACACCTCGTTGAGCACACCAAATTCAGGATTGAGAATCTGTACCCAGACCACGGCAAAGGCGACCGCCGGCGTGATCGAGGGCAGATAGTAGATCGTGCGATAGACGCTCAGCCCGCGAATCTGCTGATTCAGCATCACCGCCAGCGCAAACGCGATCAGCAGCTGCAACGGAACGCCCACGAAGGTGTAGTAGGCGGTGTTGACAAGCGATTTGCCCACCAGCGGATCGTTCAACATGCGTTCGAAATGACCCAGCCCGATGAATTTGGGCGGCGCCAGCATATTCCACTTGTGCAGAATCAGGTAGACGGAGTAGAGCATCGGCCCGACCCAGAGCGCGAGCACACCGAAGATGAAGGGGCTGGTGAAGAGCAGGCCGTCGCGCAGGTCGCGGCGTTGGGCCGCGGACATACGGCGTCGGGCCTGCGGCTGTGTCTGGATTCCGGGCGATGATGTTGTGGCTGTCAAAGAGGTGCACTCCCAGATTGACGAGGAACCGGCGGCCAGTAACCGGTTACTGGCCGCCGGGCACTGACTAAGCGCGGTCCGCCCAGTACTGATCCAGATGCGTCTGGATTTCCGGCTGCGCGATCGCGAGCGCTTCGGCTGCGGACTGGGTCTGGCCGAGCAGCTTGTCCCACAGGACAGTGATCGGGCCGCCGCCGTAGGCCTGGAGCTGCGAGCCTTCGCCGAAGATCACGGAGATGGAGCTCTCACGCATCGTGTTGGCGAAAGCATCGGTGTTCTCGAAGCCATAGACACCGGAGGCGATATCGCCCCAGATACCGGCGATGTTGTCGGGCGTGCCGCACATGCGGCCGCCGTTGGCGATGATGGTCTGGCCCTCTTCGCCGAGGATGAACGAGATGAGGTCCCAGGACTCATCCTTGTACATAGAAGGCTCTGTAATGACATGGCCGTGGACGTGGCCGAAGGTGAAGTTGGTGTCGGCCGTGCCGGTCGGGGCCTCGATCACGTCGAAGTTGATGCCCTCTTCGGTGGTGGCCAGTTCGCCCTTAAGGCGGGGCATGGCCCAAGGGCCTTCGAGGTACATGGCGACGCGGCCGGTATCGACACCGACGCCGCCGCCCTCGACCACCTCCGGACCGGGGCTCCAGTCGTTGGCGATGGCATCGTAAACCAGATATTGGAGCGCGGAGGCGATGTCCTCGTTGTCCCAGTAGGCCTCGGTCGGCTCGGTAATGCGGTCCCACTCGATATGGCCGTTGCGGCGCATGAAGGTTGTGCTGCGGCCGTAGGCGCCGTTCCAGCCCTGCGCCTGTCCCCAACCATAGAACTTGGTGCCGTCCTCTTCATAGGAGAGATCCAGAATTATCTGCTGGAACTCTTCCCACTTCCAGCCCGGTTGTGGGTGGGTGACGCCCTTCTTGTCGAAGAGGTCCTTGTTGTAATAGATCACCAGCGAGCCGGTATCGGTGGGGGTCATGTAGCGGCCGCCCTGCCACAGCGTCTGGTTGTCGTAGTTTTCGCCGCCGGGGAAGAAGTCATCGGCGCCGTCGCGAGCGATATAGTCGCTCATGTCATAGATGACCTGGTTTTCAGCGTAGGCCTGCCAGATCCAGCCCTGGAAGTAGAGGACATCGGCCGAGTCATCCGCGGCAAAGTTGGCCTGGATCTTCTCATAGTAGCCGCCGGGGTACTGCTCCACGGAGACGCTCACGCCTTCGTTCTGTTCCATGTAGGCGTTGACCATGTTCTCATAGACGACCGCGTCCTGGACATCGGCCCAGGCCGAGAGGCGCATCTCGATCATCTCCATGCTGGCGCCGGCGTCACCGCCACCGTCGGCGGCCGGGGCCGCGGCAGGGGCCGCGCAGGCCGCGAGCAGAGTTCCGCCAACCGTCAGCGCGCCTGCTTTGAGGAAGGATCGCCGGCTGATGGCGTTGTGTTGCAACTTGGACATTGATTTAGCTCCTTTGGGCTGCTGGGAAATGGTTGGTTCTGCTTTCTATGGTTAAAGCAAGAGCTGGTGGCAGATCCTACACCGACCACCAGCTACTTGTCTACTCTTCCTCCCTCGTCGGCCACTGGCAGCCGCCTTCCCGGTCCGGGCGGATGTGCGAGAACGACAGCTCCTCCGTGCCCTTCCACGCATAAGGGTCGCGCCCGGCGATCATGACGATGTCGCGGAAGTCGAAACTGGCTACCCCCAATCCGCCATCGCCCGGATAGCGCCAGGGCAGCAGCGATTCGGCGCTCATGTAATGGTTAACGAGCGCGCGGCGGAATCCGCTGGCGGCGCGGTTGGGCATGGAGCGGTGCAGCAGATAGCCGTTGAAGAAGACGATGCTGCCGGCAGTCACCTCGACCGGCACCGCGTCGTCGTCGGTGTAGGGGAAATCAAACGCCTCCACCACGCAGTCGAAACGCTCGTCGTCATGCTCCTTGGCGGGCCAGATCAAGCGATTCGCGTGCGAGCCGGGAATCACCCACAGACAGCCGTTCTCGACCGTGGCGTCATCGAGCGCGATCCAGGCGGCGTTCAGGGAGCAGTCGCGCGTGGGAATGAAGGCTTCATCCTGGTGCCAGGCCTGACCCGGCTTGCCGGCCGACTTGATAAACAGCATCGACTGCATGCTCTTCACGTTGGGGCCGATCACCCGCGTCAGCACATCACTGATCGACGGATGCGCGAGCGTGTCGAACATCAGCTGTGAGAGTTTGTGCGGGAAATGGACACAGAGTGTGCGCTGGATCACTTCGTCGTCGCTGTCGCCGGGGCCGACAGGCGGCAGGCCGTTGACCTCACCCATCTCACCGCGGCAGATATGCACAGTCTCGTCGCGCAGTGCCTGCACTTCAGCCGGCGTCAGCGCGTCCGGCAGCGCCAGGAAACCGTTTTCACGGAAGGAGGCGGCGTGTTCATCGGTGACGACAGGCCTTATCACCGTCTTCGCGGGAGCTTCCATCGTTGCTGTCAGTGTCATGGGATTGTTCCTGTGTCTGAACGGCAGTGATTTGTGCGTTGTCTGCAGCGACGCTGAAGGGTGGGATCCTGGGCGGTCGCTAAGGGATATGAAGAAGGGAATGGGTTGGATTATATGGGAGGAGAAAGATTGGTGTCAAGTCTTTGGGGAGGCGTGTGTGGAGGTGGAAGAGGTGGCACCGGGGCGCGAGCCAAAGGGGAACGGCTACATCGGATCCTGCTCCTCGGCCAGAGAGGCTGCATAGTCAAAACGTAACTACTCAGCCGCAACTGATTCGCCAACCTGTACGAGGCGAGCAAAGGTGTTCTTTCTCCCCTCATTGTTAAATTTTTGGGCGGTCGGCCGCAAGCGGCCTCCCTTGTGCAGGGGCTGCGCCCCCGCAACGCCCCCCTACAAAACCATCTCTCACCGACGGTGTGCCTTCTTCGCAACGTGTCGGCTGGCGAGCATGGCGGCCGCTGTACACCAGTTGCGTCACCAAGAGCCTGAATGGTTCCAAGGATGACTGGCTGGTCAACTACTGTGGCTCAGTAGTTACGTCAAAACAGGCAAGGATATCTTCGTGCGTGACAGAAGGATATTCCTGGAGGAGATCTTCAACGCTTTCGCCGCGCGCAAGCATCCGCAGGATTTGATACACGGGGATGGGTGTCCCCTGGATGCACCTTATTCTTCCCGTTTCGTGGTCTAGTCATTGGGGCCAACCATAATGAACCCTTAGAGAAAGCCAATTCAATCTACACCGGCAACTTGCAGCCTGTATCGTGACGTGGTAGGCTCCGCCCAAACCCTTCACTGACAATTCCTCCAAAATGCCAAGCCACCAACATAAGACGCTTCTAACTCAAATTCAAGAATTGACCCTGGAGCCATCAGACTTGGACGCCTACGAATGGTGGATTTCTGCTGGCGATCAGGTTGCCATTTTGGATAACAATGCTCGCACCGATGAGTTGATCATCCATGCTTGTGGCCCTCATTTTTTCGTGCATTCGGTAACGATCAATAGAGACGTTTTGTCCCATGTAGATCAAGAATGCTTGCTCGACTGGACAATAGCTAATACGCATAAGCCACGCGCCTTCTATGACTCCGAACCCAATAGCCCTAAGGTTCAAATCCGGAATGACGCTTCTCCACTAGGTTTCGTTACGAATGGGCAGACACAGGAGTTGATTTTTCTGCGCCGCTTTGACGGGCTTCGTGGAGAACCTTCATATTGCGAAGTCCTACAAGAATACTCGCACCTGTCGGGTATTCACTGGAGAAGCGAATACTCTTCCTTTTGTCGCTTTGACGAAAATGGGGATTTTGACTATGTCGTCTCATTCACTTCTGGTGAGGGAGTAAACGATGTAACCCTTGTGTCGTTCAAGCGAGAGCCACTAGAGCTATATCTTGCAGCATCAAACTCTGTGTTGGTTCGCATGTTTGATTTTACTCTTTTCCGACTACACAAGTTTTCTCGTTGGCCCGACCAACCAGAAAGCCTGCGCCTCAAAAACGACATGTTGTTTTATGCGCAAAGAATCGATCCCGGAAAGGCAGGATACGTGCGGGGCATACAAATAGTCCCTCTAAGTCGTTCCGACGATGAGATATTTTCGATCCAACGAGCGAAACTTTATAGAGAAGTGGTAGGCCCCTGGGTTGAGTTTGAAGTCTATGACTTCCGTAATGATCGCATTACAACAGTCTCCACCGATCCGTCCACAACAACCACCTACTTTGCGGCCCAAGAAAACTCCTTGCCATACGAAATCTCTCCAGCATTTTTTCGTGCCGAGGTACTGGCTAAGTACAAGGCAGATCGAGAAAAGTATGTTGTCGATGAGGTAAGCAGATCAATAAGCTGCCGAAACGCGTGGGAGTTAAGAAGATTCGATGTGAACGAAGCAGGACAGGATCACGCTTATATATGTTACCTTCGCGACCTTCCTTATAATGAACAAATGTATTGGCGCAGTTTCAACGAGGCCCCAGAGGGTAGCATTTCAAGAAGAGCCTTTGAACACGACATCATGGGTGAATGGTCCTCAATACCTGACCCCTTGTCAGACCTTCTTTCTGCGGTGGAACAATGGCATCACCGACGCGTGAGATGGTGGAAGCTGAGAGACATTAACTTGCTTAACCTGAATTCGGAGTTAAACAAGGGCCGGCAAGAGAGCCATATCTCTGTCAGAGAGATGGAGAGAAGGCTTCTTGGCTTGCCAAGTGTAGGCAATCAGACCGGCGATGAGATTGACGATAAAGTTGGTTGTGCTCCGATGACGGGTGTGTTCAATCTGCGAGATGTTTTTGAGTTGGTCAACGATGGTCTCAATGACGAAGCGCTTACGCGTTAGGAGCTTGTCTTCGAGAACGACGAGTTGATTCTGCATGTTTTTGCGCAGGGGCGTGATCAATTGCAGTCCCCGTGCGAAGAGTTGTTCAAAGAGCGTTTGGGAGAGATAGCCGCGGTCGCCGACCAGCTTTCCCCACAATTTTTTGGTCATTTGTGGGACCGGTTTGCGGTCATCGATGTTGCCGGGCGTGAGCTGAACTGCCAGCAATTCACCCTGGTCATTGACAATCAGATGGAGTTTGAAGCCATAGAACCATCCCATGCTGCTCTTGCCGCGCCTGGCCACATCGGCAAAGACCCGATGGCGGCCGATGCGCTTATTGTGGCAGACAGACAGCGTGGTTGAATCAATGAATGCCACCCCTGTCCTCTGGCCAAAGCGCACTCGCAGATAGAGAGACATGGCGGGCAGGGTTGATGGAATTAACTCCACAAAGCGCGTGTAACTGACCAGCGCTGGAAATTCACTGCGCATATGCGTACATACCTGTTGCCTATAGTAGGCTTTGAAATCGCGATAATGCGACTGGTGAAAATGAATCAGAATCGTCATCACTTCACTCATGCTCAT
>MKWU01001706.1_pt1 | contig 36538 bp, 31 predicted proteins | sample 809101 | NCBI WGS metagenome assembly MKWU01 (sample SAMN05860141, study PRJNA318959) | sponge metagenome | host: Aplysina aerophoba | place: Slovenia: Piran, Adriatic Sea, Gulf of Piran | collected 2013-05-07
GACGTCGGCACCGGCGTTGATGAGCGCCTCGACGGTCTCGACATGACCCTCGGCGGCCGCCCACATCAGCGCCGTCTGCCCCGCCGCTTGCGCAGCGTTCACGTCGGCGCCGTGGCCGATGAGCGCGTGCACGGCGTCCGTCCGCCCCGTGCGCGCTGCCGTCAGGAGGACCGTCTCGCTGCCTGCCATCGTCGCGTTCGGGTCCGCCCCCGCCGCAAGCAGCGTTGCGATCATCTCCGCGCTGCCGTTGACGGCGGCGAGCGAGAGCGGCGTCACGTCGAAGGCGTTGGCCGCCGACGGGTCCGCCCCGGCTGCGAGCAGCAGCCGCGCCACGTCGAGTCGGTCGAGACGGGCCGCCCAGTGGAGCGCCGTCGCACCGTCCGGTTGCCGGGCGTCGACGTCGGCGGCTGCGTCCAGCGCGGCGCGGACGGCAGCCGCGTCCCCCTGCCGCACGGCGTCGATCAGCGGTGCATCGAGGCCCGCGCCGGCCGCGGCGGACGCCGTTCCGAGCGTCAGGGCCAGCACCAGCGCCAGTCCGCTTGCCGGCGCGAGCGCCGTCCGGCACGCCCGCCGCGGCGGCGTGTGCGCGACGACCCCGGTGGCGGGCCGCCGCCCGGGCCGCCCCCCCCGCGGGGGCGGCGGTCCCGCGCGCCCCCTGGTGGCGGGCCGCCGCTCGGGCTGCCGTCCGGTCCATCTCTGCGTCGAAGTCAGCGCTCGAGTCGTCACACGCATGGGGATCCTCCGGGTGCGGTTCGATCCTACCGTGAGCCGGCCCGCGGGTCACCGTCGTCCGGTGATACACTGCGCAATTCGTGGTCGGAATCCGTCCGCTCACGCCGCCCGGCGCCGCGGGCGGCTCGGGGCCGGCCGATGGGAGCTTCGCCGATGAGTAGCGTTGCACGCCTGCCGTTCGGCGTCTTGCTGGTGCTCTTGGGGCCGGCGCTCGCCGTGGCGGCAGGGCAGCCGGCGGCGGCCGGGCCGGGAGCGACCGCCGCCTCCAGTCAGGCGGAGACGGGGGCGGCCGAGCAGGCCCTGCTCGATCGCTACTGCGTCACCTGCCACAACGACAACCTGCGCACGGCGGGGCTGGCCCTCGACACGGTGGACGTGGCGCGCGTCGGAGACCACGCAGAGATCTGGGAGCAGGTGGTCGGCCAGCTGCGCGCGGGGGTGATGCCGCCGGCGGGCCGCCCGCGGCCCGACCGCGAGACGTACGCCCGCCTGACCACGTACCTGGAGACCGAGCTCGACCGGGCCGCGGCGGCGCGACCCGATCCCGGCCGCACCGACGCACTGCGGCGCCTGAACGCGACCGAGTACCGGAACGCGATCCGCGACCTCCTCGACCTGGAGGTCGACGTGACGGCGCTCCTGCCCGCGGACGACTCGAGCGCCGGCTTCGACAACGTCAGCCTCGGCGGCCTCGACCCGGGCCGGCTCGAGCGCTACCTGACCGCGGCGCGGAGGATCAGCCGACTCGCCATCGGCGCGCCGGTGCGCTCGGCAGTGGCCGACACGTTCATCGTCCCGTCGGACCTCAATCAGACCGGACACGTCGAGGGCCTCCCGTTCGGGACGCGCGGCGGCACGACGGTCCCCTACACCTTTCCGGTCGACGCCCACTACGAGCTGCGGGTCGAGCTGGGCAAGAGCTGGAACAGCAACCGGGTGGGCGGGCTGCGCCGGCCCCACGACGTCGTGATCACGCTCGACGGCGAGCCGGTCGAGGTGTTGACGATCGCCCCCCGGCCGCGGCGTGGCCAGGGGCCTGCGCTCGAGTACCAGACGGTCGACCGTCCGGCGGATGCCGATCTGGCAGTCCGCATTCCGGTGACCGCGGGCCCGCACGTCGTCGGCGCCGCCTTCGTGGACCGCGACCCGGGTCTGGTCGAGCGGCACCGGCAGCCGTTCCTGAAGGTGCACATCACCGTGGGCGGCGATCAGCGGACGCAGCCCAACGTCTACTCGGTCACGATCACCGGGCCGTTCGACGCCGCCGGGCCGGGCGACACGCCGAGCCGGCGGCGCATCTTCACCTGCCGGCCGGACGCGACGCCCGGCGCCGAGGCCGCCTGCGCCGGCGAGATCCTCTCGACCCTGGCACGCCGGGCCTACCGCCGGCCGGTGACGGACGCCGACGTCGCCGTGCTCCTCCGCTTCTTCGAGGAAGGTCGCGCCGCGGGCGGCTTCGAGGCCGGCATCGAGATGGCGTTGCAGCGCCTGCTGGTCAGCCCGGAGTTCCTGCTGCGCGTCGAGCGCGATCCGGAGGGCCTCGAGACGGACCGCCCGTACCGGGTGAGCGACCTGGAGCTGGCCTCGCGCCTGTCGTTCTTCCTCTGGAGCAGCCTGCCCGACGACGCGCTCACCGAGGCGGCCGCCGCGGGCACGCTGCGCGAGCCGGCCGTGCTCGAATCCCACGTGCGGCGGATGCTCGCGGATCCGCGAGCGGAGTCGCTGGTCACCAACTTCGCCGCGCAGTGGCTCTACCTGCGCAACCTGACCGCGGTCTCGCCCGACTTCATCGTCTTTCCGGACTTCGACGAGACGCTGCGGCGAGCCCTGCGCCGAGAGACCGAGCTCTTCTTCGAGAGCATCGTCCGCGAGGACCGCAGCGCGCTCGACCTGCTGACCGCCGACTACACGTTCGTGAACGAGCGGCTGGCGAAGCACTACGAAATGCCGGGCATCTATGGCAGTCACTTCCGGCGGATCGCGCTGCCGCCCGCCAGCCCGCGCGGCGGCCTGCTCGGCCACGGGAGCATCCTCGCCGTGACCGGCTACGCCACGCGCACCTCGCCGGTGGTCCGGGGCAAGTGGGTGCTGGAGAACCTCCTGGGCACGCCGCCGCCGCCGCCGCCGCCCAACGTGCCGCCGCTCAGCGAGGAGAAGTCCGACGCCGTGCTCTCGATGCGCGAGCGGATGGTCGAGCACCGGCGAAACCCGGTCTGCGCGGCCTGTCACGCGCTGATGGATCCGGTGGGGCTGGCGCTGGAGAACTTCGACGCCGTAGGGCGCTGGCGCACCCTGACCGACGGCTTCGCGCCGATCGATGCTTCCGGGGCGCTCCCCGACGGGACGACGTTCGACGGGGTGGCCGGCCTCCGGCAGGCGCTCGTCAGCCGCGCGGATCAGTTCGTCCGGACGCTGTCCGAGAGGCTCCTCACCTACGCCCTCGGCCGGGCCGTCGAGCACTACGACCAGCCCGCGGTGCGCGCCATCGAACGCGAGGCGGCGCGCGAGGACTATCGCTTCTCCGCTATCGTTCTCGGCATCGTGAACAGCACGCCGTTCCAGATGCGGCGGCCTCCCGCCGGCGAAGCGCCGGTCACGGCGGTCGTGGCTTCCCGCTGAAAGAGACCGAACCGATGATCATCACGAAGAAGCACCTGCCGCGACGGACCTTCCTGCGGGGCATGGGGGCGACCCTGGCCCTGCCGCTGCTCGATGCCATGGTGCCGGCGCTCTCCGCCGCGGCACGGACGGCCGCGAATCCGGTGCGCCGCCTCGGCTTCATCTACTTCCCGCACGGGTCGGTCTCCTGGGCGGACGGGAGCGCCAACCGCTGGACGCCGCCGGGCGAGGGCGGCGCGCTGGAGCTGTCGCCCATCCTGCAGCGCCTCTCTCCGGTGAAGGACCGGACGCTGGTCCTCACCAACATGGAGCACCGCAACGCGCAGGGGAACGGCACGGACGGCAACGCCGAGCACACGCGCTCCAACGCGAGCTGGCTGAGCGCGGCGCGCCCGAAGATGACCGAGGGCGCCGACGTCCGGCTGGCCACCACCGTCGACCAGATCGCGGCGCGGCAGCTCTGCCGCGACAACCGGCTGCCATCGCTCGAGCTCACGCTCGAGAACAGCTTCCTCGTCGGGAACTGCGACAACGGCTACAACTGCGTCTACGTCAACACGCTCTCCTGGTCGTCGCCCACGACGCCGCTCCCGATGGAGAACAACCCGCGCGTCGTGTTCGAGCGACTGTTCGGGGACGGCGGCACGGTCGACGAGCGGCGCGCGGCGATGCGGCGCGACCAGAGCATCCTCGACTCGGTCAGCGACGACATGGCGCGGCTCGTGGGATCGCTCGGCGCGAGCGACCGGGCACGCGTCGACCAGTACGTCGACTCCGTGCGCGAGGTCGAGCGGCGCATCCAGCGCGCCGAGGCGCAGACCGGCGAGTCGACGTTCACGCTGCCCGACCGGCCGGTGGGGATTCCCGAGACCTACGACGAGCACGCCCGGCTGCTCTTCGACCTGCTGCTGCTGACCTACCAGGCCGACATCACGCGCGTCTTCAGCCTGCAGCTCGGTCGCGAGCAGAGCGCCCGCACCTTCCCGTGGATCGGGGTGAACGAGGGCCACCACGCCGTCTCCCATCACCAGGACGACCCCGAGAAGATGGCGTCGATCGCGAAGATCAACACCTACCACATCGAGCTGCTGGCCTACTTCGTCGAGAAGATGGCTGCGACGCCGGACGGCGAGGGCAGCCTGCTCGACCACTCGATGGTGCTGCACGGCAGCGGCATGAGCAACGGCAACCTCCACGACCACAAGAACCTGCCGCTCGCCCTCATCGGCGGCGGGGCGGGGCAACTCAAGGGCGGCCGCCACATCAAGTTCGCCGAGCTGACGCCGATGGCCAACCTGCTGCTGGGCCTCCTGGACAAGGCCGGCGTCCCGGCCGATACCTTCGGCGACAGCAACGGCCGCGTCGACCTCGAGCCGCTGTCGCTCATGACCGACGGGTAGAGTCCGCGCCGTCCCGGCGAACACGGTTCCGCTCGTGCTGGAGGCGAGCGGGGCCGAGGCGTCCGTGAGCCTGCTTCGGTACAGCTGACGCCGGGAGCAGCCATACGGACCTTGGACAGGTTATGTCTGGTCCATATACTCGCTAAGACTGATCGAATCGAGCCGGGCGTAGCTGGGCCAGTGTTCGAGAGTCCGCCAACCCCGCCGGGCCAGCGCCACGCTCAAGCACCACCCTCGTGGTAGCCGGCGACCCGATCGATGGTCGCGTTGACCGCCCGGCCTCCCCGACGACCGCGACACCGTCGATCTCAACCCCGAGAGCACACGGCGACCCCGTTCGGGATCGTCGTCCACCTCCTGCCGCGCGGACTTTCGGTTCTTCTATAATCGATATTTTTCTGCTAGCGAGATGTTTTTCAGGTACATCCGAAATTCATGGAGCTTCTGCGTCGACACTACCTCGACCGCCTCCGGCAGTTCCTGGACGCCCCCGCGATCACGGCGGTGACGGGCATTCGGCGGGCCGGAAAGAGCGTCCTGCTGCGGCAGTTCGCGGCCGCGCTCCGTGACGAACGGCAGGTGGCCTACGTCGACAAGGAGTCGTTCGCGTTCGAGCCGGTGCGGACGGCGCGCGATCTCATCGACCTCGTGGAGTCCACCACCCGGCGCGACGAGCGGCGGGTGGTCATCGTGGACGAGGTGCAGCAGATCGCCGACTGGGAGCGTGCGGTCGCGTCGCTGAACGGTGAGGAGAACACGGAGGTCGTCATCTCCGGCTCCAACGCCACGCTGCTCTCGGCCGAGCTCGCGACGCTGATCGCCGGGCGCTACGTCACGCTGCAGGTCTTCCCACTCACGCTGGCCGAGTTCGGCGACCTGTACCGCCAGCGTCCCGGCGCGGCGCCCGAGGATGCCGAGCTGCTCCGGCTCTACCTGCGCATCGGCGGTCTCCCCGGACTGCTCCACACCGACCTGAGCGACGCCGTGGTCGACCAGATGCTGGCGGACATGGTCAGCACCATCGCCGTCCGGGACGTGATCCGACGGCACCGCATCCGCGACGTCGCGCTGTTCGAGGCGATACTGCGCTTCGCGGTCGACAGCGTCGGCAGCCTGGTGTCCGCCAAGCGCATCGCCGACTTCCTGAAGGGTCAGCGAAGAACGACCGCGGTCGACACCGTGCTGAACTACCTGGCGCACCTGGCCGACGCGTTTCTGCTGACGCCGGTGTCGCGCTTCGACCTGCGCGGCCGGCGGCTGCTGCAGGTGAACCAGAAGCACTACCTGGGCGACGTCGGCCTGCGCAACGGGATCGTCGGCTATCGCGAGGCCGACATCGGCGGCGTGCTGGAGAACCTGATCTTCCTGGAGCTGCGCCGCCGCGGCTACCTCGTGACGGTGGGCGTGGCGGGGTCGCAGGAGATCGACTTCGTCGCCGAGCGACGCTCCGGGCGCTGCTACGTGCAGGTGGCCTACCTGCTCGAGTCGTCCGCCACCATCGAGCGCGAGCTGTCGGCGTTCTCCGGGATCCGCGATGCCTACCCTCGCGTGCTGCTGACGCTCGACCCGCACCAGCCGGCCGACTTCCAGGGGGTGCGGCACCAGTCGCTCAGTGACTTCCTGCGCGGCGCCCCACTCGGGGGGGCGGAGCGCGACGGCCCCTGACCACGCACGGGTCCGACGGCCTGCGTCCGGGAGCACGCCGCCCGCGTCGCGACCATTCGCACTCCTTGGACCGGTCGAGCGGCAGATCGAGCAGGGCGCGACGGAGGATGAGGCCGCGGCCGCCATCGACCTGCCGCAGTTCCGCCGCTTCCAGGGCTACTCCCGCGCGATGGAGATGGCCGTCCGCCGGACGTACCAGGAATTGACGGCCGGGCTCGACTGAAGGTCAGGGGAATCTCTCGGGCGTGATCCGGAAGCGACCGAGGTCCCACTGCGGCGGGCGGTCGAGGCAGAAGTCGGCCATGATTCGGCCCACCACGCTGCAGAACTTGAATCCGTGCCCGGAGAAACCAGCCGCGACGAACACGTCGTCCAGGCCGGGCGCGCGGTCGAGGATGAAGTCGGTATCCGGCGTATTCGTGAACAGGCACGCCGCCATCCGCCGGGTGGGGCCGTTCGCTTCCGGGAAGTAGGCTGCGATTCCCTCGCGCAGGACGGCTTCGTCCTCCGGGTGGCACTCCCGGTCGAGGCGGTCCGGGTCGCGCACCTGCTGCCGCAGGTGGGAGTACTTGCCGATCTTGAAGCCCTCGCCGCGGTCGTCGGGGGAGGGGGGGGGGGGGGGCCGCGCTCCGGCGGCGGGGGGGGGTAGTACTTGCCGATCTTGAAGCCCTCGCCGCGGTCGTCGGGGAAGCCGTAGTAGCGTCCGGAGGGCGATTCCATGTTGAAGACCGGGAAGCGTCCGGATTCGAACGCGTCAGCCCGGCGCGGCTCGGTCCAGAGCATCACCTGCCGCTCGGCCCGGCAGACCGACTGCAGGTCGGGCAGGAGAGTGCCTACCCACGGGCCGGCGGTGATGACCAGCTTGCGAGCTTCATATCGTTCGTCGTCGGCGAGCACCCGCCAGCCGCCGGTGTGGCGCTCCCAGTCGCGGACAGGCGCGTCGGTCACGATGTCGGCGCCGAGGGCTCGCGCCGCCGCGGCGTACGCCTCGATGGCGACCTCGGAGCGGACGTAGCCGCCGTCGGGCTGGTAGACGGCTCGCATGGAATCGGGCAGCCGGTAGCCGGGGAAGCGGCGGTTCACCTCTGCGCCGTCGAGTTCCTCGAACGCGAGCCCGTGTTCCACGCACGACTTCCGGGAGCCCTCGAGGGTCCAGCTTCCGGCCGGACCGATGTCCAGCCCGCCCGTGACCTGCAGGATCGACCGGCCCGAGACCTCCTCGAGCTCCCTCCAGTAGCGATACGCTGCGCGCAGCAGCGGGACGTACTCCGGCCCCTCGGAGTAGGCGAGCCGGATGATGCGCGTCGACCCGTGGGACGAGCCGAAGGCGTGCGGAATGTCGAACTGCTCCAGGCCCAGCGCTCGGCAGCCGCTCTGCGCGAGGTGGTAGAGCGTAGCGCTCCCCATGCCCCCCACGCCGATCACGATCGCGTCGTACACGCGCGTATCGTACTTCCGTCGCGCATTGGTCCGTCGGTCCGCGCCGGGTGAGAATGCAGACGATGCGGTTCGCCACGACGCACTGGAGCATGGTGCTTGCGGCCGCGGGCGGCGCGCCCTCCGACCAGGCCGACCGGGCGCTGGCCGAGCTCTGCGCCGGCTACTGGTATCCGCTCTACGCCTACGTGCGGCGGCGCGGCTACGACGCCGAGGATGCCCGCGACCTTACCCAGGCCTTCTTCACGCGGCTGCTCGAGCGCCGCGGGCTGGCGTCGGCCGACCCGGCACGCGGGCGGTTCCGCAGCTTCCTGCTCACCGCAATGAAGAACTTCCTGGCCAGCGAGTGGCGCCGGCAGGCGGCCGCGAAGCGCGGGGGCGGCGCCGACGTCGTCTCTATCGACGCCGCGGACGCGGAGCATCGCTATCGTTCCGAGCCCGCAGACACGCGCACACCGGAAGCGCTCTACGAGCGGCGCTGGGCCCTCGCGCTTCTGGAGCGGGCGGTCGCGGACGTTCGCCGAGGCTACGCCGAGCGTGGGCAGTCGGAGCTGTTCGAAGCGCTCAAGGCCTACCTGGGCTTCGACGCGGCCGCCGTGCCGTACGGCGATCTCGCAAGGCGACTCGGCCGAAGCGAGGCGGCGCTCCGGACAGCGCTCTCACGGCTGCGCGCCCGCTGGCGAACCCGCGTGCGAGAGCTCGTCGCCGAGACCGTCCAGGACGGACGCCTGGTCGACGACGAGCTGCGCGACCTCATCCGGCAGCTCTGGCTCTAGGAGCGGCCTCCGCTCGCCTCCCGTTCCGCCGAACTCCGTGAACCGTCGGACTTGCGGGGAGCAGGTGGGGATGCCTGATCATCGTGCTCTACCGGCGGCGTGGAGCCCCGGCGAGTTGACGTGTGCGTTGTGCGCCGTCTCCAAGGTGTCCACCCGGCCCTTGAGCCGGTCGAACTTCGCGTTGACGAGGAAGACGCCCACCGCCGCCACAACCGAACCGACCGCACCCAGGCACGCCGCCACCGCCGTGAGCACCTCGATCATCAGACCTCCCGCTGCATTCAGGCTACCTCATCTTCGGGCAGTTCACGCCATCGGGATGCTTCGAGGTGGACCGCGCCCGGTTGATCGGGGCCACGACGAGCGACGTCTGCGGCCGGCTCCATGACCCGGCTGGTCAAGCGGGCCACCAGCCAACGCGACCGGTCGGTACCGCCAGTCAACGGCGACAGGTCACTCGCTCGCCGGCCGCAGCGTCAGTCGGTGCGCGGCCCGTTCCTCCACCGCTTCGCGCGTGTACAGCAGCGGGAAGTACTCGCCGTTGCCGAGGTTCTCGGCCAGGTTGCCGTAGAAGGGGCTGCCGGGCTGGGCCGACTGGCCGGGGGCGTTGCTGGCGACCGAGCGGTCCGGGTCCGCGAGGTCGATGATGCGGCGGAAGTTGGCGCCGGTGGCGTTGACCGCGCCAAAGCCGCCGGGCCGCTCCACCGGAGGGAGGTCGAACGCCGGGGCCAGCATGTGCGGCAACTCGCTGGCGTGCACCCGGCCGTGGCGCCATTCGGCGCGGTCGGGGCCCAGCTCCTTCGTCAGCCGCTCGATGGCCGCCGCCAGGCCCTGCTCGATGAGCGTCCGGCGGTCGTGCTCCGACGTCCCCCCATCCCGAACGGCATCGTCGACCTCGGCCCGCCAGCGCACGTAGAGCGCGCCCGCGGTGCTGTCGCGCGAGACCGTGCCGTCCCAGTCGGCGATGAGGCCGCGCGCCCACTCCACGTCCACGGCGTCCGACGTCCAGCCCCGGAACGCCGGGATGTCCCGTTCGGCCGCGAGCAGGCGCGCGTCGTGCTGGATGCGCTTGTGGTCGTCGACCGAGAGCACGTCGCCCGTGCCGAAAACCTGGTGGAGCCGGGCGATGCGCGACGTCTCGACGCCGCGCGACGTGTGGTAGAAGACCGGCCGCCCCGCGTAGCCGGGGGGATGGACGTTGTTGTTGGCGGTGGCGATGTAGCCCCGCTCCGGATTGAACTCCCGCGGCAGATCCTCGCGGAAGCCGCGCCACTCGTAGTCCCCGTTGCCGGGCACCGGCAGGCGTCCGTTCCAGCCGTCGCGGTCCGGCGTCAGCCCGGTCACCTGCAGCGCGATGTTGCCGTCCGCGTCGCCGCAGATGAGGCTGTGGGTCGGGACCAGCCAGTGCATCGCCCGCTCGAAGAAGTCGGCGCAGCCATCGGCCTGCGCAAGCTGGAAGCTCCCCTTGTAGGCGGCCGTGCCCGGCTCCTGCACCACCGAGCGCACGGCGTAGGCGACGCCGTTCTCCAGGTCCTCGTAGAAGACGGGACCGTGCCGGCTGAACTTCAGCACCACCGGCTCCGGCTCCCGGCCCTTCACCGGAATCTCTTCCTCGACGATCCGGAGCGGTTCCCAGCCGTCCTGCCAGCGAACGAGGTTCGGGTCGTCCGGGTGCAGCTCCTCGACGTAGACGTCCACCATGTCCGTGCCGGCGAAGGTGAAGCCCCACGCCATGCGCTCGTTGCTCCCGGCGTCGACGCCGGCGAAGGGCGGCTCGCCGCCGCCGATGACGTTCCAGCCCGGGGCCGCCAGGTGCACGAAGTAGCGCAGGGCCGGCATCTCGATGCGCCGGTGCGGATCGTTGGCCAGGATCGGCACCCCGCTCGGCGAGCGCGCGCCGGTCAGCACCCAGTTGTTGCTTCCCTCGGTGGCGACCGGCCCGGGCGGCAACGGCGAGACCTGCCGCGCCTGCAGCCCCGGCTCGGACAGCAGGGCGCGGAACGGCTCCGCGGTCCCCCCCCCCGGCGGGGCGCCCCGCACCCACCTGCAGCCCCGGCTCGGACAGCAGGGCGCGGAACGGCTCGGCGATCTCCAGCGCCGGCAGGCGCCCTGCAACGAACGGGTCGCCGTCGCCGGCGCGCATCGCAGCAAGGATGTCCTCCGTGATGATGCTGACGTCGAGCCCGTCCGGCACCACCAGGTCGTCCCACGGGTCGGGCGCGAAGCGCCGATTGGCCTCCTCTACTCCGTGGCGGGCGACGTCGAGGGCGAGCTGCATCTCGTGGATGGCGTGTCCCCGCACGCTCGGCACGCCGAGGGAGGCCCAGCGCAGCACCGCCGTCTCCGCCGTCCACGGCAGCGGCTCGACGCCGGTGAGCTGGAACTCCACCGGCAGGTTCTCGCGGTTCTGCTCGACCCACGCGTTCACGCCGGCGGCGTGGGCGGTGAACAGCCGGTGGGCGTCGGGGTGGTAGCTCGTCCACTCGGTCTCGTCGAACGGCCCGCGGAACCGCATCAGCCGGGTGCGGCGGTCGTAGTCGAGCGCCTCGGGCCCGAAGATCTCGGCCAGCCGCCCCTCGCGCCAGCGGCGCCACATCTCCATCTGCCACAGGCGGTCCTGCGCCATGACGTAGCCCTGTGCGAAGAAGAGGTCGTCGTCGTTCCGCGCGTAGATGTGGGGCACGCCCCACTCGTCGCGGATCACCTCGACCGGCTCTTTCAGGCCGGGCACCGCGAGCTCGCCGTCGATGGTGGCGAGCGAGCGGCGGGCGGGGTTGTCCCGCGACCCCGGCGCGGCCCCCCCGCCCCCGACGCCCGCGGCGGGGGGCGTGCGGCCCGGCGGCGCCCGCGTCGCCCGCGACGCAAGCGGCGGCAGTCGCCGCCAGCGCGATCAGCGCCAGCCGGGCGAGGTGACCGAATCGTGAATCGGGATCTTCGGACGTCCTGCCGTGAAGCTTTCGCATGGTGGGTCCCTCGACGTCCCGGGCTCCCATTCTGGCCGGGGGTGGCCGCCATCATAGCGGTTCTCCGTACCGTCCCGTGAGATACCGTGGTTCGTGAGCGGGTTCCGCCGGAGGAGGGCGCGTGGGGGGCTCCGGCGGGCGCCGGCTGCCTGTAACAACGCGCCCGCGATCGCGAAGCAACGGGTATGACACAACGAACCTGTCCGGAGTGCCACGCCGAGATCCCGGCCGACGCGCCGCCCGGCGTCTGTCCCTACTGCGCGCTGCGGGCGGGGCTGCGCTGGGAGGCCGCCACGGACGCCGACCGCCGGCGCGGGCGGGCCACGCCGCTGCCGCCCGAGGAGCTCGAGCGCCGATTGCCCGACCTCGACGCGTTCGAGCTGATCGGGCCCGGCGGGATGGGGACCGTCTACCGGGCGCGCCATCGGCCGCTCGACCGGCCCGTCGCGGTCAAGGTCCTCCACGCGCACCTGCAGGACGATCCGGCGTTCGCGGAGCGCTTCGCCCGCGAGGCGCGGACGATGGCGCGGCTGGACCACCCGCACATCGTCCGCGTCTACGACTTCGGCGACCGCGAGGGCCTCTACTACCTGGTGATGGAGCTCGTCGAGGGCGTCACGCTGCGGCAGGCGATGGCGAGCGGGAGCCTGGCGCCGGCCGAGGCGCTGGCGATCGTGCCGCGCATCTGCGAGGCGCTGCAATACGCGCACGACCAGGGGGTGGTGCACCGGGACATCAAGCCCGAGAACATCCTCCTCGACCGGGCGGGCGCGCCTAAGATCGTCGACTTCGGGCTCGCGCTCCTCACCGGATCGTCCACCGACACGCGCCTCACCGAGCACGCGCGCGTCCTGGGCACGCCCCACTACATGGCGCCGGAGCAGATCGAGCACCCGTCGCAGGTGGACCACCGCGCCGACATCTACGCGCTGGGGGTCGTCTTCTACGAGATGCTCACGGGCGAGCTCCCGATCGGCCGCTTCCCGCCGCCGTCGCAGAAGGTCGAGGTGGACGTCCGGCTCGATCAGGTGGTGCTGCGGACCCTCGAGAAGGAGCCGCGGCGGCGCTACCAGCAGGCGAGCGAGCTGCGGAGCGACGTCCGGCAGTCGACCGTGGCCGCCGTTCCCCCGGCTGCCGGCGCCGCGTCGCCCGACCGGGTGCCTCCCGGACGAACTCGGTCCGAGGACGATTGGACACCGACGCGGCGCGGATGGCGCCGCGGCCGCAGTCGGGCCGACCGGCCGGGCTTCGAGTACCGCTCCCGACGGACCGTGTGGGGCCTGCCGCTGATCCACGTCGCCCACGACGGGAACGGCGAGCGCATCGCCGTCGCGCGCGGCGTCGTCGCGATCGGCGACGCCGCGGTGGGGCTCGTCGCCATCGGCGGCTTCGCCGTCGGCGGGGTCGCGCTGGGCGGGATGGCGGTGGGCGTCCTGGGCCTCGGCGGCTTGGCGCTCGGCCTGCTCCTCGCCATCGGGGGCCTGGCCGTCGGCGGCTTCGCGGTCGGCGCGCGGGCGCTGGGCGTGGTGGCGACCGGCGCCCAGCCGACGTCCCTTCTCGACGTGTCGGCCCCTGCCGTGCAATGGTTGTCGGTGGCGGCGTGGGGGCTGGCCACGGTCGTGGTAACGGCGATCGTGGCGGGTGTGATCATCTGGCTGCGCGAGCCCGACGAGGAGTCCGTGCCGTGAGCGGGCGACGCGGGCAACCCCCGTGGCGCGCTGTACCGCGCGATGGAAGGGCAGTTGGCGGAAGCCTGCGTCGAAGGACGGGTCGGGACGGTGGGAAGGAGCGGGAGATGACGACTCTCACGCGCAGGTGGCTGGCCCCGCTTCTGCTCGGGCTCGGGTCCGCGTCGCTCGTGGCAGACGTCGCCCCGCGCCTGCAGGCCCACGGCAGCGAAGCCCGCTACGTGCGCGAGGTCGACTGGCCGCGGCCGCGCATCGCGCACACCTACGGGCTGAGCTACTCCGAGCTCGGATTGGGCGCCTACCGCAACGAGGTCGAGACGCGCACCGTCGGCGGCCGGCAGTGCGTGGCGGGCGGGCTGATCGGCTTCGACGTCGACGACGCGTACGGCTTCGACGTCGACGAGCCGGTCACCTTGACGCTGACCTACGCGCCGGCGCTCACGACGCCGTTCACCGTCGTCTGGGAGCGGAACGGCGGCGACACGCCGGGCCGCGCGGGGGGCACGCGCGGGGCGGCGCGGGGGTCGCCCGGGAGCCGGGCGAGCCGTTGCGCAGCGTCACCCTGACCCTCGACCGAGCGCGTCTCGCGGGGCACGGGACGCGCGGGATCGACATCGCCGTCGGCAGCCGCGGCGGCGTGTGCCTCTGCGACATCGAGGTGGTCCGCAGCGGCGCCTCCCGGGCGCCGGCGGCGTTCGGCCGGGTCCGCCTCGAAGTCACCGACGCCGCTTCGGGCCGCCCGCTGCCCGCCCGCGCAGGCCTCTACGACGCGACGGGAAGGATGCCGCTGCCGTCGGACGACGCCATCCTGGTGCACCGCTACACCGACGAGGTTCGCCGACTGTGGATCACGCCCCGCACCTTCTGGCCGTCGCCGAACCGGCTCGCCTTCTACGTGAACGGGAGCTACGAGGCGCAGGTGCCGGCCGGCACCTACGAGACGGTCGTCGCCCGGGGCATCGAGTACCGCATCCACCGCGGAGAGATCGAGATCCACCCCGGCGAGACGACCACCGTCCCGGTCGCCCTCGAGCGTTACGTCGATCAGCCGGGCCGCGGCTGGTACTCCGGCGACGCCCACATTCACATCGAGCGGCACGCGGTTCGTGACGAGAACACCTGGACGCAGGTGGCAGCCGAGGACGTGCACGTCGCCAACCTGCTGCAGATGGGCAACATTGCCGGGACGCACTTCGGGCAGCCCGCCTGGGGGCCGGCCGGCCGTTTCGAGCGCGACGGCCACGCGCTGGTCTCTGGGCAGGAGGATCCCCGCACCGTCCACCGCGGCCACACGATTCACCACAACCTGCGCGAGCCCCTCCATGCCGGTCCGGACGGCTACTTCCTCTACCACGAGGTGTTCGAGCAGTCGCGCCGGCAGGGCGGGGTCTCCGGCTACGCGCACCAGGCCGAGCTGTTCAACGGGCGCCGGGGCCTCGCGCTCGACGTGCCGTTCGGGATCGTCGACTTCGTCGAGCTCCTGCAGCTCGGCCGCCTGCCGACCGACCTCTGGTACGGCTTCCTCAACCTCGGCTACAAGTTGCTGCCGGCCGCCGGGTCCGACTTCCCGTACATGGACCTGCCGGGCGTCGTGCGCAGCTATGTCCGGGTCGACGGTCCCTTCAGCGTCGACGCGTGGTTCGACGCCTTCCGCGCGGGGCATCTCTACGTGACCAACGGCCCGCTGCTGGACCTGACGGCCGGCGGCCGCACCCTGGGCGAAGAGCTGCACGTCGAGCCGGGCGCCCGCGTGGAGGTGGTGGCGGAGGCGGCGCTCAATCCGGACCTCGATCGACTCGACCGCCTGGAGCTCGTCGTGCACGGCGAAGTCGCCGCCACCGCGCGGGCCGGCGGTCGCGACCGCGTCGAGCTGCGGACGACGCTCACCGCGGAGCGCAGCCTGTGGCTGGCTGTCCGGGCGTTCGGCGAGCGGCAGGGGGAGCGGAACAGCACGGTGGCTCACAGCGCGCCCATCTACGTGATCGTGGAGGACCGCCCCTTCTACCGCGACGAGCGGGTGCCGGAGCTGGTCGCCCTCCAGCGCGCCCGACTGGAGGAGCTGCTGACGGAGACGGTCGATCCCGACGGGGACCTCGAGCCGTGGGAGACGCGCAGCCTGCTGTCGGAGATGTGGCCGGCCCAGCGGCGCCTGCTCGAGCCGCGCATCGAGGAGGCGGATGCGCGCTACCGAGCCCTGCTGGAGGAGGTGGATTCGCGCCGTTGAGCTTCCGCGCCGCGCCCTAGCAGCTCCGCAGCCGAAACGGGCTTGGCGGCCGGGAGGGGTGGGCGGCGGAGCCGCGGGAAGCCTCGCAGCCAAGAGGAGCTTCAATGATGTCTGGGACGAGAACCCGGGGATGCGTCGGAATGGTTGTTGGCGCGGTCCTGGCCCTGGCGGGCGGCGCCGGGGCGCAGCCGGCGGCCGAGATGGGCCCGCAGGCCGCGCTCACGGCGATGGGGGTAGTGGGCTACGCGGACCGGATGAGCGTGGCGCCGGGCGAGACGATCCGGTTCATGGTGAGCAGCCAGCTCCCGACGTACCGGGCGGAGATCGTCCGCCTGATCCACGGTGACGCGAACCCCAACGGGCCGGGGATCAAGGAGGAGCTGGTCGAGACGCCGGCCAACGGCGACTATCCCGGCCGGCACCAGGACCTGCCGCTCGGCTCCTACGTCACCGTGCCGGACGCGGAACCGCTGCGCCTCGGCGGAAGCTTCACGGTCACGGCCTGGGTGGCGCCGACGCGGCCGGGCGTCGTCGGCTGGGTCGGGGAGCCGGGCGCGCAGGGCGTGGTGACGAAGTGGTCGGCGGACCGCGGCTACGGCCTGGTGATCGACGAGCAGGGGCGGCTGGCCCTGTGGCTCGGGGCACCCGATGGGCAGGTGGCGCGCGTGGCGGCGGAGCCCGCGCTCCGGCGGTGGGTGCCGGCCATTCCGGGTGCGGGGCGGCCGCGGCCCCACGGTGTGCCGACGCAGTGGTACTTCGTGGCCGCGAGCTTCGACGCCGCTACCGGCCGGGTGACGCTGTACCAGGAGCCGCTCGACCGCTACGCGAACGATCCGACGCGGGTGGTCGTGGAGGAGACGACGCCGGTGCGTGCGCTGGCGACGCCCGACGTGCCGCTGCACATGGCGGCCTACGGAACCCCCGGCGGCGGCGTGGCGGGTCACTACAACGGGAAGATCGACAACCCGCGGATCTACGACCGGGCGCTGCGCCGAACCGAGGTGGAGGCGATCGCGGCCGGCGGTCTCGCAGCCAGCGATGCCGCAGCCAGCGCGGTGCCGGCCGACCCCGTCGCGGCGTGGGACTTCGCGGCGGACATCGAGACCGACCGCGTGCGCGACACCGCGGGGAGCGGGCTCGACGGCCGCACCGTGAACCTGCCGACGCGGGCCGTGACGGGACATCTCTGGGATGCGACCGAGATGGACTACCGCCGGGCGCCCGAGCAGTACGGCGCCATCCACTTCCACGACGACGACCTGCTCGACGCGGCGTGGGAGGTCGGTCTCGCGTTCGAGGTGCCGGCGGATCTCGCGAGCGGCGTGTACGCGGCGCGGCTGCGGACGATAACGAGCGAAGACTACGTGCCGTTCTTCGTCCGGCCGCCGCGGGGAACGGCGGCGGCGAAGATCGCGTTCCTGGTCCCGACGGTCAGCTACCTCGCCTACGCCGGGACCGGCGGCACCGGCTTCCAGCCGATGAGCCTGTACTCGACGCACACCGACGGCAGCGGCGTGACCTACTCGTCGCGGCTCCGGCCCATCACCAACATGCGGCCGAAGATCGACACCCGCAACCCGTGGCAGTTCATGGCCGACACGCACATCGTCGACTGGCTCGAGGTCAAGGGCTTCACCGTCGACTTCGTCACCGACCACGATCTGCACGCGGAGGGGGCGGCGCTCGTCGAGCCCTACAACGTGGTCCTGACCGGCACCCACCCGGAGTACTACTCGTGGGAGATGCTCCAGGGAATGCGGTCGTACCTGGAGCAGGGCGGCCGGCTGATGTACATGGGCGGCAACGGCTTCTACTGGGTGACGCCGGTGGACCCGACCGGGACGTTCATCGAGGTACGGCGGCGCGACGGCACCGAGCACTGGCAGGGGGCGCCGGGAGAGAGCCACCACAGCCTGACCGGCGAGCCGGGCGGCCTGTGGCGCTTCCGCGGCCGGGCCCCGCAGTGGCTCGTGGGCGTGGGCTTCACGGCGCAGGGCTTCGACCGGAACTCGCCGTTCCGGCGGACGCCGGACAGCTTCGACCCGCGGGTGGCGTTCGTTTTCGAGGGCATCGGCGACAACGAGCTCATCGGAAATCACCCGTCGCTGGTGCTGGAGTTCGGGGCGGCGGGGTCGGAGCTCGACCGCGTGGACTACGCCCAGGGGTCGCCGCCGCACACGCTCATCCTGGCGCGCTCGTTCGGGCACTCCGACGCCTACCAGCACGTGATCGAGGAGGTGAACACGAGCAACTCCGAGCAGGGGGGCACGGTCAACCCGCTGGTCTACGCCGATCTGGCGTACGTGGAGTACCCCAACGGGGGCGCGGTGTTCTCGACCAGCTCGATCGCGTGGAGCGGCAGCCTGTCGTTCAACGACTACGACAACAATGTCTCGCGGCTGACGGAGAACGTCCTGCGGCGTTTCGCGTCCGACGATCCGCTGCCGGGGCCGATTGCGGCGCCCACCGAGGGCGGTGCCGGGGGCGCCGGCGCCCCCGGCGGCGGGCGATGACGCCCCACGCGCGCCGCGGATGAGCGGCCGCGGCCGAGCGCATGTACCAGGTCGAGGCGTGGTCGGCCCTGCGGCGGGCCCGGCGCGACACGGGCGTGGGCTTCGGCTGGCGGCACGTCCGGCGCAACGTCTGGGCGCTCGGCTTCACGAGCCTCTTCACGGACGTCTCGTCCGAGATGGTCGGCACCGTGCTGCCCGTCTACCTGGTGCTCTACCTCGGGCTGACGCCCTTCCAGTTCGGTATCGTCGACGGGCTCTACCACGGGGTGACGGCGCTGCTGCGATTGGCCAGCGGCGTTGCCGTCGACCGCGGCGGCCGGTGCAAGGAGATCGCAATCGCGGGCTACGGCGCCTCCGCGGTGTCCCGGCTGGCCCTGCTGGCCGCCGGCGCCTCCTGGCCCCTCATTGCCGGCGTGGTGGCGCTCGACCGCGCGGCCAAGGGTGCCCGCGCCGTGCCGCGCGACGTGCTCATCTCGCTGAGCAGCCGCCCCGACGGCCTGGCGACCGCGTTCGGCGTGCACCGGGCCCTCGACAGCGCCGGGGCCATGCTGGGTCCCCTGGTTGCGCTCGGCATCCTCGCCGCGCTCCCGAACGCCTTCGATGTCGTCTTCGTCGCCAGCTTCAGCGTGGCCATCGTCGGCCTCGGCGTGCTGGCGCTGTTCGTCACGAATGCGGAGCGGCCCGCGCCGACGCGGGCACGAGTGCGCCCACTCGCTTCCGGCGCTTCCCTTGCCGCTGCGCCGCTCGCCGCCGCGCTGCTCGCCGCCGCGCGCCGCATCCTGGACGTCCCTGGCCTGCTGCGCCTCACCGTGGCGGCGAGCCTGCTCGGCGCCGCCACGATCAGCGACGGGTTCCTCTACCTGCTGCTGCAGCGGGACGCCGGTTTCAGCCCGGGCCTGTTCCCGCTGCTCTACGTGGGAACGTCGGGCTGCTACCTGCTGCTCGCGGTGCCGGCGGGCTGGCTGGCGGATCGCGTCGGGCGGCACCGGGCCTTCCTTTCCGGCTACGGGCTGCTCGCCGCCGCCTACGCGGCGACGATGCCGTCCGGGCTCGGCCTGCCGGGGGTGGCCGCCTGCCTCCTTCTGCTGGGGGCGCACTATGCGCTGACGGACGGCGTGCTGGCGGCGTTCGCCAGCGGCCGCCTGCCCCCGGCGCGGCGGGGCAGCGGGCTGGCGCTCGTCACGACCGCGGCCAGCCTCGCCCGGCTGCTGGCCTCGGTGCTGTTCGGCGTCCTCTGGATGCGCTTCGGTGCCGCGCCGGCGGTTACGGTGTTCCTGTTCACGCTCGTGGCGGCGATGACGATCGCGGCCGTTCTGCTGCGCGGGACGGATCGGGAGGCGAACCATGACGGCTCCGATTGAGGATCGGCCCGGAGAGCGCTCGCGGCCCGCCCGCCCGGCCGAGACTTCAGGGACCGGTCGCGCCCCGCGCCGCGTGGTCGCCTTCGCCCTGCTCTGCGCCGCCTCCCTCGCGCTGGCCGGCGGCTACGCCTGGTGGTCGACGGCACGCCGCGCGAGCTTCGTTCAGGATGCTTCGCTGCCGTCCATCGGCAGTCTGGCCGAGCTCGATCCGCCGGCGGCGGCGGAGCGACGCAGGACGCCCGGGGAGAGTTCCCCGCCGCCGGCAACGGACTCGCATCCCGATCCGGCGCCGGGAGCGGCCGGCCCCGAGCCGGGCACGGTCGACCCGGCACCCCGTGAGGATGGTCCGGCGCCAGACGTGGAGATCGCTGACCACGGCGCCGCACCCGACCTCCTCTTCCGCCACACGGGGCTGGACGAGAGCTTCGGCGTGGCGAGCGTGGAGCGGCTGGGAGCGGCGGCGGACGAGGGGCGGCGCGCGACGCCGCTGCGTTGCGACCGGGTCGACTTCGCGGGGGAGCGCGGCGTCTGCCTGACGACCGACCGCTTCTACGCGACGCACTCGATCATGGTGTTCGACGGCGCCTTCGAGCCGCTGCACCGGCTCCCGCTGCACGGCGTGCCCAGCCGCGTCCGCCTCGCCCCGAGCGGCCGGCTGGCCGCGGTCACGGTGTTCGTCTCCGGCCACTCCTATCTGGACGAGGGCTTCTCGACCGAGACGAGCATCGTGGACACCTACTCCGGCGAGCGGCGCATCGCCAACCTGGAGGAGCTCGAGGTGCACCGGGACGGCGCGCCGTTCCGGGCCGTCGACTTCAACTTCTGGGGTGTGACCTTCGCAGCCGACAGCGACCGGTTCTACGCGACGCTGGCCACCGGGGGGATGTTGCACCTCGTCGAGGGACGCGTCTCGACGCGCCGGGCGGACGTGGTGCTCGAGGGCGTCGAATGCCCGTCCCTGTCGCCGGACCAGACCCGCATCGTCTTCAAGAAGCGCGAGCCGGTCGGGCTCGGCTTCGGCTGGCGGCTCCACGTCCTGGACCTGCAGTCGCACGCGGTGACGCCGCTCGCCGAGCTCCGGTCGGTGGACGATCAGGCGGAGTGGCTGGACGACGCGACGATCCTGTACGCCATGCCTGACCGGTCCGCTCCCACGCCGCTCGTGACGGACGTCTGGAAGGTCCCGGCTGACGGCAGCGGGATGCCGGAGCTGCTCCTGAGAGGCGCCTCGTCGCCCGCCGTCCTCCGGCGGTAGTGTCACGGCGCCGCGGCCAGGTCGAGGACGACGTCGGTCACGGTGTGGAACGCCCGCGTCATCGCCGCCGGCTCCAGGAGCTCGGCGGTATCCCGCTCGGTGTGGATGATCCGCAGGGCCTCGGGCGCCAGCGACCCGCGAAGGTCGTCCGGCAGGTCGCCGTGGAGGAAGAGCCAGAGGCGGTGGACCTCCTCCGCCGTCACGACCGCGAGGGAAACGGCCGGTATCCCGGCCTGCAGGAAGCTCCGGTCGTCGCCGGGCGGCATCCCCGGCATCCCGACGCACGGCATCCCGCGGCGGGCGCACGCCTGCGGCAGGAGGTGGGCGGGCGATCCGGCGGGCGAGGTGGCCTGCGGGCCGTACAGCAGCGTGTCGCCGTAGCCGACCACGTCGACGTTGATCATCGCCGCGACCTCCGCCGGGTCGAGCGCCGCGACGAACGCCCGGGAACCGACGAGGCCAATCTCCTCCATGTCGAAGAAGACGATGCGCACCCCCCGGTCGAGCGGGGCGACGACCGCCGGGGAGCCGACGAGCCCACCCCCCCCCGGGGCAAAAAAGACGAGCCCCCCCCGCCGGTCGAGCGGGACGTTCCGGAGCGCATCGGCCACGTGCAGCAGCACCACCACGCCGGCCCCGTCGTCGACCATCGCGTCGCTCAGCTCACCGCTGGGGAGGCGCCGGGAGTCGATGTGAGCGCCGACGATCACCTCCGGCGTGCCGTCGCCGAACGACACGACGACGTTGCGGCCCTCCGCCCGCGGATCGTCCTCCGCGCCGATCCCGGGGAAGGGCTCCACGGCGTAGGGGAGGCCGCGCTGCTCCAGCATTTCGAGGAGGACATCGACCCGCTCGTCGTTGGAGGGCCGTACGAGGCGGCGCGCCTCGTCGACCGCCGCCTCCGTCAGAGCCGGCAGCGCAGGGGCCGCTGTCGTGGCCTGCGCCTGGCTCTGACCACCCTCCGCCAGCGCCGCGCATCCGCACAGCGATGCTGCGAGAACCAGCCATCCCCACGCCCGTCCGGCTCTCCGTCCCATTCGCATCGCTCCCCTTCCGCGCAACCGGTCCGACGCTCGTACCGCCTCCGGCCGTTCGGGCGATGATAGAAGAACGCGCGCCTGGTCGCGAGCGAGCGGGAGGGGGATCTCCTGCCCGGGTCCGACCACAGGCCGACGGTCCCCGCTCGTGCGCTGCAGCGCGATGCTGCTCTCGGCGTTCGGAGGCGGCCCCGGCGACCCGCTGGTCCGGCGCGCGCCGCCGACCTGGAGGCTCGGGACATGACGAGGCTGGTCCTCTTCGCGGCGCTGCTGGTCTACGGCATCCCGCTGTGGAAGCTGCGGTATCGCTGGCGGTCCACCCTCTACCGGCGCAGCGACTGGAAGATCAACGTCCTGCCCTGGTTCGGCCGTGACACCGCGGCGCTCTTCACCAACGCCTGGTTCCGCGACGACGCCGAGCGGCGGATGGCGGCGCGCTACCGCTGGTACGTGCTCGGCTACGTGGTGCTGCTGGCCTGGTTCGTCTGGCTGCCGTAACCGCGCGGAGGCCGGGCCGCCCGCACACGGGTGCTGCCCGCCTGGCGACGGAATCTCAGCCCGCTTGTTCCTGCGCTCGGCCCGGCCAAGCCATAATGACGAATGGCCGAGAGACCGACCGACATCCCCCGCGGCGCCGCCGCCCCGGGCTACCCCCGCGCCCCCGGGCATCGCATCGCCTTCGTGCCCCGCCACGTCCGCGTGCGCGTGGCGGCGGGCGGGACCGAGCTCGCCTCGACCACCGACGTCGTGGCCCTCGAGGAGAGCGGGTATCCGACGCGCCATTACCTGGCGCGCGACGGCGTCGACATGGCGCGCCTGGAGAAGACGGGCAAGACGACGTTCTGCCCCTTCAAGGGCCTCGCCACCTACTACGTGATCCACGGCCCCGACGGCGACATCCGCGACGCGGCGTGGAGCTACGAGCAGCCGTATCGCGAGGCGGAGCTCGTGCGTGACCGCCTCGCGTTCGACGCGGGCGCGGTGGAGGAGGCGGTCGGCTCGAGCTCGTGACGGCACCATGAGTTCGTTGTCGCCTCAGTCGTTGCGCTCGACGGCCGCAAGGAACCGGAACATGCCTGACGACGGGTTGTCATTGGGGAACTCGGTACCGTCCCGTTCGTGCCTGGCAGCCAGCGCGCGGGCGCGTGTCGCTGCTTCGGTGCGCCTTGGCATGTACGGCGCGCCGTCCAATCCCTTCCCGGAACTCCGGTCGTGCTCCCGGCGTAGCCGCACGGCATCGGCCGTGTCGAGCCACGCCGTGCGGTCCGCGAAATGGAGCGCGAGCCACAGTTCGAAGCACGGATTCGAGATGGCGAGGCGAACGTCGCTCTCTTCGGCCTTGGCGACCGCTTCGTCGAGGTTGGGGTGGTTCCGAGGCGCCTCGACGTCGAAGAGGCACCACACCTCGTCGATCTCGCCTTGCGGCCCGGGCGCGCTGGCTCGGGCGTCGGCCGCCGCGTTCACCAACGTCAACGGGGCTGCACCGCTTGCATCCATATCTATGCGGATATCAACGGAGGCCACGTCCCGGACCGCCGGCTCCTGCTTCAGGGCCCTGAGATAGTCGGGTTCCGTCTTCGCGCCTTCGCACAATACGAGGAGAGTCCGCTTGGGAGTGCGGAAGGCAACTCTGCGGCGGAGCGGTCTCTCCTTGCGGACGTGGCGTCTCGGCCGTCTACTCCTGGCCATCGCGGGGGGCGGCGCGCAATCCCAGCGCTCTGCGGACTTCCACCTGATCGACTTCTGGAATGGCGCCGAAGCGGCCTTGCAGATAGGCTCTCTCGAGGTTCAGGGACTTCCGCACGCGGTCGCCGCCGAAGTCGGCCAGCGCCGCCAGGGTTGTCGTGCCTTCGGTCCCTTTCTGGGTGAGCCACACCTCATCGCGGTTCAAGCTGTTCAGCAGTGTTACATCGTGGGATGTGAACAGGAGCTGTGCCCCGTGACGGTTGGTTTCCGGGTCCTGGAAGCTCTCGAGCAGCCGGGCCGAGAGCCGCGGGTGAAGGCTCGCATCGATCTCGTCAACCAACAGAGGGCGCCCGTTTCGCAACGCAGCGAGGGCCGGCCCCAGTAGACGAAACCACTTTCGTGTCCCAGCGGATTCATCATCGAAGTCGAAGGCAACTGGCTCATCGTTTCCGCGGTGAACGAGACGAAGGCGACGACGTTGGAGCCCCTCGCCGTAGGGGGATTCGTCGTCCCGTAACGAGAAGGTGTCGATTCCAGGATCCGCGAAGCGAAGCAGGTTCAGAGCTGTGCGCGAATCTCCGAAGAGCTCTGGTTCAGTAGTGCCGCTCCCGGCACGAGAGAGGCGGATCGTAGGGTCGATGAAGCCTGCATGCAGCCGGCTCCGCGCCAGTCCCGCCATCCCGATTCCCGCGATCGCACGCCCAACACCCCTGCAGTCGGCGTTGCCTACCTTCATGGCGGCGGAGAGCGCAAGGGTCGTCGGGGTCAGCAGTTCCCGTACACCTTGAGCTTCGGAGAAGCCCCGCCGAAAGTCGATCTCGGCGCCGTGGCGAATGAAGAGATTCCGTCGCCGTCGTGACGGGTAGCTGTCAAGGCTCTCGAACACCACCGCCGAGTCGTCCACTTCCAGACGATAGGCGTACCGGACGCCGCCGAAGACGAGCTCCAAATCGAATTCCGAGGGCAACGCCGGGCCCTTTCCGAACCGGTGAGCGTCGCGCGGAATCTCGTCGTCCCAAGCTCGAAGCGACGTGCCAACGGCCATCGACAGCCATGCCAACGAGTCAATCACGTTCGACTTGCCCGACGCGTTGGGTCCGTAGATCCCTGCGACCGTTAGTACCCTCTCCGACAGGAGGTCGAACCCGCGCGTCGCCGCTCGGTCCTCGTCGACGGCGATCATCGAGAGCTCCACGGGCTCCAGAATGGAGCGGTGATTGGACACCTGGAATCGTAGCAGCACGATCACAGTGTAGCCCATGAGACAACACTTTCACGCCGCCTGGTGTGCAGACTGCACGTGATCGGGGCTGAGAGTGCGCGTGATCGGCAGCCACGACACGCTCTTCCCGGTGCGATGCCAGTCGGGCAGCGTCGCCAACCTTGAACATGGTCGACTTGTGTTCAAGGATCTGCCCAACGACCGGCAACGCGGCCTCTCTCGCCCGTGAGCCGGATGTCGATCGAAGCGCGCACTCTCCAGTGGCTGGCGGCAGGGGCCGCCGCCGGAGGAGGACATGAGCATGAGCGCGAACACCACACGCGGTCACGTCCGCGAGCACCGGAGCCTGCTGGCGCGGGTCGAGAAGCGGGCCCTCGTCTGGATCGCCGAGCGGCTGCCGCGCGCGGTCAACTCGGATCACCTGAGCGCCCTGGGGCTCGCCGGCATGGCGCTCGCAGGCGGTGCGTTCTGGGCGTCGCATTGGACCGACGCCGCGCTGGTCGTCGTCGTCGCCGCGCTGGCCGTGAACTGGTTCGGCGACAGCCTCGACGGCACGCTGGCCCGGGTGCGCAACCAGCAGCGGCCGATGTACGGCTTCTACGTCGACCACGTCATCGACGTCGCGGGGGCCGTGCTGCTCTTCGGCGGCCTCGGGCTGTCGCCGTACATGACCCTCGGGGTGGCGCTGGCGCTGACCGTCGCCTACCTGATGATCTCGGCCGAGGCGTATCTCGCGACCCACGCGCGGGGCGTCTTCCGGATGGCGATGTTCAAGGTGGGCCCGACCGAGCTCCGCATCCTGCTGGCCTTCGGCACCCTGGTTCTCTACTACAAGCCGACGGTCGTGCTGGGCGGATCCGAGTATCTGCTCTTCGATGTCGGGGGTGTCGTCGCCGCGGCCGGGATGGCCGGCACGTTCGTGCTCTCGGCGGTGCGCAACACGCTCGCGCTCTACCGCGCCGAACCGGTGCCGCGTGCGGACCAGCGGCATCCGCGCGAGCGACCCGTCTCCGCCGCCGGCAACGCGCCGGTCGGCAGGCGCGCGTCGGGCGACCGAACGCTGCAGTCCAAGGCGCTCGCCTCGGTCACGCTCCTGGCCCTGACCGTCGGTGGCGTGGCCGCCGCCGGAGCCCCCGCGAGCGCCGCGGAGCTCCATCCGCGGACGGTGGCCGCCTGGAACGACTACGTCGCGTCCACCGAGCTGAGGATCGCGCGGGAGCTCTCCGCGGGGGGCGACTTTCTCGTGCAGGACTTCGATTCGGACGCGGCGGGCGTGCGGCGCGCGGTCCTCGACGGCGAGGTGCCCGTGGCCCGCATGCGCTCGCGCGGCCCGGGCGGCCGGACGATCGACGTGCCGAAGGGGGCGATCCACCACTGGCGCGGCAGCATTCTCGTTCCCGGCGTGACGCTCGCCGACGTCCTCCACGGCGTCCGGAGTCCGCTGCGGCAGGAGGATCTGCAGGAAGACGTCCTCGAGTCGCGCCTCCTCGAGCGCGACGCCGACCGCGTCCGCGTGTTCCTCAAGCTCCGGCGCAAGAAGTTCGTCACCGTGCACTTCAACACCGAGCACGAGATGCTCTACGCGCGGCACGGGGCCGGGCGGGCGTCGAGCCGCAGCGTCGCGACGCGGATTGCGGAGCTCGAGGACGCCGGGACGCCGGACGAGCGCGAGAAGCCGGTCGGCATCGACCGGGGCTTCCTCTGGCGACTCAACTCGTACTGGCGCTACGAGCAGGTCGCCGGCGGCGTCATCGTCGAGTGCGAGTCGATCACCCTCAGCCGCTCCATCCCGTCCCTGGTGCGCTGGATGGTGAAGCCGCTGATCGAGAGCGCCGCCCGCGAGTCGATGGAGCGCACGCTGACGTCGATGAAGGACCGCCTGCTCGCGGGCGCGGGTGCCGCTGGCGACGTGGCGACGCACGTCGCCAACGCCGGGTCTCCGCGGGACGGGCAGGCCCAGTGACGGGCGGCGGCTCGGAGCAGAGCGCCGCCGGCCGCAGCCGCGCCCATCTCGTCCGCGTCCGGACCGACCGTCCGGCGCGGACGGGGTGGGGCGCAGGCCGCGGCGCTACTGCGGCGCCGGGACGTAGGCCAGCCGGTCCCCGCGGTACGAGCCCAGCCACAGCTCGTCCCCGATCCGGATCGCGGTGGTCGACGAGATGAAGCCCGGCATGGCGGGGTGGACGAAGACGCGCTCGAACTCCAGGGTCTCCGGATCGATCTCCGCCACGTTGCTCGTCTCCAGCGTCGGCTCGCGCGGATCGGTGATGGAGTTGCCGTCCTTGTCCGTGTGGCCGGCGGCGTAGATGACGGAGCCGTCGAGGGCCATGCGGAGGTTGTCGGGCCGGAAGCCGAGCTGGATGACGTCCTTCCGAACCGGCGTGACGCCGCGCGACAGGCGCGTCAGCTTCTCCTCGGCCCAGCCGGCGATGTAGAGAAGCTCTCCGTCCGCGGACACCTCGATGCCGTTGGCGGCGGTGTCCTCGCTCTCCGGCAGGACCTCCCACCCGCTGTCGGCGTGCCACTCCCACACGCCGATCCCGGCGTTGGTGGTGGCGAAGCCGCCGCCCGGTAGCGCGACCACCGAGTTGAGCGTCGCGCCCTCCGGCGCCACCGCGCACCCCGTCCAGGTCAGGCTGGGCGGCCCGTCGGCGGCGTCGACCTCGAAGAACTCGATCGACTCCCGCGGGCCGTGGTGGACCACGAGCAGCGTGTGGGTGTCGTCGGCTCCCGGATCGAGGTAGAGCCCGTGCAGCCGTGAGATGTCCGGATTGGCGAGATCGAGCGGACCGGGACACTCAGGATAGGCTTCGGCGTCGAGTTGCGCCTCGCTCTCAGGCGTCGGGAACAGCACCGACGAGGTCTTCTCGCTCACGTTCACGAGCTGCAGCCGACCCCCCTCGCGGGCCCCGGAGACGATCGCCCACTCCGCGCCGGGGAGGACCGCGATGTCCTCGGGGCTGACCATGTCGCAGAGGAACTCGACCTCCCCGACCGGGTCGCAGGGGTGCTCGCCGGTGACCGCGAACTGCGGCGGCGCCGGCGCGGGGTCGGCGGCCGGTTCCGGCTCGGGCGCCGGAGCGCCGCAACCCGCCGCCATCATCGCGCCCAATCCAAGTGCTGCCAGCTTCGCCGCGGTCATGGCGTCCTCCTCCCGGACTCCGGGGTCGCGACAGCATACCACCGGGTCCGGAGCGGACCCGCGGCGACGCCGAGCCGGTCACTCGCCGCCGTCGGCTGGCCTCCGCCGTGCCGCGACCGTGGAAGCGGATCGGTTGGTTCGCTCGCGGCGGCGCCTTGCGAGGAAGGCTCGTGGCCTTGACCGCGGCCGACGTGTGACGCGTTGACGCACGGTGCTACCAGGTGCTACCGTCGGTTCAGGTAGGCGGCCATGACGATCAAGTCGTCGGTGTCCCTCACGGACGAGCAGCACGCGTTCGCCAGGACCCTGGTGGCGGCAGGGCGCTACGCCAGCGTCAGCGCAGTGCTGCAGCAGGGCCTCGATCTGCTGCGCCGGCGCCTGGAGGACGAGGAACTCGAGCGCGTCGCGTTGCGCGAGGTTCTGTCCCGCCGGCGCGAAGGCGAGTTCATCACCGCGGAGCGGATGGATCGGCGGTTGGCCGAGGCCGTTGCGGCGAAGCGCCGATCGCATGGCCTTCCGGCTTGACTTCGCCGCGGATGCCGAGCGCGACTTCGCGCTGATCTTCGACCATCTGCTCGACAGCTACCTGGGCTTCGGCGAGGGGCTGCAGTCTGCCTTCGAACACGCGGAAGCACGCGTGATCGAGATCCGCGCCGCCGCCGACCGCATTCTCGCAGCTCCCTACAGGGGCGAGAGCCGTGACGACGTTCTGCCCGGTCTCCGGCGCCTGACGATCGATCGGGCAACCTACTGGTTCGACATCGACGAAACGCGGCGGAGCGTCCGCGTTCTGGCGGTGTTCTTCGGCGGGCAGGATCAGGTCCGCCGCATGCTGACCCGGCTGTTGGACGAGTGAGGTCCGCGAGCAGCGCGTTCCGCGTGCAGCGTGGGACCCGGTGACCAGTCGCGCTGGAGGTGGCGGACCAACAGGATGCGACAAAGGCCCCATCGCCGATGACATAATGCCGCCGATGCCGTTTCCCTCGTTCACGCGGCGCCAACTTCTGCAGGGAGCGGCGGCCGGGATTGCCACGATGGCGGCGCGGCCCGGCGCCCTTCCCGCGAAGGCGGCCCGCACCTCTCTGCACGCGATGACACAGCCTGCCGACGAGATCGGACCGTACGCAGACGGTGTGCTGCCGCCGGGCGTCCGCTCGCGCTTCGTCGACAACGTGAACGGCCTGCGGATGCACGTGCTGGAGGCGGGATCGAAGGACGGAGCGCGCGCCGGCGTCCTGCTGCTCCACGGTTTCCCGGAGCTCGCCTACAGTTGGCGGCGGCTGATTCCGGCCCTCGCCGAAGCCGGATACCACGTCCTGGCGCCGGACCTGCGCGGCTACGGCCGCACCGACGGCACGGACGTCCGCTACGACGACGACCTGCGCCCGTTCCGGATGCTGAACGAGGTGCGGGACATGCTGTCGCTGGTCTCGGCGTTCGGTTACCGCCAGGTCCACCTCGCCGGCCACGACTTCGGATCGCTGGTGGCGTCATGGTGCGCGGTCGCGCGGCCGGACGTCTTCCGCTCCGTCGCGCTGATGAGCGCTCCGTTCGGGGGAACGGCGGCGCTGCCGTTCGACACCGCCGCCGCCGTCCCGTCCGCCGCGGCCGCCGGCGCCGCCCCGGACATGGACGCCGCCCTCGCCGCCCTCGTGCCGCCGCGCTGGCACTACCGGCGCTTCTACGCCACGCGCGGGGCGAACGACGACCTGTGGCGCGCCCCGCAGGGCGTGCACGACTTCCTGCGCGCCTACTACCACATGAAGAGCGGCGACTGGAGCGGCAACCGGCCGGCGCCGCTCGGCGAGTGGTCCGCGGCGGGGCTGGCGCGTCTGCCCCGCTACTACGTGCTGGACCTCGGCCGGGGCATGGCGGAGACGGTGGCCGAGCACATGCCGTCGGCGGCCGAGATCGCGGCCTGCGAGTGGCTGCCGGACGACGAGCTGCGCGTCTACAGCGCCGAGTACGAACGGACGGGCTTCCAGGGCGGGCTGCAGTGGTATCGCAGCGTGGCGGCGGTGTCGTCCATCTTCGGCGGGGGCATCAACGCCGACCTGCAGGTGTTCGCCGGGCGTACCATCGACCAGCCGTCCCTGTTCATCGCCGGCGCCCGGGACTGGGGCATTCACCAGCGGCCGGGGGCGCTGGAGCGGATGGAGTCGCAGGCCTGCACCGACCTGCGGGGTCTGCACCTGCTGGACGGAGCCGGGCACTGGGTGCAGCAGGAGCGGTCGGCCCAGGTCAACCGCCTGGTGCTCGACTTCCTGGCATCGCTCTGACGGCACGCGAGCGCCTGGCCGGACCCTCCACCCGGCGCGCTCATGCCATCCGGACGTGCTGCACGACGACGCCCAGCGCCTAGGAACCGTATCGAGTACGATGCCGCCCGTGAAGAGCCTTGGCTCGCTCGGCATCGGTCCAGTGCTCGGCATCGGTCTCGCGCTCGCCGTTCTCGCCGGAACGGCCGGCAACCTTGCGGCGCAGGCGCTTCCCAGTCCGTATCGCCTCGTCGACGAGTGGCCGCACCTGCCCGCGCACATGAACGGCGGGCGGTGGGGCGAGACGATCGGCGTCGACCGGGACGCGGACGGCAACATCTGGGTCTTCCACCGCTGCTTCAACAACCAGCCGCCGGGCGCCGCCACCTGCGTCGGCCGGGACGAAGATCCGCCGGTCGTGAAGTTCAGCCCGGACGGGCAACTCCTCGACAGTTGGGGGGAGGGCGTGTTCGCCGCCCCGCACGGCTTCCACATCGATCCCGAGGGCAACATCTGGGCGACCGACTACAACGGTAGCGAGACCGTGCTCGGCATGCCGGCCGGCGGACGCGGCCACCAGGTCTTCAAGTTCAGTTCCACCGGCGAGCTGCTGCTGACGCTGGGCCGGGCCGGCGTGGCCGGCAACGGGCCGGACACCTTCGACCGGCCGACGGACGTCGCCGTCAATGCCGGTGGCGACATCTTCGTGACCGACGGCCACGGGCCGAACAACCGGGTGGTGAAGTTCGACCGGAACGGCCGCTTCCTCCTGACGTGGGGACGCCCGGGCGACGGCCCCGGCGAGTTCGACCAGCCGCACACCATCACCCTCGACAGCCGGGGGCGGGTGTTCGTCGGGGACCGCTCGAACGGCCGCGTGCAGATCTTCGAGCCCGACGGGACCTTCGTCGCCGAGTGGAAGCAGTTCGGGCGGCCCAGCGGGATGTTCATCGACGAGGACGACGTGCTCTACGTCACCGACTCGACCTCGAACGCGCGAAACAACCCCGGCTTCCGGCGCGGCATCTACATCGGGAGCGCCGTCGACGGCACGGTCCACGCCTACATCCCCGACCCCGACCTCGACCGGCAGGACGAGCTGCGCATCTCGGGCGCGTCGGGGATCACCGCCGATCGCGATGGCAACATCTACGCCGCCGACGTCGGCCCGCAGCGCATCCGCAAGTACGTCAGGCAGTAGCCCGGGCCTCCCACGAGCGCCCGGAGGCGCCGCCGGTCCTCCTGCTGCATAGCAGGACCTCTTCAGCCGCGTGCCTGAACTGACGCCCCTTGGGCAATCAAGCTCCGACCTTGCGAACATAGCACATATGCGATACCGTGTTTCGTGACGCGCTGGGCCGTCGAGACCCTGAACGATACCGTTGACAGCGAGCTCGACGCCCTGCCCGCGGATATGCGCGCGCGGTTCGCCCGTATCAGCGAACTGATCGGGGCGGTTGGACTCGATCGGGTCCGCGAACCGTATGTCAGGCACCTGCAGGGCCCGCTCTGGGAGATGCGCATGACAGGCCGTGACGGAGTATCTCGCGCCCTGTACGTCACTGCCCGTGGCAGACGCGTGGTCGTCGTACGCGTGTTCGTCAAGAAGACGCGCAAGACGCCGCGCGGCGAGGTTCGGCTGGCCCTGCAGCGTGCGCGGGAGGTGCCATGAGCAACGTACGTGACCTGCATCGGAAGTGGAGGCGGGATCCTGACTACCGTAGAGCCTATGATGATCTCGATTCCGAATTCACATTGGCGCAGTCGTTGATCGAGGCCCGCGTCGGCGCGGGGCTCACCCAGGCGCAATTGGCCGAGCGGATGGAGACGACCCAGTCTGTCGTCGCTCGACTCGAAAGCGGGCGCGGGCATCCCTCGACGAGGACGTTGGAGACGTTCGCCAGGAGCACGGGCACGCGTCTTCGAATCTCCTTCGAGCCCGCCGGTGGAGCGCCGGAGAACAAGGCACCTCGCCGCGATTGATCGACAAGGCCCTCTGGCAATACGACAAGAACCTTGGGCGCGGTTCCGGGCCGGCATGAACGTCTGCACTTGCCGTGTCCGCGACCCCCGAAGTCGAGACCGTCACATGCCCCAGACGGTGACCGGCGCTCGGTCGCCGCCCGCGGGCGCCTCGCGGCGGAAGATCTTCTCCTCCCAGGTTCTGGACTCGGAGGGATCGAAGACGATCAGGTGGCCGGACTCCGCCCCGCAGCGGTCCATGTAGCCGCGCGTCTGCTCGGTCCCTTCACGGACCGTCCGCTCCAGACCGTCGCGGCGCACCTTGCACTCCACGACGAAGCGGCGCGTGCGGGCGCCCTGCGGCCACACGATCAGCAGGTCGACGCGTCCCCGGCCGAGGGCGTACTCCCGCTCGATGCGGCCGCCGCCGTTCACCACCTTCTGCAGGTACGCCTGCAGCAGCAGTTGCGGCCCGGCCTCGCGATACCGGTCGAATCGCTCGGTCCAGTGCTCGGAGTGCTCGCGGAAGAAACGCTGGAAAGCCTCGAGGAGCTTGTCGACGTCCAGGCCGCCGTCGCCGTCCACGTACCACGCCGCCTCCGCCTCGACGTCGTCCTGCGTCACCCACGTCAGCTCGCGCGGGATCACCTCCGCGTATATCGGGTTGGCGATGCGCTTCGCGTCGTGCTGCGCCAGCAGCCCCAGGTCGCGCGCATACTCCACGTCGCGGTCCCGCTCGGCGTAGCTCCCGCGGTCGTCGGCGCCGGTCAGCATCGGCGCCACCACCCGCCGCACGCGCTCCTCCCGCAGCTTGTCGGCCAGGTTGTCCAGGTGCGTCACACGGGCCTGGATCAGCCGCTCCTGGGCGTCGACGATGTCGTCGGCGACGATCGTGCGCGAGCGGTCCCGGCCTGCGTCGCTCTCGAAGCACGCCTCCTGGCCCAGCGCGTTCACCAGCCACGGCTGTCCCGCGGTGCGGTTCCAGATCAGTTCCACCGCTTCCGGCGCGAACGCCTGCCCGGTCTCCGCGGTGTGCTGCGCCAGCAGCGCCCGCGTCTCCGCCTCCGTGAAGTCGCCCAGCCGCAGCGACTTCGACCGGATGTTGAACGCGCTGCCGCCGAGCACCAGCGCGTTCTCGGACGTGGAGTGAACGCGATAGTCGCGCACGTCCCGCACGCCGCACAGGACCACACTGTGCGGGAAGTGCCGGGGGCGCTGGTCGTAGCCGGCGCGGAGCTGTCGCAGCACCGACAACAGCGTGTCCCCGATCAGAGTGTCGATCTCGTCGATCAGAAGTACCAGGGGCCGGGGGTCGGCCTCCGCCCAGCGGGAGAGCACGTCGGCCAGGGCCCCGTCCGGACCCTCCGTCTCCAGCGCGGCGCCGCGCAGGCCGTCCGGCGTCGCGTCGTCCAGCGTCTGGCGGGCGCGGCGGGCCAACTGACCGAGCATCGCGCGCATCGCCCGTGCCGTATCCTCGCGCCCCGCCTGCCCGACCTCGAAGTTCGCGTAGACGCAGCGGTAGTCGCCGGCGGCGCCGCCGTTCAGCAGGTCGCGGAGCGCCAGCAGCGCCGACGTCTTGCCGGTCTGCCGCGGAGCGTGCAGCACGAAGTACTTCTTGCTCCGCACGAGCTCCAGCACCGCGTCGAGGTCGAGCCGCTCGAGGGGCGGGATGCAGTAGTGGTCGTCCGCGCGGACCGGACCCTCCGTGTTGAAGAAGCGCACCGTCTCCATTGTGGCAACCCGCGCCGCACCTGTCACCCGGCCGCGCCGGCGAATGGGGTAGACTCGCGCCGCGCAATGGCGCGCTCGTTCGGGCCCCGGGGGCCTCGCCGGCGGGCGCGGCGTGCCGCCGGGGCCGCTACGCTCGGCCATGGCCGACCACCCGGGCCCCCAGACCGCGCGAACGACCCGCATCGACGCCGCCCGGCTCGCCGCGGTCGTCCTTGCCGGCGCCGCGGTCTGGCTCGCTCCGGCCCCCGCCGGCGTCGAGCCCCGCGCGTGGCAGCTCCTCGCCATCTTCGTCGCCACGATGGCCGGCATCGTCCTGCGCCCGATGCCGATGGGCGCCACGGCGTTCGTGGCCACCGGCGTCGCGGTCCTGACCGGCACGCTGACGATTGCGGAGGCCACGGCCGGCTTCGGCAGCACCGTGGTGTGGCTGGTGGTGGCGGCCTTCTTCATTGCCACCGCCTTCGTGAAGACGGGTCTCGGAACGCGCATCGCGTACCACTTCATGCGCGTCCTCGGCCGGCGGAGCCTCGGGCTGGCCTACGGCTTCGTCGCCACCGATCTCGTCCTGGCCCCTGCCATCCCGAGCAACACCGCACGCGCCGGCGGCGTCGTCTACCCGATCCTGAAGTCGCTCTGCGTCTCCCTCGGCAGCGATGCCGCGCTTGGCACCGAGCGCCGCATCGCCAGCTTCCTGACCTTCACCGCCTACCAGGGCGTGGTGGTGACCAGCGCGATGTTCCTCACCGCGATGGCCGCCAACCCGCTCGCAGCCGAGCTGGCGGCGCAGCAGGGCGTGGCGATCTCCTGGGCGCTATGGGCGGTGGCGGCGTCCGTTCCGGGACTGCTGAGCCTCGCGGCGGTGCCCCTGCTCATCTACCGCCTGTATCCCCCGCAGATCACACGGACGCCCGAGGCGCCGGAGCTGGCGCGGCAACGGCTCAGGGAGATGGGCGCGATGTCGCGGCAGGAATGGACCCTGGCGGTGGTGTTCGTCTTTCTGCTCGGTCTCTGGATCGGCGGGGGCGCGCTCGGCGTCAGCGCCACCACGACGGCGATGGCGGGCGTGGCCGCGATGCTCGCCACCGGCGTGCTCGCCTGGGACGACATCCTCGACGAACGGGGCGGGTGGGACACGTTCATCTGGTTCGCGGTGCTCGTCATGATGGCGACCCAGCTCGGCGAGCTGGGCCTGCTCGCCTGGTTCAGCGACCGCGTCTCCGGCCTGCTCGGCGACGTGCACTGGATCCCGGCGTTCGTCAGCCTGAGCCTGATCTACTTCTACGTGCACTACCTGTTCGCCTCGAACACAGCCCACGTGAGCGCCATGTACGCGCCGTTCCTGGCCCTCGCCCTGGCCGTCGGGACACCGCCGGCCCTTGCCGCGCTGCTGCTCGCCTACTTCAGCAACCTGTTCGCGGCGCTGACGCACTACGGCACGGCGGCCGGCCCCATCCTGTTCGGGTCGGGCAACGTCGACATCGTCACCTGGTGGAGGCTCGGCGCCCTCATCAGCGTGGTGAACATCACCATCTGGCTGGGCGCCGGCAGCCTGTGGTGGCGACTGCTGGGGTTGTGGTGACGGCTGCGGCGGGCGTGGGAACGGTGGTGTCGCTGGGCTGCGTTGGACGCCGTCAATCAGAAGCGGGGCAGGTCTTCGACAGTACATCGGCGATGCTGACCATTTGCGTCACGGCATCATCAATCACGCCGTCCCGTTCGACACCGGCCTTGAGGCGGATCGGAAAATGCACAGTGGTCGATTTGCCCGAACCGTCCACCTGCGCACTGTCGAACTGCGACCTGAGGTCGTGCGCCACGTCTTCGGAGCACCTGTAGTCGCACCACAACGGAGTCGCTCCGTGCTCGTGCCAAGCCGTCGGACTCGCTTTGAGATTCACCTCGAACCTGCCGTGGACGAGCATCCAACGTCCGAAGCCGACGGTCATGTAACCCTTCGTTACTGCGCCGTGGTCCTTGACCATTCTGTCCGCGATCCCATCGATCAGCCCGCCGTAGTTCAACAGGCGCCGCGGCACGCGGACATCCGTGAGTTCCTCTGCCCGTAGCGGCGCGAACGTATCGCTGATCATCTCAACTCATCCTTCGGCGAGCCCGCGAAGTTGGGCGATGTCCTGCTCGATGGCCGAGTGACCACCCTCGGAGGCGACTCTCTGCAGCGCATCGAGCACGCGCTGCCAGCTCGTGATCAGCATCGTGCGATCGGCGACCCGCACGCGGCGGGGGTTGCCCGGAGGCGACTCGTCCGAGAGAGAGAGGCCTTCGGAGACGCACTTCGCCTTCAACTCGCGCCAGAGGCCATCGAGCCGCCACTCCGGGACGATGAAGGCGAGTTTCGACGCCGGGTGAGGCGGAAGCGCGTAGAGATACTCGACCGGTTGAGAGCGCTGCAGCGGCGCATCGAACTTGTTCTCCACCAAAACGCGAAGGGTCTTGCCGGTGTCGTGAATCGACATATCCGGCTTGACGCGCTTCGTGTGGGGCCCGCTCGCTTTCGATTCGTCCGATTTCGAAATCCCCATTCCCCAGCAGGTCGATGAACTTGCGGGCGATCTCGGGTACGGCAAGAATGGAGTATAGCGCCAGCGTGGCGGCAGGTTCCGGTGGTCTGTGGATCCCGCGAACCACCTTCCTCAGCAAGCTCCGGTGAGTGACCGGCGCTCGCCGGGCCAGCGGCTTGTTCTGGCAGACGTCCAGTAGTGCCTTGGCGATACCCTGCATTCTAGACGATATGGAATGACCGGCTCGCAATCGTGCCGTCGTCGTGCGCGAGCACGCGACAAGGCGGTCGAGGCCGCCTACGATTCGCGGGTTGACACCGAGCGCGGCGTCAGAGCCGCAGACGAAAG
>MKWU01001709.1_pt1 | contig 36526 bp, 22 predicted proteins | sample 809101 | NCBI WGS metagenome assembly MKWU01 (sample SAMN05860141, study PRJNA318959) | sponge metagenome | host: Aplysina aerophoba | place: Slovenia: Piran, Adriatic Sea, Gulf of Piran | collected 2013-05-07
AGGTTCCGTTGACATTTCGGGAAGGCTGTTCAGATTTCAACAGGAACGGAAAGCCTGCAGGCCTGTCAGGGATGTTTCTCGCTTGACTGTTGAAGTAGCCAAAACCAATTGATCCGCGAAGTCACGCGAAGGGTCGCGAAGAACACCTTTTTGTCCGCGGAGGACGCGGAGAACACCAGAGGCGTTTCGGATATTCTTTGCGCAGCTGCGCCACCCTTCGACGATCAGGCATAATTTGCACCCGGAAGTCGTTGTTCAGACAAACGTCAACGAGCCCTATTGAATTGCGAAGCCAAATCCAGGGTGCGAACTCAAACCTTCGTCACTGACACCATTCGGGCTTGTGGTGACGCCACCGGTGGACAGGCGCCGCCATGCTGGCCAGCCGACACGCTGAAATGAAGACACACGGTCGGTGAGGCATGGTTTTGGAGGGGGGCGTTGCGGGGGCGCCGCCCCTGCACAAGGGAGGGCCGAAGGCCCGACCGCCAAAATGAAGTGAAGGATAGCTAGAAACAGTTATTCCTGCTTCTTTACGGATCGTGGACTGGCTGGAGATGAGCTGCTACTGCAGGGGGAAAAGCGGTGCCCCCTTGCTGACTGAATGGAGTGTAGGTGCCATAGTTACACGCATCGCAGGGCAAGGGGGCATGATGCCCCATCCAGTACGACCTGGGAACGTGTAACCATGGCAGAGACATTATGGCATGTCTTGCGAGAATACCGAAACGGCAGAAAGGGTGAAAACGGTTTAGGGCATCAGGGGGCGGGATTTTCGCTGGAGTTGCCTTTGGCCATGCTGTAGCCGACGCGTGGTTCGGTAAAGATGTAGGTGGGACTTGCTGTGTCTTCGCCCAGTTTGCGGCGAAGAGTTTTGACGGCGGTGCGGAGGGGTCTCAGGTCGAGCGTTTCTGGCTGACCCCAGAGATGCTGCATGAGATATTGGTAGGTCAGCGTTCTGCCGGCGTTGGCTGAGAGGTGCGAGAGCAGGCGGAATTCCAGGGCTGTCAAGCGGAGGGGACGGCCGGCGAGTGTTACGGTGCGTTCGGCAAAGTCGACGGTGAGGTCTTTGCGAATGTAGGGCGTGTTGGGGGGGAAGACGTCCTGGTTGCGGAGGGCGGCCCTGATCCTGGCAAGCAGTTCAGTTTTTGAGAAGGGTTTGACGACGTAATCGGCGGCTCCCATGTCAAAGGCTTTGGCGACTACGTCTTCCTGGCCGTAGGCAGAGAGGAAGACGACGGGAACTTTGTCGACATATAAAATATCGGTCATCAGCTCGATGCCGCTATTTCCTGGCAGCATGAGGTCAAGCAGGACCAGCCGGGGCTTCTTTTCTTCGACAATTCGCAGGGCTTCCCTGGGGTCGGCGGTGACGATGGGTTCATAGCCCGACTTTGACAGGATGTCGCGGACATATCTGAGGCTCTTGGGGTCGTCGTCTATTACTAGTATACGGTTGCGGTCGCCGCCCTGGTGGGGTTGAGAAGGGGAGGTGCTTGCTTGCGTGATTGGGGCACCTAACGGGGTTTCTTCGGCGGCAGCAGGCAGCGTGAAAGTAAAGATTGCCCCCTTGCCCGGCCCATCACTTTGGGCCCAGATGCGACCGCCATGGGCTTCTACAATTCCTTTGCAGATGGCCAGGCCGAGCCCTGGCCCGGGCTCGCCGCTGCCGGCCGGGCCCTTTTTGAATATGCGGGAGAGGGTCTGGACAGTCAGACCGGCGCCGTCGTCGGCTACTGACACGGCGACGTGGACACCCTGGCGGACGGCGCTGATGCGGATGGCAGAGATTTCGGGAGAGTGTTTGGCGGCGTTGGAGAGCAGGTTGTCGAGGACCTGGGCAATGCGGCGGCTGTCGCCCATAACCATAGGGAGATCGGGTTGCAAATCGATGTGCAGGCTGTTGTTTTCGCCTCCGCTGAGGAAGGTACTTCTTGCGTTTTCAACCAGCTCGGTTACTGCGACCGGTTCGGGGAAGATTGACAGCGTTCCTGCATCGATGTGGGCGACATCGAGCAGATCGTTGATCAGGGCGCTCATATGGTCGGCCTGGCGATCGATGATGCGGAAGAACTGCACCATTTCGGACGGTCCGAAAGTCGCGGGCGCGGTCAATACAGTGGCGGCAGATCCTTTGATGGAGGCGAGCGGCACGCGCAGTTCGTGGCTCATCGTGGCGGAGAACTCCGATCTGAGGCGTTCTATTTCATCAAGCGCGGCCAAGTCCTGCAGGGTCACAACGAAGGATTCGACCTCTTCGCCATGGCCCATTTGGATGGGCGTGGCGTTGATGAGTGTACGGATCGAGTTTCCGCCGGGAACTCTGATTTCGATCTCCTCGGCGCGTACAGTTTCGCCTGCGCGCAGCGCCTGAGCGACAGAAAAATCCTGCAGGGAGATTTCGCGTCCGTCTGCCCGGCGAAAGGTGATGAGATTCAGCAGCTGTTGGATGGAAGTATCGGGCGGTCGAAGGGATTGGATTATCCTGGCCGCTTCCCGGTTGTATGACACTAAGGCACCGGTAGAGGCATTGAGGACGACAACGCCGAATGGTGAGGTGTCAATGAGCGTTTCGAGGCGGGCCCTGGCTTCCTGTTCGTCCTGGTAGCGTCTGGCGTTGGAGATGACCAGGCCAGCCTGGGCGGCAAACATGACCAGTGTTTCTTCGTCATCGGACGTGAAGTATATGTTTCCCTTTTCCTTTTCACCGAGAAAGAAGTTGCCCACATTTTCGCCGCGGTTGTGGATGGGCGCCGCCAGGAAGGGGAGGGGTGAAACCACTGCCATGGGGGGGCGGAAGTCGGGAAGACCGAGCGCGCGAGTGTGACTGTGAAAATCCTTGAGTCGCAGCGGTTCTTGTAATTTGCCAAGATAGTCGAAGAGTCCGAACCCTTCCTGCCAGCCCCACATTTGTCTGCTCTCTTCGGGGGTCATTCCGGAAGCGAGAAAGTCCTGTATTTCTCCTTCTTGATTGAAGAGGGTAATGACGCCGTATTTGGCGTTTGTCAGCGATCGGGCGCTGTCCAGGACGCCTTGCAGAACGCTCTCGAAGTCCAGACTGTCGTTGATGCGGCGGCTTGCCTGGCTCAGGCGGGCAAGGCGGTCTCTCAGTGTTTCGACTTCTTGTTGCAGCTCGTCGACTTGATTCAACAGTTTCCCCTGTAGGCAGACGGCCGGAAAGACGACTGGTACTGTGCTGACATTAGGCTTGGGGCCCTGAACTCGTTTCCAGAATGGTACAAGGGGCACCGGTTCAGGCCATTCTCGAGAATTTCATAAAACTTCATCATCAGAGTGTCATTTCTTCACTTTTTGTTCACACGAATCGTGTATTCTGATGAGAATCCTGCTTTTTACCGTGGGATTCTGAACATCACTTGACTTGCCGGAGTCGATTCGGTGAGGAGAGTCAGACGATGGGTTCAACGCGCCGACCTTGGCGATAGGTGTTCATCTGGAAATAGTGCCACTGCCATAGTTACACGCATTGCAGGAATATGGAGACTAGGTCTGTTCCCGACCAGACCTTAGAGCTCATACTTGATCACCTGTCGCCAAGGTCGGCGCGTCGAACCGACAGAATCGAGGGGAAGCCGGATCTAATGATTCGAATGTTTGCCCTTACAGTCCTGCAGGCCTATTGTCCATAAAGGCAGGAAATTGTCAAGGGGAGCAACGATACGGCTTTGTGTTTATTCCAGAGGGACCACACAATTCTGCGGCGAAAGAGTAGGGAGTAGGATTCCGACAGGGAGAGGTGACAGCCACAGTCCAACTTTCGAACTGATTGCCGGTCGTCCCTAAATTCCTGGAAATGCGTTGGCGACAGCAGTAATCGCCGAGTCGCGGCCCTTGCAGTTCTTCGCTACCTTTTGGGCATGATAGACTTTTGTTGGGCAGCGACTCGCGAAGACTTTGCGCCCGTTGACTTGAACGGCCGAGCAGCCGGTGTTTTGATCCTGTGCCCTGTCAGGAAAAGGGTGAGGGAGAGCATGGAGTGTACAAGGAGTTCGAATAGAAAGAGGCAGATTCAGGCGGCCTCGCGGCCCCCTATAAGGAGTGGTTTCCCCAAGGGACTCAGCACCCCGCAGTAAGGCGTCGACCGGCCATCTTCTGGCCACCCCAGGCGAAAAATCAGTTACGATTCAATCATATTTGCGGAAGAAGAGGCGAGCTGTCGAGGACGTCATTCGCGCTACCTTGCCTATTGCTTAGCCTGATGACTTCCCATTAGTGTGTTCGAAGCGTTATCCTCTCGTCGTACCCTGCCTCGAAAACGCGAGTTGCGCACTGGCTGAAAGTTGGGTTATATTCTGGGCGGATGGCCCCGGTATCTGCGATTGCGCCGTCCCTCCTCAGGATCCTCGAACCAAAAATGCCACCTACTTCGGGGGAATAACGCATGTCTGCACAAGAGCCGATTTACGTTACAGATTTGGGCCAGAGTCGGCCGCAACTGGCCCTTTCGAGCGAGAGACGGAAATACCACTGGCAGGTCGTTCCTTACGAAACCGAGAGTTTCTGCGGCAACATGCTCATCGCGGGCCCGGAGACTGAGGCGCCGCCGATAACTGTACCTCTGGGCGTTTCCGGTTGGCACAGCATCCATATTGGCATGTGGAGCAACTGGACCGACGACCTGGCGCGCGTCAGACTTTCCGGCGACAGTTCATTCTTGAAGATAAACCGCGAGTCCGAACAGGGAATGTTTGCCGATAACTACTCGCTGGACGAACGCTATTGGAAGACAGCGGATCTTACCGGCCAGGACATCGTTTTCGGTCAACAGTCGGCGGGTATTTCACAGCCGGCCTATATTGCCTACGTCAAGCTCGTTCCCCTGGATGATGACGAGGTTGCACGGCTGCTGGCTGATCGCGCTGATGGCAGCAACAAGCGCCTCATCTGTATGAATGACGGGTTCAGCGACTTTGGCCGCTTCCGCCCGACGAGCCGCGAGGAGATTTGGGAGTGGCTTGAGCCGTTCAGAGATACGGACTTTGGGAAAATGTTCTGGTGTCCTGGCGCCGGGGGTGATGTGCTTACCTATCCCTCCGCAATTGGCAGCTTGACTGGTAGCAAGACGAGCGATTTCCCCAGGGTTGTTGACCGAAACATTGGGGAGTCGATGCAGATTCTGGCGGGGGCGGGGATCGACTCGATGGAGACGGTGGTGGAGTACGGACATAGTGTTGGGCTGGAGATTCATGTCAGCCAACGGATGGAGGCTTTTCAGTGTTGTCCTCCCTTTGAAGATTATTTTACCGGCGACTTCTACCGGCAGCACCCGGAGTGGCGCTGCGTAGACATTGACGGCCGGGAGATCGCGCGGATGAGCTATGCCTTTGCCGGGGTGCGCGACTTGATTCTGGGTGTGTTCCGTGAAGTGGCTACGGGCTACGACATTGACGGTGTCAACCCGATTTTCAACCGCGGCGCGCCATTTCTGCTCTACGAGGCGCCGCTGGTCGAAGGGTTCCGGCAGGAAACGGGATTGGAGGCAACGCAGCTGGCTGAGGACGATGAACGGTATTTGCGCTATCGCGCACGTGTGATGACCGAATTCATGGCCGAACTGCGCAGGGAGATGCAGGAAATCGGCGCGGAGCGGGGCCGGCCGCTGGAGATTTCGGCACATGTGCTGAACAACGCCGAGACTAATTTGTTCTACGGGCTGGACGTGCCGGCCTGGGTTGAACAAGGGTTGATCGATAATCTGATATCGTACCCATGGCGCGATGAGGAAATTGACGTCGACTACTTTGCGCAGCTGACCAGAAGTTCGTCTGTCCGATACTGTCCAGAGATTATGCCTCGAACGATGCCTCCGGCGACATTCCGGGACCGTGCTCTGGAATACTACGCGGCAGGGGCTGACGGTCTGTGTTTCTGGGACACCAATGGGCGTCATCAGCGGCTGAAGGAATGGAGCATGGTACGCCGCCTGGGGCATCGGGACCAGTTGGACGATATGGATGACGGTGATGGGCGGCTTTACCGGACGGTACCTCTGCGTAGCGTAGGCGGTTATGTTCTGGACAAGTACCCGCCACATTGGGCCTATTGATGGCTACTTACATTATCAACAGGTTGCTGCTGGCAATCCCGTTGATTCTTGGCATTACACTTATCACTTTCAGTTTTATCAGTGTCGCGCCGGGCGACCCTGTGATGGCGATGATCAATCCTGAAGAGGAGATGTCGGCGGCAAACCTTGACCGGCTCAGGGAAGAGTTGGGGTTAAACAAGCCGATCGTCGTACGCTACGCGATATGGCTGGGGCAGCTGGCGCAGGGCAATTTCGGTTATTCCTATCATACGGGCGAACCGGTACTGCGCCGGATCGCGGTTCGATTGCCGGCCACGTTGGAATTGATGGGATTTGCGCTGGTTGCCTCTTCGATATTGGGTATCAGCCTGGGTGTTCTGGCGGCGCTGAAGCAGTATACGATCTGGGATTACGTGCTGACGCTTTTTGCGCTGTTGTCGATTTCGATACCTTCCTTCTTTCTGGCCCTGCTTGCACTGTATGTTTTTGCGCTGAAATTGGGCTGGTTTCCCACTTTTGGGATGCAATCGGTTGCTTTTGACGCGCCGCCTCCGCTGCTGGACAATTTGCACCATCTGGTGCTGCCGGGCGTGATTCTTTCGCTGGATCTGACGGCCGGGCTGACCCGCTATATGCGTTCTGGTATGCTGGAGGTACTTGGGCAGGAGTATGTGACCACTGCCCGCGCCAAGGGCCTGAAGGAGACCCGCGTCGTCATAGGGCACGCGCTGCGAAACGCCTTACTGCCGGTCATTACAATAGTAACGCTGCGTCTGCCGATCCTCTTTGGCGGGACTGTCATCATTGAAACCATGTTCCAGTGGCCGGGCATGGGGCGGATGGCGATTCAGGCCATCTCCCAGCGGGACTATCCGGTATTAATGGGGCTGACGTTTGTGGCGGCGGTCCTGATCCTTTTCAGCAACCTGGTTGCAGACATTTTGTATGCGGTAGCCGATCCGCGTATTCGCCACGAATAGGGATATGTCGATGCGATCTTCACAAGAACTTCGCAGTTTGCTGTCAGGTCCGGTGATGTCGGTACACACGCCGTTCATGCGCGACGGCGCGATCGACTACGACAGTTTACGCGGACTGGTGGATAGGGGCATTGAGGCGGGCAGCACAACGATGCTGCTGACGTATGGGGACAGTCTTTTCTCCTTGCTGACGGATGATGAAGTGGCGGCAGTTACCAAGGTCGTGGCCGATCAGGCGGCGGGGCGGGCCGCGGTGGTGGCCGCCGACCGCATTTGGTGGACGGGCAAGACAGTTGCGTTCGCCCGGTACGCGCGCGATGTTGGGGCCGACATGCTGATGGTATTACCGCCGGACTGGGCCGGTTCCTGCACAGCGGACAGTTTTGTGGCCCATTATGCAACGGTGGCCGCGGAGATCCCGGTCATGGTTGTGACCAACGTATTCAGCCGCTCGCAGGCCATGGGATTGGAGGTGCTGCGGCGGTTGCGTGACGAGACGCCGGGTGTCATTGCGATAAAGGACGACCTGGTGGGCGCCTTTGCGCGGAAGATGGCACTGCTGCTTCACGGTCACTGGGCGATCATTTCCGGCGGACAGAAGCAGAATCACTTTGACCTGATTCATTATGGTTGCGACGGTTATCTGTCTACTTTCGTCACTTTTGCACCTCAGATCACACAGACGTACTGGCAGGCAGTGCAGACGAAGGATTGGGGTGAGGCCGCACGGATCATACGGGAATACGACATGCCCTATTTTGACTATGTGCTAAGTGTGAAGGGCGGCTTTGACGCGGCATTGCATGGTACTTATGAACATTTCGGTCTGTCGCAGCGCTGGCGGAGGCCCCCGTACCACTCGCTGACGGACGAGCAGATGGAGGAGCTGTCTCAACTGTTCGTAGACTTGAAACTCAGTTAGCTGACAGGATGATGTCCAGGAGAGGAGTTGGCGGCGTCAGTAACCTGACCCTCCAGGATCTCTAATCTCTTCTCCGCTTTCTTAACGGTATCGGTAGCGTTACATTCACTTTCCGGGAGGAAAACTATGCGAAGCAGCAATGTTCATGGCGTGAATCGACGTGCGTTTCTCAAGGCAAGCGCGCTGGCGGCCGGCGCAACGGCGCTGGCGGCGTGCGCGCCGGTGGCGACGGATGCAGGAGCGGATTCGGAAGCGGCGCCGGCGGAAGAGATGCAAAGAGGCAACCTGATTGGTCTTTACGGGGGCCCGATCAACAGCTTCAACCCTCTGACAGCCGTGCAGGGCTTTCAGGCGCACTTTTTCCAATGTGTGCTGCCTCCGCTGATCCAACAGAATGTGCCCAAGACCGGCTTTGTGCCGATCATGGCGGAGAGTTGGGAGGTATCAGACGACGCAACGCAGTACACTTTCCACATTCATCCGGACGCAAAGTGGCACGACGGCACTGACTTTACGGCCGAGGACGTACTTTACACGTACGAACTCTACCTGAACCCGGCGACAAAGTCGCGCCAGGTCAGCAACCTGGCCATGATCGAGGGGGCCGAGGCCTACTCGAACGAAGAGGCGGACAGTGTAGCCGGGATTACGGTGGTGGATGACAAGACGGTCCAGTTCACTACTGCATACCCGACAGGTCTGTTTCTCTTTCAGGCTACGAATTCGATACTGCCGAAGCATGTACTGGGCGAAGTCGCCCCCGACGCGCTGGAGAACCAGTCCTTCTTCTTCGAAGACCCGCTCGGTTCGGGCCCGTTCAAGTTTGTGGAGTACCAGGCCGACCAGTTCATTCGCCTGGATGCCAATGACGACTGGCACTGGGGCAAGCCCAAACTGGGAAGCTATATCATGCAGATCGTGGCTTCGCCGGACGTGGGACAAATTGCACTGGAGAGGGGCGAGGCGCACTTCAATGCATGGGGCGGGCTCAACACCGGCTCCAGTGAGGTCGTGCAGTCGTTCATCGACAATTCCGACTTCAAGGTCGTGGCAACAACGGGTGTCGTATTCACTGCCTATTCGTTCAACTTGAGGCGAGGTTTCTTTGCAGACAAGCGGGTGCGGCAGGCGTGGTTGCATGCGCTGGACAGGAAGAAGATCATTGAGGTCTTCCAGGGCGGCAACGGCACGATTTACAATTCCCCGCTGATTCACGGCTGGTCGATCCCGGACGATCTCAACCCATACGACTACGATGGCGACCTTGCCCGCAGTTTGCTGGAAGATGCAGGGTGGGACTTTGACCAGGAGGTTACGGTCAACCTGATCACTCTGAGGAGTGAGGAGGCGCGTGCCCAGGTTGCGGCTGAGAAGCAGATGCTCGAGGAGGCCGGATTCAAGATCAAGATCGAGGAGATGGACAGCTCGGTGTGGGTGGAGCGATTCTACGACACGCACGATTTTGATGCGGTGCGGGTGGGATTCGGTTCCTTCCCCGATCCGGATGGATTTCTCAAGTTCCACCTGACTACGCAGGGCCGCAACGCCAACGGCTATTCTGAAGCGATTGGCGGCGACTTTGAGGATATGGTGATCGAGGCAGGTCAGTTGACCGACCAAGCCGCTCGACAGGAGATTTATTTCGAGCTGCAGAGGACGCTGAACGACAACCCGTCGCATGCGCCGCTGTATGTCGGCAACAATGTCTGGGTCTTCAACGGCGGCGTCAACATACCGGAGATTACAGACCAGGGCGTCGTTGGTAGCCTGGCGGATATGTCCAACCCGCTGCCCGCGAAACGGGACTGGTGGACAAACCTGGAGGGCTGGTCGTTCGACGGATAGAAAAGGATCGGAAAGAGAGGGGGGAGAATGATGGGCATTCTCCCTCCTCTCAGGCCAGCTGTAGTCGGAGATGCGACCAGTCTGTAGGTAACGCCGCGCCATGACCAGCGCCCCCATGCCAGAAAAAAGTTCAGAGCAGGTGGATTTGACGGCGAGGAAGAGCCCCAATACGGTGGCGGCTCGCTTTCGCCGCCACAAGGTGGCAGTTGCCAGCTTGGTGATCATTGCTGTGCTGGGATTTGTGGCGGTTTTCGCGCCACTTGTGGCGCTGAAAGATCCTTACACTGTTGACCTGGACAAGATCCGGCAGCCTCCCAGCGCAGACCACATTCTTGGCACCGACTCGGCAGGCCGGGATATGTGGGCGCGCATGGTTTACGGTGCGCGCATCTCGATGTCGGTTGGATTTGTCGCCAACGTGATTTCGATTACAATCGGCGTCTTGATCGGTACGGTCTCGGGTTACATGGGCGGGCGGATCGACAATATTCTGATGCGCTTCACCGAGTTGGTGATGAACTTCCCCACCTTTTTTGCAATTCTTATGTTGGTGGCCTTGCTGGGGCCAAATATCATCAATGTGATGGTGGTCATTGGGGTGTTAGGTTGGGAGGGGTTGGCGCGGTTGCTGCGGGCGCAGGTACTTTCGTTGCGTGAACAGGCATTTGTAGAGGCGGCCCGTTGCATTGGCACGCCACATTCCCGGATCGTTTTCCGCCATATTCTGCCTAATCTGCAGCCGTATATTCTGGTGGCGGCGACTTTGGGCGTTGCCGGTACGATTCTGACTGAGTCGGCGCTGTCGTTTCTGGGTTTGGGCGTGCAGATTCCCCAGGCCAGCTGGGGCAGTATGCTCAATTCGGCCCAGTCTCTTACGGTACTTACAAATTCTCCCTGGCTGTGGTTGCCACCGGGCATCGCCATATCGGTAGCGGTTCTGGCGATGAACTTTGTCGGCGATGGACTGAGGGACGCTTTTGATCCTCGCATGGAGGTGTAAGTTATGCCTGCGCACGATGATGCTATCTACATTACCGACCTTGAACGCTGTCAGCCACAGACCGCCATTTCTGCCAGCCCCAAACGACACGCCTGGCATGCACAGCCATATGAGACTGCGGAATTGAGCGGTTATCTGCTCTGCGCTGGGGAAGAGACGGCGGCACCGGAAGTGGCTGTCGGCCTTGAATTGAGCGGATGGCATCGCATCTACATTGGTGTCTATCCAGAACACAGGGGAATCGCGGCGGTGGAGGCGAGATTGAGCGACGACCCGTGTTTTTCGCGTTTGAATATGGGCGCGGAGTGGGCGCCTTTGAGTCCGCACGGGCACAGTGTCTACGAGTTGTGGTGGAAGGAGGCGGATCTGACGGGGCAGGAGCTTTTCCTTCGACAGGTCTGCACGCCAACGGGCACCAGTGATGAGGCGGCGGCAGTGTCTTGCCAGCGCACAAAGGTTGCTTACGTCAAGCTTGTCCCGCTTTCTGAAGAGGAGGTGGCTGGCCTGGAGGCAGAACGAAGGCGTTCGGACACGCGCACGCTTTTTGCGCACAACGACGCGCACGGTTATCTCTTCCTGTATGGGACGGCGACCGAGGAGGCGGTGAGAAACGAGATCGAACCATATCGACACACTGATTTTTCGCGACTCTACTGGGAGTGCGGCGCGGGCGACCTGATGTTTTACCTGGGGCAGGCCGGGCGGCTTCCGGCGGCCGACGGCATCGAAGACTTTGACAGGCAGGGGGACCGGCTACACGCAGAGACATGGCGTTCCTTCCGCGAGAGTCAATTGGACCCATTAGTGGTTGCGTTGAATGCCGCTCACGAGATTGGCCTTAGTTTTCATGCGAGCTACCGCCCGGCGGGGTTCTTTTATCCGGCACCGCTGGAACAGTGGAACGCGGGCAGCCTTTACTTTACGCGACCGGACTTGCGCATGGTGGGTAAGGACGGAAGAATCGCGCCGCGTGTTTCGTATGCGTTTGCCGACACGCGCCGTTTCGTAATCGACATGATGCTGGAGGTTGCGCAACATCCTATTGACGGCGTTTGCATTCTCTACAACAGGCGCCCGCCATTGGTGGACTACGAGCCGCCGCTGGTGGAGGGGTTCAAGGCTGCGTACGGAGAGGACCCACGGCAGCTGGCGGACGATGACCCGCGCTGGCTGGCCCACCGGGGCACGGCTCTGACGGCGTTTCACCGGGAACTGCGGGAGGCTCTTGACGAACTGGCGCGCGAGCAGGGGCGAGAGCGGATCAAGGTGTCGGCGTGTGTGTTGAACAGGGATGAGAACCTGCAGAACGGGCTCGACCTGAAGAGCTGGGTCGCCGAGGCGCTGGTGGATACGTTGATTCCGTACACGGACTTACCTGGACTGGACAGTACGGGGATGGCCTGGGAGGACGGGCCGGAGGTTCGATATTTTGTCGAGTTGGTCGAGGGCACAGAGTGCCAACTTGCGCTAAATGTGATGCCGAGGCACATGTCTGCGGAGGCGTTTCGGCGTAAGGCTGCTGCTCTTTACGGGCAGGGTGTTGAGAACCTGTTCTTCTGGGATTCGGCGGGGCCGAGCGGGCGCGCAAACTACAGCGCAAGTTGGAATGCGCTGCGAAGGCTGGGACACCGCGAAGAGATCGAGCGGTGGCTGCGGCAGGGGCAACCGAGTCTGGCGCCGGTATCAGTTGCGCTGCGTCGTGTAGGAGACTATGACCTGACCTATCAAACGCCCGGTTGATGGGAAGGGGCTAAGCTTCTCTTCACAGTGGACGCTGAATAATGGTTCCGGGCGTTTGGCCTGTATTCAGTGAGGCCTAGTTTGCTTCGGTCCGGGATCGATGGAGAAGGCAAGGGCATCAAAGTTGCGGCGCATCAGTTCGAAACGCAGGGATTCACTCTCGGGGTCATCCCACAGGTTTTCAAATTCACCGGGGTCTTTTTCCAGGTCGTAGAGTTCTCCATGCTCGTGACCGTGATAGACGACGACTTTGCTGCGCCGGTCCCGGTACATGGTGGCATAGCTGCCTTCGTACTGGGCGCGACCGGGGATGTCGGGATTGAGGGCGCGATAGTATTCGCAGCGGACGAAGTCGCGATGCTGATGGGGCGGGGCCTCGCCGGTGAGAATGGGAAGCAGCGACCTACCCTGCATACCATGCGGCAAGGACAGACCGGCTAACTCCAGAAGCGTGGGCGCGATGTCGAGAAGCTCGACCAGGGCATCGCTGACGAAGCCGGCAGGCGCCGCGGGTGCGTCTTCTTCAGGCGCGTCTGCCGCCGAATCCTCCACTCCATTTTCTTCCTCGTCGTTGGAATCTTCGACTGCAGAGCTAACATCAGGAACCGGCTCTTCTTGTGCGGGGAAGTGGCCTGGCCAGCTGATGATTAGCGGAACTCGCACCAACCCCTCGTTGAATCGGCAACCTTTGAGGAGGAGACCGTGGTCTCCCAGCATTTCGCCGTGATCGCTTGTAAAGATGATGACGGTGTTTTCGCGTTGCTCTGTCTCTTCAAGGGCGGCAACCAGCCGACCGATGTTTTCGTCTATCAGCTCGATCATGGCGTAGTAGGAGGCGATGATGTCCTGGGCATCAAACTCTTGCGGCACCCTGGCAGGGTTCTGAAAGTCTCCAGGAATCTTTGCCTGTGCGGCCAAGTCGCTCTGGCGGAACAGGGGCGAGGGCATTTTGGCGGCGTCATATCGATCGCGATACTCCTGGGGCGGGTCGAAGGGGGAGTGGGGATCGAAGACGTTTACGCTCATCAGCCAGGGTCCCTTGCGCCTTTTCTCTGATAAAAAGTCGATGGCCCGGTCGGTACACCAGGTCGTTTGGTGCAGCTCCGGCGGGATCGAAGCCGGGTCTTCTCTGAGATCGCGGAGGGAATAGCCTTGTGCTGCCAGCCAGTCGGCGTAGGCGTGGCCGGACGGGTAGCGGTCTTGTGGGTCGTGGCTCCAGTGGAATACTCGGTAGCCGTCTTCTTCAGGGCGAGGCTCTTCGCGACCGTGTGCGCCGGCCAGGTGAAACTTGCCGCTGAGGCCGCAGTCGTAGCCGCTATCGGCAAGCAGTGCAGTAACGAGCGGAGCGCCCTCGCCCCATTCTTCGTTGCCATTCATGCAACCGCGCACGTTGGCGGGATAGCGCCCGGTGAGGAAGCTGGCCCTGCTTGGCGTGCAGATGGGGCTCTGGCAGAAGGCGTGGGTAAAGGCTACGCCTTCCTCGACGAGACGATCCAGGTTGGGCGTGTTGATGTGGGGATTGTTGAGGGCGTGAATTGTGTCGAATCTCTGCTGGTCGGTGCAGAACCAGAGAATGTTGGGGCGATCGTGTTTCATCGTTGGGCCTCCTCTGTTCGTAGTTACTCTTTTGTGATAATTCCTTTTTCTGTGAATTCAGAGTTTGAATGCGTCACCCGAATGGAAGGGGCGTGATCGGGTTGGGTTTGCGCCTGTGTGTTGCAACGAAATGAGAATCAGGGCAACGGGCTCGACTCAGAGAGCTGAATCGCGGAAGCGTTGCTCGATACGCTGATCTCTTACACTGTATTGCCGGAACCGGATTGTAAGGGTTCGGTCAGGGCGGATGAGGAGGCGTTGGCCACTTTGTCGAACCGGTGGAAGGCACAGAATGCCAACTCGCTCATAGTGTAATGCCGGTCCATATGTCTCCGGAAGCGTTTCGCGGCAAGGCCGGTTCCCTTTTTGAGCAAGGCGTTGAGAAGCAATACTTTTGGGAGTCAGCGGGCCCACGCGGGCGCGCCAACTTCAGGTCAGGCTGGAACGCGTTGCGACGTGTCGGACACGGGAAAGAGATTGAGCAGTGACGTCAGTTGGGGGAGCGAACCTTGCCTCCGCGTCGGTTCCGTTTCAAAGGGTTGGTGACTTCGGCCTGACTTACCAGGCTCCCAGTTGGAGAGAGGAGGTCAGGTCTTCACTCTGTATGGCTGCGTTGTCATGGCCTGCCGTACTTGATCTCCTGTTCAAAAAGGTGTCTTTTGCGGCGGACCCGGGTCGACAGAGAAGGCCAGGGCGTCAAAGTTTCGTCGCACCATTTCGAAGCGGAGATCGGCAAAGTCGGGGTCACTCCACAGGTTATTGAATTCGCCGGGATCTTCCTCCAGGTCGTACAGTTCTCCATGCGAATGGCCGTGGTAGACGACGACTTTGTGGCGTTTGTCCCTGTACATTGTGGCATAGCTGCCTTCGTATTTGACGCGGCTGACAACTTCGGGATTCTGAGCCCGGTAGAACTCACAACGGACAAAGTCGCGGTGTTGATCGGGCGGCAGTTCGCCGCGCAGGATCGGCAGGAGAGAGCGGCCCTGCATTCGGAGAGGGATGGGCAGGCCGGCCAGTTCGAGCAGTGTGGGCGCGATGTCGATTAACTCCACCAGGGCGTTACTGACTAATCCGGCAGTGGAGGGTGCGTCGTCTTCGGGGGGGCTGTCATTGGACACCTCCGCGGTCGTTTCATTCTCTTCGCCGGATCCGTCATCATCAGGACTATTTTCGGAACGAGGCTCTTGCTGCAAGGGGAAGTGACGCGGCCAACTGATTATCAGCGGTACCCGTACAGCCCCTTCGTAGAATCGACAGCCCTTCGTTATCAGGCCGTGATCTCCGAGCATCTCGCCGTGATCGCTGGTGAAGATGATGACGGTGTTTTGGCGTTGCCCGGTTTCTTCGAGCGCTGCCAGCAGTCGCCCCACATTGTCGTCGATCAGCTCGATCATGGCGTAGTAGGCTGCGATCACGTCCTGGGCTTTGAAATCCTGAGGGGGACGGGATGGGTTCGGGAAGTCGCCGGGAATTGCCGATTGTGTAGTGATGTCGGTCTGGCGAAAGAGTGGGGCGGGCATTTTGGACGCATCGTAGCGATCGCGGTATTCCTGTGGCGGATCGAAAGGCGCATGGGGGTCGAATACGTTTACGCTCATCAGCCAAGGGCCTTTGCGGCGATTCTCGGACATGAACTCGATGGCGCGGTCGGTACACCAGGTGGTCTGGTGCAGTTCCGGGGGGATCGAGGCTGGATCCTCCCTCAAGTCTCGAAGGGAAAACCCTTGCGCGGCCAGCCAGTCGGCGTAGGCGTGGCCGGATGGGTAGCGATCTTCGGGATCGTGACTCCAGTGGAAGACTCTATAGCCGTCTTCTTTGGGGCGAGGTTCTTCGCGGCCGTGCGCGCCGGCAAGGTGGAATTTACCGCTGAGTCCGCAGTCGTACCCGCTTTCTGCCAGCATAGCTGTCACGAGCGGGGCGCCTTCACCCCATTCTTCGTTGCCGTTCATGCAACCGCGCACGTTGGCGGGATAGCGGCCGGTAAGGAAGCTGGCTCTGCTAGGCGTGCAGATGGGGCTTTGGCAGAAGGCATGGGTAAAGGCGACGCCCTCTGCGACGAGGCGGTCCAGATTGGGCGTGTTGATGTGGGGATTGTTGAGGGCGTGAATAGTGTCAAATCTCTGCTGATCAGTGCAGAACCAGAGGATGTTGGGGCGCTCTTTTTCCATGACTGGACCTCTTTGGTTGGTTAATCCGAGACAAAGTGACTGTTGACGATGGTAGTCTTGACAAGCCGCTTCACCAAGTCGAGTTCAAGAAATCCAATTGCGAATATGGCTGGGCATCCGCCACCTTGCTTGAACCGCATCGCAGGCATGAAGACGAACGATGGGAAAGGCGGACTTTTTGGGACGGGGTCGTTGCGGGGAGCGTCCCGCGGCACCAGGAGGGCCGAATGCTCGTCCGCCTCTAAAGCAAGGACATGATTGAGAAGGTCCACTTGGAAATCTATTCCTGTGTGATCAGGTAGACTGTGCCGTCGGCGTAGCCAGTAACATAGAGATTTCCGTCTTCATCTGTTCCGATGCTGCTCACCGGCAAGGAGGCGTTCAAGACGAGCTCGCTGTGCCAAGCTCCATGGCTCTTCTGAGATGACCCGGTTGCAACCAGTGAATCCTGTTTTTGCAGGCTCCATATGTCGCCGAGGCAGAAATCGGCGAAGAGGAACCGGTCTCTCAGTTGAGGAAATTCGCTGCCGCGATAAAACACGCCTCCCACAATAGCGCAACCGCGGGTGTGATCGAACTCGGCTACAGGAGGATCGAAGATTCCAGCCTGGCTACAGGGGTAGGGCAGGCCTTCAATCTTGGGACATCGAGTCCCTTCAATCGTAGGCCATCCGTAGTTCTCCCCCCCAACACTGGTAGCCGGCTGGACGTTCAGCTCTTCTCTGTCGTTGTGTCCGGCATCCGGGGTGTAAAAGTCACCTGTATGGCTATCGAACGCGAATCCCCATGGGTTTCTCAGCCCAAGTGCCCAGATTTCGTCACTGAATTTGTCGTCCTCAATATAGGGATTGGTGGCAGGGACGCCATTTGGACCGGCTCCTGACTCCACATCAAGCCGCAGAGTCTTTCCCAGGAGCAGTTGCGGGTCCTGCGGGAAATCGACTGGACGGCCTTCGCTACCGCCGTCGCCAATAGCAACGTACAGGTAGCCGTCATTTGGACCAAATGCGAGACTGCCTCCGTTGTGTGCGCGATGGGGTTGACTCACGGCGAGGAGGATTTCTTCGCTGTCCTGGTCGGCTGTGGCGCCATCGTCTGAGGTGGAAATGCGACTGAGGACAAGGTCACCGCCAAGATTGGTAAAGCTCACGTAGAATTGCTGGCTAGTCGTAAAGTTGGGGGGACATGCGATATTCATGAGCCCGCGCTCCCCGAAGTAGGTTAGCTGATCTGATATATCGAGAAAGGGGGTACTGTTGACGACTCCATTTTGGACGATGCTGATACGGCCTCTCTGCTCCACGATGAAGAAATGATCGCTGCCGTTTCCGGCATGGGTAACCTGAACCGGCAGATCCATGCCTTCCAGGAATTTTTCGAGTCTAATCGAGGAGGGCTTCGCGTTCTCTTCTAGAGGAGAGAGAGGCGAACCATGTATTCTCACTTCCCGCCAAGCGACCCAATTGGGACTTTCGAGTGTTTGAACGAGGATTTTCTTAACAGATTGGGGAGGATCGAATTCGATTTTCAGCGTTTGCCCATCTTCTGTATGGAGGTCGGCGAATCGCCTAAAAAATGTTCTCACGCCTGTCCCATTGTCTGTCCACATGACATGTGTGGTTGGACCAGCAGTAGCCTGAGCAACGACCACCTCAACCCTTTCGACAAGAGGTAGTTCGTCGAGAGCGATAGCAATCCATTGGGCAGGAAAATTCAGGGAATTCCAGGTCGTTTCAAGGTCGCCATCGATGGCATTTTGGGCCGTCTCTTCACCCAGGTGGGCGCGTACTGTTCCCAGCAGCGCGCCATTTTGGCTATTGGGCGCTGGTGTTGCGGTAGGCGGTTGGTTCTGTGCGGTACTAGTGGAAACTGCAGGTGTTTCAGGCGGAGAGAACTGCCGAGTGGGCTTGGCCGTTGCAAGGGGTAGTTCAGGCACCGGTTGTAGGTCGCAAGAGGTCAAGGCATTTGGAGTAAGCAGCAGGCTTGTCAACGTGACGGCGGTTCTCATGTATGGCTTATCCTGTTGGACCGGGTATTGTTTTCACTGAATGGACGGCTAGAATGAACGCTGTTTCAAGAACTGGGAACGGATTGTGCGAGCGGGGCGTGTGGGCAAGTCTCCTGTCTACTTCGACGTGACCTTGTAAATTGTACCATTTTGGTAGCCGGTTACGTAGACATTGCCCTCTTCGTCGTCGCCAATGCTGCTGACGGGGACGCGGGCGTTTGCGAGGTATACGCTCCTCCAAGATACTACCGCATTCCCGTCAACGGAGTCCTCGATGCGGCCGATCTCCCATATAGCACCGCGACAGAAATCGGCGAACAGGAAACGGCCTTTCAATTGGGGCAGCTCGCTGCCGCGATAGACAACGCCGCCGACTATGGCGCAGCCGCGAGTGTGGTCGAATTCGGCTACTGGAGAGGTGAATTCTTTTACATGGCTGCATGGAAAAGGCAAGTCGGGAAACTCTATACACCTGGTACCTTCGACGGTAGGCCAGCCATAGTTTTCGCCTCCAAGACTGGATGAAGGCACGTAATTCAGTTCTTCGCGACTGTTGTGTCCGGTGTCGGGGAGATAGAGTTCGCCAGTGTGGCTGTCGAACGCGAATCCCCATGGGTTTCTCAGCCCCATTGCCCAGATTTCGGCGCGATAGCCGTCGACATCGACAAATGGGTTGCTGGCGGGGATACCATAGGGTAGGTCTGCTGATTCGACATCGATTCGCAGAATCTTGCCCAGTAGGAGGCTGGGGTCTTGTCCGGTATGCATTGGATAGCCGTCACTGCCTCCGTCTCCCATGCCAACGTACAGGTAGCCGTCTTCAGGACCGAATACAAGGCGGCCTCCGTTGTGCGCTTCATGTGGTTGACCGACGGTAAGCAGAATTTCTTCGCTGGCCGGATCGGCAATGTCGGGATCGTCTGTGGTTTTGAAGCGGCTTATGACAGTGTCGCCGTCAAGATTGGTATAGCTCAGGTAGAACTGCTGGCTGGCGGGAAAGGAGGGGGGAAAGGCGATGTTTAGAAGGCCTCGCTCTTCGCAACAGCTGACCTGGTTCGAGATATCAAGAAAGAGGGTGTCGTTGGCGATTCCACTGTGGACGACTTTGATGCGGCCGTGCTGCTCAACCGCGAAGACACGGCCGCTACCATCCCCGGCATGGGCAACCTGCACTGGTTTAACCAGGCCTTCCAGGAACAATTCCAGCCCGACCTGAGGAGGCATATCATTTTCGCTTTGGCGAGAAACTTGCGTACCGAATATTTTCACATCCTGCCAGGCGACCCAGCTTGGGCTGTCAAGCGTTTGAATCAGGATCTCTCTAACGGGACGCGGCGGATCTACTTCAATTGCAAGTGTCTGCCCATTCTCGGTGTGGACATCAGAGAGCCTCCTAAATAGCGTTCGCACGAGTGATCCGTTATCGAGCCACAAGAGGTGCGTTGTCGGGCCGGGAGGCGCTTGAGCAACAACCAACTCAATGCTGTCCACAAGATACAGGTCATCGAGAGTAATTGCAATCCACTGGGAGGGATGTTGGAGGGAGCTCCAGGCGGTTGCGGGATCGCCATCAAGGGCCCTATCAGCCGACTCTGTTTCGGCCGAGGCGCGCGCAGTTCCGGCGAGGGCAAGGTTCGGGCGCGGCGGCGTTGATTCAGTAGCTGTGGGCTCCGGTGTGGCTGAAGGTGTAGGTGCCGGGGTAGATGTGGCTGGCGGTTGCTGGTTTACTTTGCTCTTCGCGGCAGGCCGATCGGGCTCCGGCTGTGCGGCACAAGAGGCCGTGACGATCAGAGCCAGAAGCAAGGCAGTTAGCGCGCGCGCCTTTGACCTTGGTCGCTCAGGCGGTGGCACCGTTTTGTGTGTATTTGTCAAGTAGATTATTTCCGAGAGTTGTTCGAGAATTCGGCGGGCACTGAACGGCAAGGAGTGACAATCATGTCTGCTCATCATTGTTTCGTGAGGATGAAAACGATGCCGTCATTCTGTGCATGTCCGGTGAAATAGATATTTCCCTCTTCATCCTCTCCAACACTACTGATAGGCATACCAGCCTTTGTCAGTAGTATGCTCCGCCATCTGCTCTGGTCTTCATTTGTTTCATCTCTGTCAAACAGTTCCACACCATAAATGTGACCGGTACAGTAGTCGGCAACGATGAATGTCCCTTGAAGTGGAGGGAGCTCTTCTGCGGTATAGACGGCTCCACCGACAATTGCGCAACCGCGGGTGTGGTCGTATGAGGCCACGGGCAGAGTCAGGTCGTCGGCGCTACAGGAAAGGATGTCATGCTCAAAGCAGATTTCGCCCTCCATAATAGGCCAGCCGTAGTTTGCACCACCGGGAAATCCTGCGGGCTGGTGATTCACTTCCTCGCGCTTGGCGTTGCCTGTGTCAGGGAGGTACAGGCCGCCGCTATGTTTGTCAAAAGCAAACCCCCATGGATTGCGCAGGCCCAGGGCCCAGATTTCGGGGCGGTATTTGCTGTCCTGTGCGAAAGGATTGTCGGGGGGGATGGCGTAGGGCACGGAGCCCGACTCCACATCGATGCGCAGGAGCTTGCCCAGCAACGTATCGGACGACTGCCCGCTGTTTTTGGGATCGCGGGGGAGACCGCCGTCACCGCTGCCTATATAGAGGTAACCGTCTTGCGGACCGAATGCCAGATGGCCGCCGTTGTGGTTTTCGTGGGGTTGCTCGATGGTGAGCAGTATTTCCTCGCTGTCTTCGTCTGCCCGATTCGGGTCGGTGGTGGTGGCGAAACGGCTGATGGTGGTAGCACCTTCATTGTTTGTGTAACTCAGGTAGAAGTGCCCGCTGTCAGGATAAGTTGAAGGGAATGCCAGACCGAACAGGCCCCTCTCACCGACGCAGCAGCTGACGCGCTCTGAAATGTCCAGGAACGGTGTCTCAATTGTAACGGCATCGTTGACTATCCGAACGCGGCCTGGTTGCTCGACAACGAAGACGCGGCCGCTGCCGTCGCCTGCGTGCGTTACCCGCACTGGATATTCCAGCCCTGTTGCAACCTTTGCGACTTCGTATTTGGGGACATTGTTGTCCGACTCGGGTACGGCCACTTGGGTACCGAAGACCCGCAGTTCACGCCAGGCGACCCAGCTTGGGCTGTGAGTGGTCAGAATCAGCACTTCGTTCACGATCTGTGGTGGTCTGATTTCGACAGTTAGCGTCTGGCCGTCCTCAGTGTGGATGTCGGACAGGCGCTTATAGAAGGTGCGCAGGCCCGACCCATAACCTAGCCATACTTCGTGCGTGGTCGGACCTGGAGGCGCCTGGGTGATGACCATCTCTACTCTGTCTACCAGATAGTGCTGGTCCAAACCGATAGCGTACCACTGCGGCGCAGACTGTTGGGAACTCCAGATTGTTTCGGGGTCGCCATCGATGGCCAAGTGAGCTGCTTCATCGGGGACCAGATGGCCTTCGGCGCTTCTGATGTAGGTGAGGCCGGATGCCAGAGGGGCCACATTTTCCCCGAGCGGGGTGCTCACGACTGGAGTGACGGATGGCGCTGTGGCAGGAGAGAGTGAGATTTTCAAATTGGCGAGAGGCTGGGAGGTGTCGGATGAACCGGGTGCAGATAGACTTTCATAGGTTGTTGAAGAACAGGCGGCCACGAAGAGAGCCAAGAAAAAGACACAGAATAAGCAGCAGATTTTTTTCGTTTCGGTCATAGCATTATTTTGGCTATGCGTAGACTGGTTCTGATTGCGAATGAAATTATGACAGGGGTCTAATGCGACCAGATCGAATTTCAGACTTATTGTTCCACCAGCATGTAGACGGCGCCGTCTTGATAGCCGGTGACGTAGATATTGGCTTCTTCGTCTTTGCCGACCCTTCTTATTGGAACAGATGCGTTGGCAAGCCGTTCAGTCTGCCACACGTTCTGGGAATCCAACTGGGGAGGTTTCAGTCCCCATATCCGTCCACTGCAGAAGTCGGCAAAGAGGAATAGACCCTGCAATTCCGGGCTGCCGCTACCGCGATAGACCGCCCCTCCCACGACTGCGCCACCTTGGGTATGGTCGAATTCGGCCACGGGGGCTGTCAAGCCAACGACACGCTGGTCGCATGGCCAGTATTCGAAACAGATAGGTCCTTCCATTATGGGCCACCCGTAATTCTCGCCGCCTTCACCTGTGGCGGGCTGGAAGTTCACTTCCTCGCGATGCGAGTTACCGACATCCAGTATAAAAAGGTCGCCGGTCTGCGGGTCAAAGGCAAATCCCCAGGGATTGCGAATGCCCTGCGCCCATATTTCCCCACGGAAGTCGTAAATCTGCGAGTAGGGATTACGGTCGGGCACGCGATAGGGAATTTCTGGATCTCTTACGTCGATCCGAAGTATCTTGCCTCGCAGTGACGTGGGTTCCTGGCCTGCGTTTTCGTACCAGAGACCGCCGTCTCCACTGCCTATGTAGAGGAAGCCATCCTGCGGCCCGAAGGCAAGATGGCCGCCATTGTGCATCGCGTCAGGTTGGTCGATTGTCAGGATAATTTCCCCGCTGTCCTGGTCGACTTTGTTCGGATCGCCGCTGGTTGCGAAACGGCTGACTACAGTGACGCCGTCGATACTTGTGTAACTCACATATAGAATAGGGATGGCTGGAAAGGAAGGCGGAAAGGCTAGATTCAGCAGCCCTTGTTCGCCGCAGCAACTGACGCGGTCAGCAATGTCCAGAAAGGGATCATCCTGGATCACGCCGTCTTGCATGATAAGGACAGAGTTCTTCTGTTCGACAACGAAAATCCTGCCGCTGCCATCGCCTGCTTGCGTGACCTGCACTGGAAACTCGAATCCCGAGACATTTTTGACAAGTTTCAGGCCAGACTCCAATCGTTCAGCGAGGTTGGCAGCGGGTGACCAGAACACTCGCAACTCGCGCCAAGCCACCCAACAGGGACTCTCAAGAGTGAGAACCAGGACTTCGTCTGCGACCCGCGGGGGCACAATAACAATGTTGAGCGTTTGGCCGTCCTCGGTGTAGACGTCGGAGAGACGTTTATAGAGTGTGCGGGTACCTGTAGCGTTTCCTAACCACACCTCATGTGTAGTCGGACCAGGCGGAGCTTGTGCCGTTACCAACTCCACAGAATGTATCATGTACAAACCGTCCAGGGCAACTGAGAACCACTGTGTTGGATGCTGTCCAGAACTCCAGACCGTTTCAGAATCGCCATCGATCGCGTTGTGCGCGGTTTCTTCATCAATTGATAAATGGCCTTCTTCGGTCTTTGTAGAACCGCGTCCAACACCCCGACCCGCGACATTCTCACCTCGCCGAAGAGGGGTTGCATTGGCAGTGGGTTGTGGGGTGGCCGTTTGTAACGGGTCTACAGTGTTGGATTCAGGGGAGGACCTGCATGAGGCCAGAACCAGGAGAGACAGCGGTGCACAGACGACGAAATATCGGGACATTCTACTCACGTGCGAAAAGTCTTTTCGCCAATAACATTGAATGTTGAAGAGCAGGATTGAAGACTGCCCTGCAGAACGAGCGGCACGCTTGGCGCTGCATCTCTTGCCCATGCTTTTAGAGTGAATAGGGATCGACTGCGTCGCGCAGTCCGTCGCCGACGAAGTTGAAGGTGAGGACGGCGGCAATGACGAAGAAAGCAGGGATCAGTAGCCAGGGCTGTTGAAGAAGGACACTTACCAATTGGGCCTGCTTCAGGAGGGCGCCCCAACTGGTCTGAGGCGGCTGAATGCCTAATCCCAGGAAGCTGAGGGCGGTCTCGGCCAGAATCATGCCGGGAATGGCCAGTGTGGAGACGACGATTATGTGGCTGAATGCATTGGGCAGCAAGTGGCGAAAAATGATGCGGGCGTCGGAGGCGCCGGCGGCCCTAGCTGCCAGCGAGTACTCCATTTCGCGGTAGGACAACACTTTTGCCCGCACCTGGCGAGCGAGGCCGGTCCATTGTATCAGGGAAAGGATTACGGAAATGGCAAAGAATCGCTGCAAAGGGGACCAGGTTGGAGGCATGGCCGCGGCCAGAGCAGCCCATAAAGGAATCGCGGGAAAGGACATCAGGAACTCGATGACGCGTTGGATCATGGTATCAATCATTCCGCCGTAGAAGCCCGAAATCGTGCCCAGTGAAGCACCGAAAATGATTGTCAGGATCACACCGACCAGACCGATTGTCAGCGAAATTCTGGCGCCCATAAAAACACGCGCGACCATATCGTGGCCCAAATCGTCGCTGCCCAGCAGATAGAATACGCCCGGCTCGTCCACGCCGTAGAGATGGCGGTTGAAAGGGATCAGTCCGAACAGTTTGTATTCGTATCCCTTTACAAAGAATTTAATCGGGTAAATTGTTTCGAAATCTTCATCGTGTACCCAGCGGAATGTGTCCATGTCGATTTTGCTGTCGAGGCCATAGACAAAGGGACGCAAGTGAAAATTTCCCTGTTCGTCGAGAAAGCGGGGCAGCTGCGGGGGCACAAATACGTAGTCTTCGTGCACATCAGTAAAGCGAACTGGGGCCAGAAAGTCTGCAAACAGGGCCGACCCATACAAGAAGATCAGGACGAGTCCGCCGCCGATGGCGAGTCGGTTGCGCAGAAAGCGGCGCCCGATCAGCCTGGCAGGTGAAATAGCCGTAGCCTTGCGGGCATCATTTCCAGCTTGAAGATTGACGGTTGCAGCGTTTGTCGCCATGATCAAGTGTAGCGGATGCGAGGATCGATCCAGACGAGCAGGATATCGGCCAGGAAGTTGCCGATTACCAACAGCCCGGCCAGAAAGACAAGGAAGGTGCCGGCGAGATACATGTCCTGTTGGAGCAGGGCATTGAAGTAGAGGGGACCTGTAGTGGGAAGGCTGAGTACCATTGAGACGATGGTAGCGCCTGAAATGATCTGTGGCAGGCTGGTGCCCAGAACCATCACCAATGGATGGATTGCATTGCGCACGGCGTGGACTAGGATCACCCGCCGTTCAGGCAGCCCCTTGGCGCGCGCTGATGTGATATATGCAATTTTGAGTACATCGAGCAGATTACCCCGCATCATTCGGATCAGCCCGGCCGTGCCGGAGGTACCGACGACGATAACAGGGATCCACAGATGTTTCAGGAGGTCCCATAGCTTGGCGACGTCCCAGGGAGCGTCTTCATATTCGGGTGAAAACAGCCCTCCGACCGACTGATCGAAGCTCATGGCAGCAATGACCATGAAGATAAGAGCGAGCAGGAAATTTGGAATTGAGAGCCCGACCATACCGATGGTAGTGAAGAGGTGATCGCTGGCCTGGTACTGGTGCGTGGCGGAATAGATGCCGATTGGGATAGCAACTAACCAGGTTACCAGCAGGGTAGTGATCGAGATAAGCATTGTCAGCATCAGACGCTCCCAAATCAGCTCGCTCACGTCCTTGTTGTAGGCAAAGGAACGGCCAAAGTCACCCTGGACAAAGCCGCTTACCCACTTCCAATACTGCACGTAGATCGGCTGATCAAGGCCGTACTGCTGTACTATAGTTTCCAGCTGGCTCTCTGTAGTCGTTGTCCCCTGAGACTCCAGCTCTTCGCGGTAGACATCCAAGTAGGAGCCGGGCGGCAGATTGATAATCACGAAGCCCACGATCGAGACAAAGAACATCGTGATCAGCATGTATAGAAAGCGGGGAATGATGAATTGTTGCAACAGCGGCCTCCAACGTGCAGCCTACTCCTGATTTCACGCAACTACAGTATACAAGAAAGCGGACGAAACGCCCGCCTGTCGGCCCGTTTGAATACGAGTTTCCTTGTTTCTACGCGGGAGAGAGGAGTTTGGGATCCACTCCTCTCTCCCTTATTCTTCATCCTTTCGTTTCGCCACTTACCGGCCGGATGTTACTGGAATTCGCGTCCGGTTCAGCTTGCGGCGTTCTCCTGCACGGGCGTTCAAATCGGTTGCAGACCGAATCGATCAGCTCGGCAGGTAGGTCTGCGATTCTACTCTTCGTAGAAGTATACTTCCGGATAGGTCATTGCGCCGGGCATGCCAAGGACACCAGGGCCATGCCAACCGCCGAGCGGAAGGTCATCGCGAGTTGGCACGTTATGAATCATGTTGCCGGCGACCACGATATTGGGTGGATCGGCGATGCCGCCCAAAAGGAAGGGACCTTCGTCGATGTGAATCTGGATGATCTGGAAGGTGAGTTCGTCGCGTTTGGCGACATCCACTTCGGCAATTGCCTGTTTGTAGAGCTCCCACATGCGATACATGGGATCGTCGACTGGGATTTCTTCACGCGGGGGCGTGCGGTCGCGTGGGTCCAGATCCAGCTCGGTGCCCTCTTTGGGCGTGCCCTCTGCGGCCATCCAAGCGCCGTATAGGGGAGCCCAGCGGCCACCGCTGCCGTAAGACACAAGCCAGGCAGGGTAGGTCAAGACATCGGGACCGTCAGGTGCGCCGCCGCCATAGAGGCGAATGTCGTAGGTGGCGTTGGTTGTCATCACGCCGACTTGCGAGCCGGGAATCGAATTGACATAGGCGTTAAGGCCGACCGCTTTCCAATCCTCAACCATTAGCTCGGCCGTTTCGAGGAAGGCGGTATTGCCGGCCGGGAAGTCGATTCGGACTTCGAGAGGTGAGCCGTCGGGGAGATCGCGGAAGCCGTCGCCATCCTGGTCGGTGACGTCGATCTCGTCGAGGAGGCTGGCGGCCAGTTCAGGGTCATAGGTGACCGCGGATTCTCGCCATTCGACCAGAATCTCTTTACCTCTTTCCGAACGGTTGAACTGGACTGAGTTGGGGGACATGGTTCCGGTGCTGGCCTCCTCGCCTAAGCCGAGGAAGGTGATCTTACGGATACGCTCGCGGTCCATGGCGTGGGACAGGGCTCTACGGTACTGGACTGTGCGAACGATTTCGCGTTTGCCGTCGTCGGGGTTGTTCCAGTTGACGCCCCAGGCGGGTGCGCCGCCGGCGCCGTTATCCCAGAGGAGAACGCGATAGTCGCCATTGGCCTCATTCTCCTTCAGGACTGCCAGATCGCGGAGGGAGAGATGGGGATGGGCATGAAAGTTTACGTCACCGTTGAAGATACGCAGCTTCAGCACTTCGGCATTCTCAGAGTAGATCACTTCCAGCTTGTCCAAATAGGGAAGCTGGTTGCCGGCGGTATCGACAACATAGTAGTAGGGATTGCGCTCCAGAATCAGGCGGTTGCCTGGCTCAAGCGTGACCGGCATCCAGGCATTCAATACGGGCCTGTCGGGGTTGATCCACCAGTCCTGCTTCTCGGTGAACTCCTCGTAGTCGGCAGCATCAGAGTAATCGGGATGGAACTGCTCCAGGTAGTGACGTGGGTACGGCCCGAAATTGCCTGAGATTCCGCCATTGACAAATGCGGCCAGCTCTCTCTCGATCAGGGGAGAGGGGGAAACGAAGGTGAAGCGAATCGAGTAGTCGTCGATCTTTTCGGCAGTCATGGGCTGGCCGCCAACGAGTGTCCAGGCCGGCATTGCCATGGGATGTTCCGGGTTAGCTGCCATGTCCTCCCACCAGAAGAGGATGTCGTCTACAGTAAAGGGCTGGCCGTCGGACCACCTGGTCCCCTCTCGGAAGTAGAAGGTCCACTCAGTGGCGTCGGCGTTACTCTCCCAGGCTCTGGCCAGCCCTGGGCCGACGGCTGTGCCGCCCTCTTCCCAATGCAGCGGCGAATGGCCGTACATATAGGCCGAAGTGGTGCGGAAATCGCTGCGGGTGGTGGTGCGCTTCAAAGTGCCACCATATTTGCCGATTTCGATCCAAGGAAGGTCGATTACCAGCGGATCGTTGGGAATACGTTCTTCGAGGGGAGGCAGGTCGCCGGCGGCGACCATTTCGGCAAGCTGGGGCGCCTCGTTGGAGGACATCATTGCACCGTCGGCGGAGGCATCATCGCTGTCATCCGCGGAGGCGGCTTCTTCAGCGGCAGCCGGTTCTTCCTCGGCAGCAGGCTCGTCGCCGGCACCGCAGGCCGCCAGCACCAGCATAAGCGCCAGCAGCAGTACCCACACCGCGTACGCGGGGCGGGTGGAAGGGCTAGTTTGGACTCGTGACATCTGGGTTCTCCTTTGCATGATGAATATGAGACTGAAGGGAAAAACAGGAGAGCCTATGATAGGTTCTCGCTTGCTTAATGGCGCACGTCCACATTGTGATACTCGGTATGATAGCCGGGCCAACTGGTGTTGCGTCGATCTGCTTCGGTATCCTTGGGGACGGGCAGCGTCACCCAGTTGCGGCCGGCCACTGCGGCTGACCCGCGTGCGTAGTGACGTTCGATCAGTTCGGTCCGCAGTCGTTGAAGATGGGATGTGGCTTCGGCAGTGCCCGCGAGATTGCGCAGTTCGTGAGGATCGCTTTCGAGGTCGAAAAGTTGCTCGCTGCCGCCCTCAGGGAACCAGAGGTATTTCCAGCGGCCGTCGGTAATGGCGATATTTCCGGGCCGGTTGGAGCCACCCATCTGTGACTCCAGGTAGGGACGCGGCGCGATTTTGCCGCGGGCCAGGGCGACAAGGTCGACGCCGTCAACATCTTGCGGAGGTGTTCCGCCGGCGGCTGCTACTGCGGTCGGCAGAATGTCGGCCAGGGTGACCAGGGAACGGTTGCACGTACCATGTTGGCGGTTGTCCCAGGGTTGCGGCATGCGCAAGGCAAACGGGACGTGGGCAGAGGGTTCGTGGAAGAAGCTCTTGGCGCCAGCGTGATGATCGCCAAGGTATTCGCCGTGATCTGACGTATAGATGATAAGTGTTTCGTTGAAGATTCCCATATCTTGCAAAGCGGCGAAGATGCGGCCCATATTGTAATCGATCTGGGTGATAACGCCGTAATAGGCTGCGCGGGCGGCGCGAATAATCTCAGGTGGCACGAGGTCGAAGGACTGTTTCTCGCGCGTCAGCCGGAAGGCGTAGGGCACGTGTTCGTCCTCGCTCCAGTCGCCGAAGACCGGTTGGGGGATGTCGCAGTCGAGATACATGGAGTAGTAGGGTTCCGGCGGGTCTATCGGCGGATGAGGTTTGGAAAAGGAGCACCAGAGGAAGAAGGGGACTGTGGGATCACGGCGCTCGCGGATGAACTCTACACACTGTTCGGCAGTCCAGGAGGTGAGGGTCAAAGCCTCTGGCACGGTCGCCAAGCCGGGGTAGAGTTCATTCTGGCCGAGGCCGTGGTGCATCGGTTGGACGTCGTAGCCGCGGCGCGCCATGTGGCGGTAGTAATCTTCCGGCAGGATCATTTCCTGAAAGCCGTGGCGGGCGCGCTGGGGGGTGAAGTGCATCTTGCCGATGGCGGCGGTCTGATAGCCCAGTTGGTTCATGCAGGTTGGGAGTGTGTTGCGGGCGCCCGTCAAGACGCGGGAGGACGGACCGTTTCCGGTCATTCCGTGCGTGGTGACGTATTTGCCGGTCATGATCGACATGCGCGAGGGCACGCAGATGGGGCAGTCGGCGTAGGCGGCGCTGAAGTTGACGCCTTCGCGCGTCAGATGATCGAAATGGGGGGTGCGCATGAAGGCGGGGGCAGCGTCGCCGGCGGAATCATGGCGCTGCTGGTCGGTGGTGATAAGTAAGATATGAGGGCGGTCCATGTGGCTTTGGTCCTGATGAAATGAGAATTTGTTTCGCTTCCAGGAATTGCAATGTGGATCGGAAGCCGCCAACAGGAAGACTTAGGCGCCGTATAGAGGTTTAAGGTATTCACTGCCTTGCAAGCGAGAGGTAGACAGGTTTGTCTAATCTCCGTCCCAAACGGTCGCCTAACTGCTCTATGACTACTCTGTCCGTGGAAACCCCGGTCACGCTGCCAGGATAATTCTTCGGCTTCTCGGGGAAAGTTGGCTTACATTAGTTTTACGCATACGGGTGTCGGCACGTGGGCGGAATGGCCTGTCGCAACGAGATCGCATGATGCGGGGTCGAGCCTCAATGTCACGACGTTGTCAGTGTCCTGGTTGGCTGCCAGCGGAGACTCACCGCCTGGGCTGATCGCGAAGTGCCTGTGTGTTTTGCCCTACGTGCTCTGATGGCCGACACACGTCAGCAGCCCATCGGCCTGATCGATGGCGTATGTCACGATACTGTCATGTCCGCGATTAGAGCCATAAAGAAACTTTCCAGAGGGAGAGATCTGCGCTTCGGCGCAGGTGCTTGATCCTCCGAAGTCATCCGGAGGCGTCGAAAGTGGCTGGATTTCAAATAGGCTTCGCTCGTCACTGTCGTATCGAAAACCCGCCATCGTCGAATCGAGTTCGTTGACAGTATACAGATACCTGCGGGAGGGATCAAAGCCCGTAAGGATGGATTGGGTCCGTCTTCTGGCAAACTACATAGTTCCAGAGCGCCCGAGGTGACACATCCAGGCTGTACACATAGATGCCCTCCCCTTTCCCTTCGAGAAATTCTCCGGTTCCAAACAGGATCGATTCAGTGTATGTTCCGATGAAAGCCAGTCTTTGCTCTGAAAAGTGGTTCTCCTTCCAACGTCAGCGCCGGCAGCATGACGCTTCATGCTTCCACTATGCCAACACGCTCACCAATGTCTTTGATGTATCGGAGAGAAGCGATGTTCTCCCGATCAAATGCCTCGCTTGCTACCCATTCGGCAGGGAGATCGGAGACACTTCTGGCAACACCGGGCACATCCTCCAGTTCTATCGAGATCACGCCATCGAAGCCGACGTCTTTGAGCGCTATCATCACGGCTTCCCAATCGATCTTTCCTTTTCCGGGCCGCCAGTGAACATTCGTCATTGCGTCATTGTCGGAAAAGTGGCAATGGAAGATTCGATCACCCAGCTGATAGATGACCATATGGGGAATCTCACCTACGGGGAACAGGTGGCTGGGATCAAAATTCATCCCCAGTGAGTCCGACCCGACGTGTTCGATTAAACGCAGCATGGAGGCGGCGTTTGCCATGTACCGAAACGGATGCGGCTCAAGTGCGTACTTAATTCCCGCTTGCTCACATAGATTACAGCACTGTCGCATGATGTCGACATAATCGAGCCAATTCTGTTGCCAATTCAGACCTGTGGGGATATCTACCTGGAATTTCTGCATGTGTGGAAGGTCGGTAATCCGCGGGAACTGAATGCCAAAGGGATGGACCGAAACGCTGTTAACTATCTCTGTTCCAAGCTCGACACCAACCTCGACCAGCTTCTTGAAATGTTCAACAGATTGTTCTCTTTCCCGCTTGTCCGGACTGGCCATTCCTGAAGGGGTTGAGACAAATTGGGATAGGACGAGGCCTTCGCTGTCAATAATGTTCCTGAGATCTTTGACAGTTTGCGGCGTGTAATATTCGTCGAGAATTTCACGCTTCCAGGCAATCAGCTCGACAGCGCTAAACCCCAGCTGTGCGATCCTCGAGATTGCTTCATCGTAAGGGGTGTCCCATTTGAAAGGCCACACAGATGCACCGAACTTCATGGTTTTGTCTCTCTTTCGGAAGGGGTCTGCGATTGTCCAGCAGAATGGGGAGCCAAAGCGCCAGTCAAGGAAAGCCGCGCACAAGTGGTCGTTTATGCCAGCCCTAGTATGGCTCAAGGGGGGGAAGGGAAAGCCACTGTGCGGTCATCATCGTGGTCACTAAGACAGAAGGCGACGGTTCCAGGTTTTTCAAGCCTCAGGTGACCGGCACTGGAAACGTGCCGGTCACCTGGAACTTTATTCTGCTAGGAGCTCGCTAGAATGGTATTAACTTTCTGGCAGAACTCAGCGACAGATTCGCTTACTGTTTGCACGTCATCGTAGACGCGTTCCAGCATTTCCAGGTTCTCCTTGGCGAGTTCCTGGTACTTGGGTATCAGCGGTACTGGTACGCCGACGTCAAGGTCTTGTAACTGCACCGTGAGCCAGGGAGTATCCTTGGTGTTCTCAGGGTCGTCCATCCAGCCCTTGATCGAGGGTAGGTAGCCGACATCGTCGCGGACAGCCCTCCAATCTTCAACCATGGTGTGGATGTAGGCCCACGTCTCAGCGGGATGATCCGAGGCACTATTGACAAACAGCCCCCATCGCCAAAGTGGGGACGCTTTCTGCTTGAGTATGCCCTCTGACCACTGCGGGAAGGGAGCGACATCCCATCCGTCGTCTCCTTTGAATCCCCAGTCAGGGTTGGCCCGCTTGATGGCGGCTGGGTTGTAAGGGCCGGAGAGGTCCATGGACACATACCCTGCCCGGAATGGGTTGCCTGACACGCCAGGCACCTCAAAGCCCTGTAAGGACACCTGGTGGTTAACTGTCCAGTCAGTGTAATACTCGATGGCATCGATGGCGTCCTGGTTGTCGAGCGCGCAAGAGGTGTGTGTTTCATCCAGGTAGTCCACGCCAGCTTGGACGAGCATGCCATGCAGCCGTTTGAGGGGCCACTCGGTGCCCGGTCCGTAGGACTGTTGGAAGCCTGGCTGGGTGATGTTGCCGACGTCATCGCTCTTGGTCAGCTTGAGGGCGAATTCTGTCACTTCTTCCCAGGTTTGCGGCGGCGAATCCGGGTCCAAATCGGCCTCGATGAAGTGCGCCCGATTGTAGTACAGCGACAGTGCATTCCATTCGAAGGGAACTGCGTACAGCTTGCCGTCCTGGACCAGCCCGTTCAAGCTGGAATCGATGAACAGATCCATCGCTTCCTGATCCGAGCCCACGCCAAATCCCTCTGGCGAGACAGGCGCAAGCCAGTTATTGGCGGACAGTTGTGCATAGTTCCAGCCGCCATTGTTAAATCCGTCCGGCCCCGTGCCAGCGGCCAAGGTCGTGAACAGCCGTGAATCGAGGTCCGCGGTTGTGACAGAGGAGTATTCGACCTCAACATTGGGGTTCATTTCCTGGAATTCTTCGGCTTTTCTTTGCGCGAATGCCACGACGGGGTCGTAGTTGTGTGTCCAGAAGGTCAGCGTGATCGACGGCTCTGCTGCTGGCATTTCGCCGGCTTGACTCTCCGCCGGCGCTGCGGCAGGCGCGCAGGCTTGCAGCATAGCTGCTCCTGCTACCAGGCCAGACATCTTAAGAAACCTTCGTCGGGAAACTTTGTGACTCATAGCTGACTTACCTCCTTGAATGCTACGGGAAACCACAAGATGAAAGCACAACTGTGACCAAAGGTCACGAGTCTTGACATAGGAGCACTACATTCCATTGTGTTCGTTACGCCTCCTTTCTGTCCAGGGTTAGCTGACTATCCCTTGATACCACTGAGGGACACTCCTTCTACGAACTCACGTTGGAAGATCAGGAAAACAAGGAACGTTGGCGCCATGCCAATCAGTGCGGCGGCCATCAGTTCATTGTAGTAAGTGATGTATTCCTGCGTAAAGGCGGCCAGGCCGAGGGGCACGGTAAGAAGATCCTGTCTGGTGATGACCAACAACGGCCAGACGTAGTCATCCCATGTGCTCATGAAAGTGAAGATGGCGAGCGTCACGAGTGCAGGTTTCGTCAGGGGCAGGACAATAGTCAAGAAAGTGCGAGGTTCACTGGCTCCATCAATGCGAGCCGCATCGATCAACTCGCTGGGAACGCCCATCATAAACTGACGCAAGAGGAACACGCCGAACGCAGTTACCAGGCCAGGCACAATCAAAGCTATGAGGTTGTTCAGCCAACCAAGCTGATAGACAACAATGTAGAGAGGAATGACGACGACGTAGAACGGGATCATCATCGTCGAAAGGACCAGGGCGAAAAGCAGGTCACGGCCGCGATAGGTGAATTTAGCGAAACTGTATCCGGCCAATGCGCACAACAATACTCGTCCGGCTGTTACTGCGGCGGTGACGATGACGCTATTGCGGAAGTAAAGGATCATTGGGACGCGCTGAAATGCCTTGACCAGGTTTTCCGGAAGTAGGAACTCGCCAGGGATAAGACGAAACTCTGGGATGATCGTCTCTTCGATAGGTTTAGACGCTGTGGAGACCATCCAAATGAGTGGGAGAAGCATGATGGCACTACCCAGGAGGAGGACCGCGTACAGAGCTGCCTTGCCCAATATCCCCCGGCCAGACGCTGCGGGTTTTTCTTGCCGGTCGACGGCGTTGGCGGCAGGCTCAGAATCCCTGTCAGCAGAAACGGCTGTACTCAAGGTTGACCTCCTTCTGAGAGCTAAGGGCGATCACGAATCATCATCCTACATCTGAGCGGAAAACCCGCAGTTGCAATAGGGTCAATGCCATTAAGATGACGAAAAGTATCATGGCCATGGCGCTAGCATAGCCCATTTTCAAGAAGAGAAACGCGTTTTCGTAGATCAGCATTGGCAACACGCGCGTGGCGCCATGCGGACCGCCCCGAGTCAGAAGATAGATGGGCGTGAAAACCTGGAAAGAGTTGATGATTGAGATGACCATGACAAACAGTGTTGCGGGCATTAGGAGGGGTAGGGTTATATGCCAGAATCGTTGCCAACTGTTTGCCCCATCCACATCGGCGGCTTCGTAGAATACACGCGAGATGTTCTGCAGACCGGCAAGGAATAGGACCATGTAGTAGCCCATGCTTTTCCAGAGACTAAGGACGATGATGGCCAACAGCGCGTATTGTGAATCTTCGAGAAGCTTGATCCCTGGCTGTCCGAAGAAGCGCATGATATGGGCGTTCAGACCAAATGAGCGATGAAATATCAGGTACCAGACCATGGACGCCACAACCCAAGAGACGACTACCGGAGTGAAGAAGATGGTGCGAAAAACGCCTCGCATTCTCATCTCCTGGTTGAACAGAAGAGCCAGCGCCAGAGCGATCGCCCACATGATCGGGTTCAGCCCAACGGCGTAGATGGCGGTGGTCCTGAGGGAGCGGAGGAACTCCGGGTCCCTCACAAACATCGTTATATAGTTGTCTAAGCCGATAAATTCGGGCGTCCCTGACAGCGACCAAGAAGTGAAGCCGATGTAGAGGGCATTGAGAACCGGGTAGACGCTAAAAACGATGAGTAGTAAGAGAGCTGGGACAGCGAATGCAAAGCCCCACACGTTTTGATAGAAAACAGGGCTTCGCCTGCGGACTCGTAGCACGCCACACCTCCTTTCCGTTTTGCGTGAACAACATGTGCGCAGTAGCGCTTATCTGCTTTGTTACGATAGAGGCAAAGCTTCTTTATGGTCACGCAGGAATCTGACGACCACTGCCTCAACTCTTGACGAACTATCAGGGCACCGAGTCTCTAATTGGCTCCCATCCGGCTGTCAGCATTTGGTCCAGGGCCTCAACCAGGGCGCTGTTTTGCGGTCGCCTAGCTATGTTCACATTTTCCAAGGGGTCCTTGTGAAGGTCGAAGAGTTCAAAGGCTTGTCCCGATGCGGATTCGCGCAGATGCCAGAGGTCGCCTTCAGTGGGAACATTGGAATAGCGCGTGAGGCGGTAGCGATCAGTGCGCAAGGTATGCGCATGGCCTTGGTGCATCGTCGAGAAGACGCCGGTCTTCCACTCTTGCTGCGGGTCTTCGAGCAGGGGCGCCAGACTCAGTCCTTCCAGGTGCGGCGGCTGATTTAATCCGGACAGATCGCAGAGGGTGGGATAGAGATCGACCAGTTCGACAAGAGCGTTGCAGGTTGCGCCTTTGGTCATGCCTGGGGCCGACACGAGCATTGGGATGCGTGTGGATTCTTCGAAGCTTGTCGTTTTAGACCACAGTTTGTGCTCGCCGAGATGCCAGCCATTGTCGCCCCATAGGACAATTACGGTTTCGTCGAGCTGGCCGAGCCTCTCGAGCTCGGCCAAAACCTTCCCGATTTGGGCGTCGGTGAAACTGACGCTTGCCCAATAGCCGTGGATGCATTCTCGTTGTTTTTCTTCACTGAGGAGTGGGAAATCGTCCTCTCGATATTTTCCCAGGTCGGAATAAGTGCGGTCGATTTCCTCTTCGCCGTAGTGTAGAAAGTCACCCAGATTTGAAGCGCCGACGGCGTCTTGCGGAAGAAAGGGATTTCCGGCGAGATCCACGTGGTCGCGGTCGTAAAGATCCCAATACTTTTGGGGCACGGCCCAGGGAAGGTGAGGCCGGTAGAAGCCCAACGCCAGGAAGAGGGGGTCTTCCTGTCCTTGGAACTCTCGCAGCACCTCGATAGCCCGCTGGGCGATGATCCCGTCGGGATAGGCTTCGTCAGGTGCGTCGGCGGCTTCGCAGATGGGTGGGAGATCGAGGTCAGCCTTGCCCTGCCTGAATTGGCGGCCAAAGTTCTTCAACTTTATGCGGTTTTCCTCAA
>MKWU01001711.1_pt1 | contig 36483 bp, 35 predicted proteins | sample 809101 | NCBI WGS metagenome assembly MKWU01 (sample SAMN05860141, study PRJNA318959) | sponge metagenome | host: Aplysina aerophoba | place: Slovenia: Piran, Adriatic Sea, Gulf of Piran | collected 2013-05-07
CTCGCCGGCACGTCGAACGCCGCCGCCACGCCGTCGCGGGCCGGTCCCCGCCACTGCGGCCAGTCCTGCGCCGCCGCACTCGCCGCCGGTCCGGCCAGCATCGCCAGGGCTGCGGTCATCACCAACACGCGCGAGAGAAGTCTCATCGTTGCCTGCTCCAGGAGCTTCGAGGGCGTCACGCTTCGGAACGGCCTATTGTACGAGCATTCGCTACGCTCCGCGAGAGGTGCTTGTGCCGGGAGGCCCCTCGTCTGCGGCTGCCGTTATACTACCGGTATGAAAACGGCGGTTTCCATCCCGGACGAGATCTTCCAGAAGGCGGAGCGCTTGGCGCAACGGGCGGGCCGGTCGCGAAGTGATGTGTATACCGCGGCCCTCACGGACTACGTCGCGCGCCACGCGCCGGATGAAGTCACCGAGGCGATGAATCGCGTTTGCGACCAGGTCGGTGACGACGACCGGGCGTTCGTGGCCGCGGCGGCACGCCGCGTCCTGGAGAGCGTGGAGTGGTGATCGCTCAGGGTGAGGTCTGGTGGGCCGACCTTCCGCCGCCGTCCGGATCGGGGCCGGGATTCCGCCGACCCGTGGTAGTGGTGCAGGGCGATGCGCTGAATCGAAGCCGCCTCGCAACCGCGGTCTGTGTGCCGCTCACCAGCAATCTGCGCTGGGCGGATGCGCCTGGCAACGTCTTGTTGACGTCGAGGACGACCGGGCTTCCGAAGGACTCGGTGGCCAACACCGCACAGATCGTCGCACTCGATCGGGCCCGTCTCGACGAGTGCGTTGCCAAGCTGCCGCGAGCCAAGGTCGACCTGCTGCTGTGGGGCGTCGACGTGGTCCTGGGTCGTTGACGGCCGCCGTCGCGAGTCGTGAAGCTGGCTGAGGGGCCGGAGCCACGGCGCACAAATGGCGCCCCAGCGGTCAGGCCCCCACATCGAAGGAGAGACGCAAATGACGCGGCAGAGGCGATTGCATTGGCTGGCGTTCACGGTCATGGCGGCCCTGGCCGCAGCGCCCGGCGCGGCGCAGCAGCAGGCGCACCCGATGGAAGAGGGTGACCTGCGGGGTACGGTGCAGAGCCCGGCCGGCCCCGAGGCGGGCGTTTGGGTGATCGCCGAGACGGACGAGCTCGGCACCCTGTTCCGGAAGATCGTGGTGACCGGCGACGACGGGCGCTTCCTCGTGCCCGACCTCCCCGCGCCGGCGTACCGCGTCTGGGTGCGCGGCTACGGGCTGGCCGACTCGGAGCCGGTGACGGCGCGGCCGGGCGAGACGCTGGCTCTGGAGGCGACGCCGGCCGCGACACCGCAGGAGGCGGCCGCGGTCTACCCGGCCAACTACTGGTACTCGCTGCTCGAGCCGCCCGCGCCGGACGAGTTCCCGGGCACCGGGCCGGAGGGGAACGGCATCCCGACCACGCTTCGCAGCCAGGCGGCGTGGGTCGACGTCACGAAGCAGGGCTGCCAGCTCTGCCACCAGATGGGCAACCGCTTCACGTTCGACGCGAGCCGCCTCGACGGGTTCGACTCGACGGCCGCGGCCTGGGACCACCGCATCACGTTCGGGCAGCGCGGGGCTCAGATGAGCGGCGTGATGAACCGCTTCGGGCGCGAGCGGGGCCTCGCCATGTTCGCGGACTGGTCGGACCGCATCACGGCCGGCGAGGTGCCGTCGGCCCCGCCCCGGCCGCGGGGCGTGGAGCGCAACCTCGTGCTGACGATGTGGGAGTGGGCGGGGGAGGCCTCCTACGTCCACGACGAGGTTACGACCGACAAGCGGCAGCCGACGGTGAACGCCAACGGGCTGGTCTACGGCGTCTCGATCACCGAGGACACGCTCGTAGTCACAGACACCGCGCGGCACACGTCGACGGAGCTGGCGATTCCGCTGCGCGAGCCGCGGGAGATGGTGCCGTCCATGTTTCCGACCGCGCCGGGGTTCGAGCCGTCGCCGTACTGGGGGGACGAAATCATCTTCGATGCCCCTGCCAACCCGCACAACCCGATGATGGACGCCCGGGGGCGGGTCTGGCTGACCTCCACGATCCGCAAGCGCGACAACCCGGACTGGTGCCAGGCGGGCTCGGAGCACCCGTCGGCCCGCTACTTCCCGGTCCCGCGCAGCGGGCGGCAGATCTCGTTCTACGACCCGGCGAGCGAGACGTTCACGCTCATCGACAGTTGCTACGGCACGCACCACCTGCAGTTCGCCGAGGACGCCGCCGACACGCTCTGGTTCAGCGGCGATCCGAACGTCGTCGGCTGGCTCGACACGCAGGCATACGACGAGACGGGCAACGAGCAGGCCTCGCAGGGGTGGTGCCCGACCGTCATCGACACCAACGGCGACGGCCGGATCACGCGTCCGTGGAACGAGCCGGGGGAGGAGGCCGATCCGGCGCGCGACACGCGCATCGCCGGCTTCGCCTACGGCATCATCGCCAACCCGGTGGACGACACGGCCTGGGTGGCCCGCACGGGACCGTTCCCCGGCCGTCTCGTGCGCCTCGACCGTGGCGACGATCCGCCGGAGACATGCATCGCCGAGGTCTACGAGCCGCCCTCCATCGAGAACCCCGCCGTCGACCCCGCGCAGACCGGCCACGCTCCGCGCGGCGTCGACGTCGACCGGAACGGCGTCATCTGGACCGCGCTGTCCGGCAGCGGACACATGGCCAGCTTCGACCGCAGCAAGTGCCGGGTGCTGAACGGACCGGACGCCACGGGCCAGCACTGCCCCGAGGGCTGGACGCTCTACCCGACGCCGGGACCGCAGATGAAGGGCGTGACCGACTCCGGGAGCGCCGACTACCACTACTACAACTGGGTGGATCAGTTCGGCACGCTGGGGCTCGGGCCGAACGTGCCCATCGCGCCGGGCTCCGGGTCCGACTCGCTGCTGGCGCTGCTGCCGGAGACCGGGGAATGGGTCGTGCTGCGCGTGCCGTATCCGCTCGGCTTCTTCGCCCGCGGGCTCGACGGGCGCATCGACGATCCCGATGCCGGGTGGAAGGGGCGCGGCCTCTGGGCCAACTACGGGTCGAACCTGAACTGGCACATCGAGGGCGGCAAGGGCCGCCGGAGCTCCATCATCCACTTCCAGCTCCGGCCGCACCCGCTCGCGGAATAACGTTCACGGCAGGCTCGCTACGCGCGGGCCGTCCGCGGGGGCGACCGCGAGGGCGCTGCTTCGCGGGCCGGATTCAGGAGCCGCTCGACGAAGCGGCGGCGCTGCTCGCCGAGATCGCGGCGATCGTCGCCGCCTGCTGCGCGTCCAGGATGTCGCGGATGGCCTGGAGCGCCGCGAGGTCGCCGGCGCCGTCCTGGCCGGCGCGCGCGCTGTCCTCCGCCAGCTCGATGCCCGCGGCCAGCGAGAAGGCCAGGTCCTTCGAGGGACGCGGCTTCGCGGCGCGGAGGCGGTCGCGGTAGGCCAGCACCCGGCGGACCGCGCGCTCCGGCGTCTCCTGCGTGAGGGCCAGCAGCGCCACCTCGTCGTAGCGTCCCGAGCCGACCCTCTCCCCCGCGCCCCGGAGCCGCTCGGCGACGACCGCGAATCGCTGCACGGCGGCGTCCGTTCCCCGCGGGTCGACGGCGAGCAGGTGCGAGACGAGCTGCAGGGGGTTGCCCCGCCGGAAGCCCAGCTCCCGCAGGCGTTCGTAGGCGCGCTCCACGTCGGCGGTCACCACCTCGACCGCCTCGTTCCGGCCGGCGTGCAGCGCCGCGGCCGGCAGGTCGTTGGCGCTCGTCAGCCAGAAGTGGTCCTTGCGCCAGCGGCGGTAGATGCTCGCCAGCCGCTCGACCTGTCGCGACGGCACGGGACGGCCTTCGCTCCGCAGGGCCAGCAGCAGCGCGGCCAACGTGGGACCGGTGCCGCGGCTCGGGAGCCGCTGCGCCTTGAACGCGTCGCGCGTCTCGAACACGCGCTCGTGCACGTCGCGCGGGCTCAGTCCGCGCCGCAGGATCATCGCCGCCACCACGTAGCGGATCTCCGACTTGAGCGGGCTCGTCCAGCGCGCCCGCTTCCGGAGCGCTTTCGCCACCTCCTCCAGGCGGTCGTGCTCGATCTCGGCGCCGACCGCGCCCAGAGCAAGCGCCACGAAGCGGAAGGTGGCGGTGTCGGTCGACCACCGCTTGCGGGCGCGGAGGCGTTCGAACGTCGCCAGATACCGTGCGACCGGATCGGTGGTCCCAGAGCCGGGATTGAGCGCCGCCATGGGTCGATCAGTGAATCGCAACCGGAACGACGGTCGAACCCGTCACGCCCTGCATCTTGAGCGGCTGCATGACGAACGCGAACTCGTGCACGCCGGCCGCGGCCAGCTCGTCCAGCTTCATGCGTTCCACCAGGTGAATGCCGTTGACCACGAGCATGATTTGATGGATGGGCAGCGAGAGCTCCAGGTCGGGGTTGGGCGAGACCTCGACCGGCTGGTTGTCCGCCCCGAGGAGCATCGGATCCTGCTCGACGAGCCACTGCGCCGCCGCCACGCCGATGCCCGGGTTGCTGGCCATGAAGCGCTCGGCGTCGGTGTCCCACAGCACGCCCCAGCCCGTGTGGATCAGCACCGCGTCGCCCGGCTCGAGCGCCACGCCCTGCCGGTCGAGGGCCTGTTGCAGATCGTCGACGGTGATCTCGTAGCGGTCGGGCAGCATGTCGACGCCCTTGAGGGCCGCGACGTCGATCAGCACGCCGCGCGTCATGAGCGTGCCCACGTTCTCCACCCCGAGCCGCGTGAACCCGGTGCGGGTCATCACCTCGTTCATGTCGAAGCAGTTGTAGAGGCTGTCGCCGATCGTCTGGTGGGTGAAGCCGTCGAACTGCGTCCCGACCTGGCCCATCTCGGCGACGATGAGCTCCTCGTTCGAGCCGCGGCGGTTGGTGCCGACGTTCATCCCGGTCGGCTTCATGTAGACGTCGAAGTGGCGGGCGCCGAGCGGCATCGATCCGTGCAGGATCTGGCCGAGCTCGAACACCTGCCCCGTTCGGATCAGGCGCGCCGCGCGGAGGACGGACTCGGGTCCCATGTGGTTGGCGGCGCCCCGCTCGTCGCCGGCGCCCCACTTGCTCGGGCAGCGCTCCTCGGGCGGCGGCGGTGTCCACGACTGGGCCGAGGCGGTGGGGACCACGCCGGTCGCGGCGATCGCGACCGTGACGAAGGCAACGGTGATGGCGACGGGGTGGGCGAGTCGCATGTGTGTCCCCCTTGGAACGGCAATCGGGCCGGGTTCGGCCGTATCGTAATCGAGAGCAGGCGCGGGCCGCGAGCCGGCACGCCGCACGATGGACCGTGGGATCCCGCTCGTGCGCTCCTACCAGGGGTCGTTGACCGCGAAGTAGTCCTCGATGAACACGTCGACGATCTGCAGGACCACCTGCTGGACCTGCGGCAGGTTGCCCTCGCCCACCATCCCGAGCGACTCCAGGTCCCAGGTGTCGACGAAGGCGCGCTGCCGGTTGCCCTCGATGGTGACGAGCTGCTGCAGCGACACGCGCGCGAAGTAGGCATAGAGGCCGGTGGACCCCCGATGGGTGCCGATGCGCACGTAGAGGTCGCCGGCCAGCCGGGAGCGGCCGATCGGCACGCGACGCTCCCGCAGGCGTTCCTCGACCGCCGTCTCAAGTCGGTCGCGCGTCAGGCCGGCCGCCTCGATCTCCGCCGGCAGGTCCTCGACGAGCACGTTGACCTCGCGCAGGTCGACGAGGTAGTCGCGCTCGTCGTCGCTCTGCGCCAGAGCGGCTGGCGCGCCGAGGAGGGGAAGGAGGAGCACGGCCGCGAGGAGCGTTCGTCGATCGGCTGGCATCAGGAGCCCAGGCGGAACGGCGGGTAGCGGTCGGTCAGGAGCAGAAATGCGTAGGCCTGGACCCGCAGCCCCCAGCGCGTCACGCCGACCACGAAGTCGAAGATTCCTCGCGGGTAGCGGCCGGTGAAGAGGATCGCGAACCAGGCGATGATGACGAACACCAGAGCGAACAACGCGAGCACCGTGAGCACGATGTAGTGCGGGAGCGCGAGAAGCCACTTGACCAGCGGGAGCCAGCGGCTGAGGTCGTGCTCGGCGTCGGGGTAGTCGAGGTCCAGCTGCACGGCCTGCGCCTCGTCGGTCGAGGGATACTCGTCGCGGAGCAACAGGGAGTACGCACCGACCCGTGTCGCGAGCCGCGTCAGCTCGACGTTCCAGTCGAACCACCAGCGCGGGTACTTTCGGCGGAAGAGCAGCATGAGGACGAGGGGCAGGTAGGTACCGCCGGCCAGGGCGAGCAGGGACACCCAGGCGCTCGCTCCGGAGTCGTCCTCCACGCCCCAGCTCGCGGCACCGCCGTTCAGCAGCGCGACCAGGATGCCGATCGGGATCACCAGCAAGGCGCGGAACGCGGTGGTGACGCGTTTCAGGCCCTGCTCCGGATAGGCGATGACCAGGCGAGCCGGATAGGCGGGCGGTGACGGGCGAGGCCTGGTCCCGGCGGTCCCCTCCGTTCGTGGACCCCGACGCGCGTCGCATTCCCCGGTGGGGCCAGGCTCCGTCGACCCAGCGTGCCCCGACCGTATCGCATCGGTTGGCACCTGTCCAGCGGCTCTTGGGAGCCGGCGCAAAGACGGGAGTGACGACATTCCGGGAGGGCTGCACCGCGGCCGAGCCGATCGCGGGGTCGGCCCTCGGCGCTGCGGCGCGAGGCTGGCTGCCGCGGCGGAGGAGGAGCGATGCGGATCGGGGATAATGACGGCTGCGCGCAGGGAGAGTCGGAGGAGGAGATCGACAAGATGAGACGACCGAGACGACGCGGATGGGTCCGGGCGCTGGCCGCCGGCGTGGCGGTATGCGGGATTGCGGCGGGCGGGGCCGGAGTGGCCGCGGCGCAGGACGGCGGCTGGACCCACTGGGGCGCCGACGAGCGGAGCACGCGCTACACGCCGTTCGACCAGATCGACGCGGGCAACTTCGAGGAGCTCGAAGTCGCCTGGCTGTGGCGCGGCGACAACTACGGGCCGACGGTCGACAACGTCATGCGGTCGACGCCGATCTATGCCGAGGGGAAGCTGTTCGGCGTGGCCGGCTACCGGCGCACCGTGGTTGCCATGGACCCGGCCACCGGGGAGACGCTCTGGACGTTCCGCGAGCCGCCCACGGAGCGCTGGCAGAACTCGATGCGGAAGAACTACGGCAAGGGCGTCGCCTACGAGGTGGTGAACGGCGAGGGCCGCATCTACGTCGTGACGCCCGGGTTCTTCCTGCACGCCCTCGACCCGGACACCGGCTACCCGATCGAGAGCTTCGGCGACCGTGGGACCGTCGACCTGCTGGCCGACTTCGGCTACGAGTACCACCCGACCGACGGCCTGCCGTCGACCGTCGGCTACATAACGAATTCCTCGCCGCCCATCGTGGTCAACGGCGTGGTCGTGGTCGGAAACTCCCACGAGCAGGGCTACCGGCAGACGCGGCACGAGAACGTGCCGGGGCACATCCTGGCCTATGACGCCGCCACGGGCGACCACCTCTGGAAGTTCAACGTCATTCCGCAGTCGGAGAGCGAGTTCGGCTTCGACACCTGGGAGAACGACGCCTGGCAGTGGACGGGCAACGTCTCGGCGTGGGCGCCGCTGTCGGCCGACTCTGAGCGCGGCCTGGTCTACGTCGTCACCGACCCGCCGACCAACGACTACTGGGGCGGCTTCCACCCGGGCGACAACCTGTTCGCGACGAGCATCCTCGCCCTCGACGTCCGCACCGGGCAGCGCGAGTGGCACTTCCAGACCGTCCACCACGACATCTGGAACCGCGACAACCCGACCGCCCCGAACCTGCTCGACGTCACCATCGACGGACGCGAGGTCCCGATTCTCGTCCAGACGACGAAGCAGGCGTTCGCCTATGTCTTCAACCGCGAGACCGGCGAGCCGATCTGGCCGATAGAGGAGCGCCCGGTGCCGCGCGGCCACGTTCCTGGTGAGTGGTACTCGCCGACCCAGCCCTTCCCGACGAAGCCGGCCGCCTACGACCTGCAGGACGTCACCGAGGACGACCTGATCGACTTCACGCCGGAGCTCCGCGAGCAGGCGCGCGAGATCCTCAACCGGTACGAGTACGGGTCGATGTTCACGCCGCCGCTCCACCCGGACAACGACCTCGGCAAGCGTGGCGCGCTGCACTGTCCCGGCCCCGGCGGCGGGACGAACATCACCGGCGGAACCGCGGCGGACCCGGAGACCGGCATCCTCTACGCGGCGTCGATGACCTTGTGCGCGGCGCCGATCCTGACCCCCGGCGCGGAGGGCGACGCCGCGGACCCGAACCCGATCGGTCGCACCGTGGCGAAGTATGCGACCGACAACGGCTTCCTGCAGGGGCCACAGGGGCTGCCGCTCTTCAAGCCGCCCTACGGCCGCATCACCGCCATCGACATGAACACGGGCGACACCCTCTGGACGATTCCCAACGGGGACACGCCGCCGCAGATCGCGAACCACCCGGCTCTCGAGGGCGTCGACCTGCCGAACACCGGCGTGCGCAGCCAGGCGCTGACGCTGGTGAGCAGGACGCTGCTGATGTACAACGAGGGCCGCGGCGGCCGGCCGCTGCTCTACGCGGTGGACAAGGCCAGCGGCGAGCGGCTCGCCACCGTCGAGCTCCCGGCGCCGGCCACGAGCATCCCGATGAGCTACATGCACGAGGGCCGGCAGTACGTCGTCATCCCCGTCGCGGGCGGCCCCGACCGGCTGCCCGGCTCACTCGTATCGCTGGCCCTGCCGCAGTAGGCGGCGCGTACGCGCGCGGGGCGGTCGGGCGGCCCGCCCCGCGTGCTTCCTGCCCGCCGCCGACGGGCCCGATGGCAGCGTCGACTCCGGCCCCTGCCAGCGCTCCGAGTCCGGCGAAGCTCGCGATCAACGTGCCGCCGCGCCCTCCATGTAGCAACAGCTCTGGCTTTCTAGCCGGGGGAACCGATAGCCGCGTCGAGACCGGCGGACTGCGTCGCGTCGGCTCACGCTGTCCAGAGCGCGCTGCGCTCGACCGACCCCACCTGGGGCGTGCAGCCGGCTGCCCGAGCATCATCGACATCAGACCGCTGAATCGGTACGATGCAATGATGCGTACGACGTTGACGATAGACGACGACATCGCCGCCGCGATCGAGGAACGTCGGCGCGAAGGAGAACCGCTGAGGCTGGTCATCAACTCCCTGTTGCGCGAAGGGCTGCGGACCGGTAGGCAGGCGTCGCGGCCGAGGAAGTACCGCACGAAGCCCCACAAGCTTCGCATGCGGGCCGGCTTCGATCCCGTCAGGCTCAACCAGCTCGTCGATGAGTTGGAGATAGATGCTCATCGGGAGCGAGAGGTGGAACGCCGCGGATGATGTTGCCCGACGTCAACCTGCTCGTCTACGCCGTCGACGAGACCAGCCCGTTCCATGCTCGGGCCCGCAGATGGTGGGATGAGACACTATCGTCGGCGGTTGCGGTGGGGTTGTGCTATCCGAGCCTGCTCGGCTTCGTCCGCCTGACGACGAGCCGACGGATGTTCGATGCGCCGCTCGGTGTCGCCGACGCGCTGGAGCGCGTGCAGGTTGGCTCGATCAGCCGAACACCACGCTGCTGGCTCCTACGGCTCGTCACTGGACGATCCTCTCGGACCTTCTTCGATCTTCTGGAGTCGGCTCCGACCTGACGACAGACGCGCACATCGGTGCCTACGCCATCGAGCGCGGTGCCACGATATGTTCGAACGATCGGGACTTCGGACGTTTCGAAGGTCTGCGCTGGCGCAATCCGCTCGCCTGAGCGGCCTTCGCGCGCTCGGGACGACTCCCGTCAGCGAGGAAACGACGGTAGTCCCGGCTCCACCCCATCCGGCAGCGGCGTTCGCGCGGTGTTCATCACCATCGCCAGCAGTTGGTAGTAGCCCAGGATGCCGATGGCATCGATGACGCCCTTCTCGCCGAGGTGCTCGACCATCCGGTCGTAGGTCGGATCGCTCACGCCCTGCGTGCGCAGCAGCTCCTGGCAGAAGTCGTAGACGGCCGCCTCGTCGTCAGCCATGTCGGGGGGCCGCCGTCCGTCGGCGACGGCTTCGATGATGGCAGCGGAGAGCCCCTCGCGCTCGGCGATCGCCGCGTGCGCGTACCACTCGTAGTTCTGCGTCCAGTGGCGGGCGGTCAGCAGGATGACGAACTCGCTGAGACGGGGCGGCAGGACACTGCGGTAGCGGACGTAGTCGCCGACGTTGCGTGCGCGGCGCATCATCTCGGGGCTCCGCAGCAAGGGCACGAACGGCCCCCCGAAGCGGTTCGTGTTTCGGACCGCCTTGAACTCCTCGACGGCGGCCTTCTGCTCGGGGGTCATCCGCTCCTCCGGAATCGGAGGCATGCGATCCTGGGCGGTAGCAGGCATCGTGCTTGTCAGGGCAAGTAGGAGTGTAAACGTCAGCGCCGCGCGTCCCGCGGCAGGGAACAGGCTCGCTCGCATCGGTGACTCCTCATGTCGGATTCGGGAGGCCGGGGGGACGGCGTGCCGATCCCCGCGTGTTGCGCGGCGCCATCCCCGTCGGGGCCATCGATCATACGCCGATCCGCCTTGCCTTCGTCCGCGGGAGAACGGTCACGGGGTGCGGCGCGCGCTCCAGCGGGCGGCAGTATCACCGGTCGCCACCGAGCCTTCGAGCCGATCTCCCGAGACGCGGCCGCGGTAGTGGGCGCCACCGGCCCGAAACGTCAGGTCGGCGCCGAACAGGCGGCCTTCCTCAACCTCGTAGCGCTCGCCGCCGCGCCGGAGGACGCCCGACACGGTCTGGTACTGCTGGGTGAGCGTCAGCGAGCCGTCGGACGCCGTCCAGTCGCCCCCCACCCGGGCCGGTACGATCCAGAAGAGGGCGGTGCAGAAGCCGGGGCACGGATCGAGGACGACCGTCTCGTCCGCCGCCCAGTCGCCCATGTCCCACGTGTTTGAGACGATGCGCGTGCCCGGAGCAAGCTGCAGCAGGCGGGGGCGGAGCTCGAGGTTCAGGTCCGGTAGGAGGAAGAGCGTCACCACGGTCGCCTCGGCGAGATCGACATCGAAGAGATCGGCCTGCACGAACCGGGCGCGATCGTCGACACCGGCCGCGTCCGCGCGCTCGCGGGAGAGGGCCACGAGTCCCGCGTCGTACTCGACACCCAGGGCCCGGGCGCCGCGCCGGGCGGCCTCGATCGCCGTGCGCCCGTCTCCCGACCCCAGATCGACGACGAAGTCCTCCGGCGTTACGTGCGCCATGGTGAGCATCGTCCCGACAAGGGCGTCCGGGGTCGGTACCCATTCGACGTCCTTTCCCTCCTGGCCGAGGGTCGGCCGGTCCTGAACGGCCGCAGCGCCGCTGGTCCTCGCCAGCGTCGTCACGACGGCGATAGCGGCCAGCAGCAGGCAGGCGGCGCCCGCGCGCCTTGCGGCGACCGATCCGTACACCCGGCTCGCCCATCTGCCCTGACGCTGTCGGCAGCGGCGCCATGCGTCACCCATCATCTCGTCGTTCCGGGGCCTGTCTCTCGAGGCCGTCCTGCCGGTGCGCGCCCCCCGCGGACCGTCGCTGCGGTCCCTGGTACCCGCTCGCTGAGCTTGCCGTCGTGGGGTTCGCGCGCGGCGCCGCACAATGTCGCTGTTGTACCACACGACGCCGCCGACCGTTCGGGCGCCTGCTGGCGCCGGCCGCGCCCCGCCCGCTACAATGCCGCGTTCGAGCGAGTCCGCGGGGGGCAGGCGCTTCCCGCGTCCCAGAGCTCAGGAGAGGTCCCGCCATGCGCACCCAGATCCGAAAGTCACGCCAGTTGCTCGCCGCGGTCGCCTCGGTCGCACTGCTCGTACCCGGCGCGGCGCTCGCCCAGGCGCCCGAGGGCTGGACGCCGCCCCGGACGCCGGACGGCCAGCCCGACCTCCAGGGAGTGTGGGCGAACAACAACATCACCCCGCTCGAGCGCCCCGAGGCCTGGGCCGGCAAGGAGACCCTCAGCGACGAGGAACTCGCGGCGTTGCGCGCGGCGGCCGCCCAGGCGGTCGACGACGGCGACGCCCTGTTCGGCGACCAGCTCGTGCTGGCCGCCATCGAGAATCAGAAGGCGACCTCCTACGATCCGGCCACCGGCAACTACAACCAGTTCTGGATCGTCGAGCGCGATTTCACCAACCGCACGTCGCTCGTGGTCGACCCCCCGGACGGCCGCGTCCCGGCCCTGACGCCGGAGGCCGAGGAGCGGCGGGCGGAGCGCTTCGCCTACGCGCGCGCCCACCCGGCGGATTCCTACGTCGATCGGCCGCTGAGCGAGCGCTGCGTCACGTACGGGGTGCCGCGCCTCGGAGCCGGCTACAACAGCTACTACCAGATCTTCCAGAGCCCGGACCACGTCGTCCTCTACATGGAGATGAACCACGACGCGCGCGTCATCCCGCTCGACGGCACGCCGCACCTCGACGAGAGCGTCCGGCAGTGGCACGGCGACTCGCGCGGCCGGTGGGAGGGCGACACGCTCGTCATCGAGACGACCAACTACTCCCCGCAGGCGACGTTCCGCGGCACGCCGGCCGACGGCATGACGGTGACGGAGCGGCTGACGCGGGTCGGACCCCGGACGCTCGACTACGAGGTGACGATCGACGACCCCGCCACCTACACCCGACCCTGGACGGTGTCGATCCCGCTGATGGGTAGCGACGACGCCCTCTACGAGTACGCCTGCCACGAGGGCAACATCGGAATGGACGGCATCCTGGCCGGCCATCGCGCCGAGGAACGGGAGGCTGCCGAGGCCGCGGCGGTGAAGTAGTTCCATGTCCCAGCGCCCAGCGCCGTTGCGTGCAGTCGTGGCGGCCGCTGCCGCCACCGTCTCCGGTCTGCTGCTCCTGACCGGTGGATGACATGCTCGCCGTCTTCCTGACGCAGCTCACGTCGTTCGGTTCGGTGAACGTGGTGCGGGACGTCGGCACCCTCGCGTCGCAGGCGATCGTCGAGAGCAATCGGCACAACCCGCCGAAGGTGCTCGGCTACTAGGCGCTGCAGTAGGCGGAAAGTACAATCCGGGCGTCCGAGGGGGCTGCCGCGCCTTCCCCGGATCCCGCAGTTTCGGGCCGCATCGCGCGGCCGGAGGTAACCGATCCATGAAGACCGAGACGACCCGCCGCGACGTGCTCAAGGGCGGCCTCGCGATGGCCGGCCTCGGGGTCATCGGCCTGCCGGAGTGGGCGTATCCCGCGCTCGCGCAGGACGAGACCCTCGTTCCGTTCACGGACCTGCCGGAGCAGATCGTCCTGCAGCGGACGCCGGATCGGCGCATCATCGACGTCCGCTACATCGACGGCTTCTTCACGCCGAACGACGAGTTCTTCACCACGCAGCACTACGGGCATCCCGACATCGACACGGATGCGTACCGGCTGCGGGTGTCCGGGCTCGTCGACGAGCCGCTTGCGCTCTCGCTCGACGACCTGCGGGCGATGCCGAGCCGCGAGCTGGTCTTCGGCTTCGAGTGCTCGGGCAATCGCGGGCCGCTCAATGGTTTGTCGAGCAACGGCCGCTGGACCGGCGTGCCGCTCCGTGCCGTGCTCGAGCGGGCCGGCGTGCAGGACCGGGCGCGCGAGTTCGTCTTCCTGGGCGCCGACCACGGCGAGGAGGAGGTCGTCTTCCGAGGCCGGACCTACAACGTCGACCAGCAGTACGGCCGCAGCCTGCCCCGCGACCGGGCGTTGTCGGACGAGCCTCTGCTGGCCTACGCCCTGGGCGGCGAGCCTCTCACACCGTTCCAGGGACGGCCGCTGCGGCTGCTCGTGCCCGGCTGGTACGGGGCGCCCAACGTGAAGTACCTCTCCGAGATCCACGTGCAGGAGGACCAGTATCTCGGGAAGTACCAGGCCCGCTGGTATCGCACGCTGAAGGGCGAGATGGTCAACGGCGAGATGAAGTGGAAGGAGACCGCCATCTCCCGCATGCGGCTCAAGTCGTACATCGCGCGCGTCACCGAGCGCGGCGGCAGCCACAACGTCTTCGGCGTGATCATGCACGACGGAACGCCGATCCGCTCGGTCGAGGTGAAGGTGGACGACGGCGACTGGCAGCCGGCGACGCTCGATCCGGCGACCACGGGCGAGAAGTACTCCTGGAAGTTCTTCAACTACACGTGGGAGGGCGCGACACCCGGCGAGCACACGATCACGTCGCGAGCGTCCGACGAGAGCGGGTACGTGCAGCCGACCGCCGAGGAGCTCGAGGTGAAGCAGACCTTCCTCGAGCACAACGCGCAGCTCGGCCGCACGGTGATGATCGGCTAACCGACCGGGCTGCCCGCCGGTCATGAACCGGCGCGCCGGCCCGTGAGCCGGCGGCGGAAGTGCGGCGGCCCCCGTTCCGAAGCAAGGAGAGATTCATGTTGCAGGCAAACGCAAGGCGAATCCTGGTGGCGTCGGCGGTCGCCGTCGCCCTCGTCGTCGGGCTGGGCGCCGAGGCCTTCGCCCAGGTGCTCCCGAACCCCTACCGGCAGGTCGACGGGTGGGCCAAGCTGCCGGACGGTCGCCAGATGGGCGCCGTCGGCGGCGTGACCACCGACGACAGCGGCGACCACATCTGGGCCGTCATCCGCTGCGACGCGTCCGCGCCCGAGCGGTTCGGCAACGAGTGCCTCGACTCCGACCTCGACCCGGTCGTGCAGTTCGACCTCGACGGCAACGTCGTCACGAGCTTCGGGGGCGGCCTGTTCATCTGGCCGCACGGCATCGACGTCGATTCCGAGGGCAACGTCTGGGTGACCGACGCCGTCTCCGAGGCGCGCACGCCGCCGGGCACCCGCGGGCACCAGGTCATCAAGTTCAGCCCCGAGGGCGAGGTGCTGATGACCCTCGGCACGCCGGGCGTCGCGGGCGGCGGCCAGGACCACTTCAACGCCCCGGCCGACGTCGTGGTGGCCGACAACGGCGACATCTTCGTTGCCGACGGCCACGCCAACGACACCAACAACCGCGTGGTCAAGTTCTCGAAGGACGGCACCTACATCAAGGAGTGGGGCAAGAGCGGCTACGCCCCCGGCGAGTTCCGGACGCTGCACGCCATCGGCATGGACGCCGACGGCCGCATCTTCGTCGGCGACCGCTCGAACAACCGCGTCCAGATTTTCGACCAGGAAGGCAACTTCCTTGCCCAGTGGACGCAGTTCGGCCGCCCGAGCGGCATCTTCTTCGACGACCACGGCAAGATCTACGTCGCCGACTCCGAGTCCGACGACCTACAGAACCCGGGCTGGGAGATGGGCATCCGCATCGGCGAGGTCGAGACCGGCTGGGTGACCGAGTTCATCCTCTACCCGTGGGGCGACCCCCGCGACCCGGCCGGCAACGGCGCCGAGTTCGTCGCCGTCGACCGCAACGGCAACATCTACGGCGGCGAGCCCCGTCCGCGGCGCCTGCAGAAGTACATGCGCGTTCGTCCGTAGCAGCACGCCGAATCGGAAGGGAACTGCTTCGTGCGCGGGTCTTGCCGGCCCGCGCACGGAGCGGTCTTCCCGGTCCCAGCGAAGGCTGCCACGGAGCGAAGCTCTCAGTCGTGGGCCTTGAGGGCCCGGAGTGCGGCGTCGCGGGTCATAGCCTTCGTGCGCCGACCCCGGCGAATCGCTTCCGTCAGCCCCGCATCCTCCAGCACCCCGGCCACGACCTCCCGGAGCAAGCTGCGGTGCTCGTAGAGCGTCTCGACCAGAGCTTCCTTGAAGAGCCTCTTCACCGTCGCTTCATTCAGTTCGAGCGGAGGCATGGCGGATCCTCTTCGCGTTGCCGCAGTATGATGCTTTGGTGCGCTATCACCACCAGGATTCATGTCGCGACTGACCATTACGCTCTCTGACGAGCGCCATCGGGCGCTGAAGGAGACTGCCGCGCGGCGCAAGACGTCGATCCGTCGCATCATCGAGGAGAGTCTCGACTTCTACGGCGTCAAGACTCGGGAGAGCGGGGCTGCCCTCGTCGCCGCGGCCAGGCAACGATCGGGCTTGACCGAATCGAGCGCGCTGGCGCTGGCGGTCGAGGAAACACGGGCCGAACGGCAGCGGTGACGAGAACGTTCGTTGTCGACACCAACGTCGTCGTGGCCGGGCTGATCACGGGCGCGAGCGATTCCCCGGTTCGCCGCGTCCTGGATGGGATGTTGGCCGGGGCGTTCCGGTTCCTGTTGTCGCCCGACCTGCTCGCCGAGAATCGGAAGGTTTTGTTGCGCATCGGGATCCGACAGCGGCACGGTCTGACGGAGGGCGAGGTAGACACCATTCTCGAGGAACTCGCGGTGCATGCACAGATCCGGGACCCATCCGCCACACGCGTCGAACCTGCGCCCGACCGGGGTGACGATCATCTGTGGCAACTCCTCCTTGCCAGCCCGGGCGCCATGCTGGTCACCGGAGATCGGCGCCTGGTCGAGCAGCCTCCGACTTTCGCATCCGTCGTGTCACCGCGCGCTGCCCTCGATCTACTGTCGACTCGCGGCCGCACTTCCGCTCGGAGGTCCTCCCGGTAGACGCTGCCGAACGGAGGTCGTTTGCGGCGGGAACCCGGCCGGCGATGGTGCGCTACGGGGCTTCCGGTGTGAACGTCACGTCGCCGGTCGCTGTGTCGCCGGGCTCGAGGACGATGAGCCCGGTGTCCGTGCGGCCCGCGTCGGCGAGGTTGAACCCGTCGATGCAGTTCGTGGCGGGCTCGACGCAGAAGAAGTCCTGGCCGGCCGGCGTGTAGATGACGAGGCAGGAGTACACCGGGTCGGCGTCGATGCGAAGCCGCGCGGTCCACTCCGGCCACTCGATCACAGCCCGGCCGCCGAAGCCGACGAAGTTGTTGTCGAGCGGCGTCGCGTCCGGGTTGAGGCCCGCGCCGCTGGGCCGGAGTTGCGGCGGGGCGGGGACGAGACGGGCGGGCATCCGGTCTGCGTCGGCTTCCCACATCCGGCCGACATCGGCGCGCACCACGGCCCGCGGCGTACGGACGAAGTAGGGGTGGAGGCCGAAGCCGACGGGCATTACCGTGGGGGACTCGTTCGTCACTGCGAACCGGACCCGGAGCCGCTGCTCCGTCAGGTCGAACTCCTGCTGCGCGACGTACGTCCACGGCCACGCGCCGGCCGGGTGCCGGTACTCCAGCGTCAGTGCTGCCTCCGCCCGCTCGATGACGTTCCATGGGGCCCGCCAGGCGTGGCCGTGGATGGCATGCGGCTCGGGCGGGAAGTTCCGCGGCAACCGGACGAGCCGGACCCGGAAGCGGAACGCCGCATCGCGGATGCGGTTCGAGAAGGGGACCATCGGGAAGCTCGACGTGCCTCCTGCGGCGCCGCTGGCGATGGCGTCCGGCGACGCCGGACGCAGCCACTCGATCGTCGTCCCGCTCCGCTCCGAGGCGTAGCGCGTGATCGAGCCTCCGACGTCGGGCGCCACGTTGAGGCGGGTGGAACCGCTTCGAAGCTCCACTACCCTCGGCTCGTCCTGCGGCATCCGGGTCATCGTACGCCGAACCGCGCAGAGCGGGGGAGTGTCGGCCGGTTGCCGCGGTCTGTCTCCACGGGCAGGATCACGGTCCCATGCACTGCGCCGGTCGGCGCGCGCTGCGCCTGGGTTGCCCAATGCGTCGCGCGTTGCCGAAGGCGCGCGTGAAGCGCGTCCTGCACGGTGGTGGCGACATGAGGGCAAGTGTCGGAGACGTACGCCCGCCAATTTGCAACATACACCCGCAGCCACGCCTCATAGACGCCCCTCGCGTCGTCGCCATCGACCGCCGCAAGCCCGCGCCGCGCCCACGTGTCGAAGCGCATCGTCGCCAACCGGATCAACCGCTGGCCGTAGGTCCGCGGGTCGTGCGTGGCGGGAACGGAGGCGGCGAGCGCATCGTCGTGCTGCGCGAGCGCCGCGCGCGCGGCTGCAGTCGCTCGGGTCCATGCATCGCGCCTGGGGTGGCCGGGGGTGAACGGGTTGCCCCCCTCGACGGGATCGCGGTGCGACCAGCGCGCCACCGCCGATAGCGGCGGTCTCGGCGCTCGGGGCGAGGTCGTCATGGAGCGATTGTACGAGCGCGGGCGTTCGACCCGGGTGCGTCGGCGGCGGCAGCCGGGAACCCTTGGCCGTGCACGCGAGGGATCGTCACCACTTCAAGGTCGGACCGGAGCCGGCCCGCTTGCGCGACACGAGCGGCCTGATGGTCCGTCGCGGCTTCGGAGGTCACCTCGCGGCAGGCTTGCGTCGCCGGACGCGGCCGTGGCCCATAATGGCGCCGTGCCGTCGCCCGTCCATGTCGCGTTCCTCGGGTGCGGCTTCATCACCGGCGTTCACAGCCGGCATCTGCGGCGGCTCCGGGGGCTGGTCGCCGCGAGCTACGCCAGCCGCGACGGCGGCAAGGCGGAAGCGTTCCGCACCCGGTACGGGGGAGTAGGGAGCTACGGCGCGTACGGCGATGCGATTGCTGACCCCGGCGTGGACGCGGTCGTTGTCGCCGTGCCGCCGCGTTTCCACCTGCAGCTCACCCTGCGGGCGCTGGCCGCGGGCAAGCACGTGCTGGTGGAGAAGCCGGCGTTCCCGCGGCTGGCCGACTACGAGCGGGTGCGTGCGGCGCGCGCCCGCGCGGGCCGGGTCGTCCTGGTGGGGGAGAACGATCACTACAAGCCGCTGGCCGTCTGCCTCCGACGCCTCGTCGCGGAGCGCGCGGTCGGGGACATTGTGCTGGCGTCGTTCATGACGCTGGCCCGGCGACTGAAGGCGACCGGGGACTGGCGGAACGACGAGGCGATGGCGGGTGGCGACGCGTTCTTCGAGGAGGGCATCCACTGGCTCCACCTCGCGAACAGCCTGGGACCGACGATCACGACGGCGCAGGGGTACCGGCCGCCGGCGGCGCGCGCCGGACCCGATCGGCGCGCCAAGAGCATGCTGGTGGCGTTCCGCTACGACACCGGCGCCGTCGGCTCGCTCCACTACTCGCGCGAGGTGCCGTCGCTGCTGCGTGGACTGCGCCTGTCGAAGCTCTTCGGGCGGGACGGCATCATCACCTTCGAGTCGAACGGCGCTTTCGTCGTCGTGCGCGGCCGGGCGCAGGCGAGGTCGCGGTTGCTCTTCCCCGGCGCCCGCGACATCCGCGGCTACCAGGCGATGTACCGCGACTTCGCCGGCGCCATCCGCGACGGGCGAGCTCCGGAAATGAACCTCGAGGCGGCGATGGCCGATCAGCGACTGATGGAGCGGATCTGCGCGACCGCCCCCGGCGCCCCGGCCTCCGGCGCCCCGGCCTCCGGCGCCCCCGCCGCCGGCCCCACTACCCCCGGCGCCCCGGCCGCTGGCCCCACTGCCGCGGGCGCCCCGGGTGACAGCGCCCCTGCCGGCGACTGACCGCGCGCTCCATGCGACACGACTTCGACCTGGTTGTCATCGGGAGCGGCGCCGGCGGGGGGACGTTGGTCCAGGCGCTCGCGCCGACCGGTGCCCGCATCCTCCTCGTGGAGCGCGGCGGATTCGTGCCGCGCGAGGCGGAGAACTGGGACCCGGCGGCGGTCTGGAAGGAGCAGCGGTACCGCACCGCGGAGCAATGGCTCGACGGCTCGGGGCGGCCGTTTCTGCCGTACACGCACTACTGCGTCGGCGGCAACACGAAGTTCTGGGGCAGCGTCCTCTATCGCTTGCGGAAGGAAGACTTCGGGGCGGTCGAGCATGCCGACGGCGTCTCGCCTGCGTGGCCGATCGACTACGCCACTCTGGCCCCCTACTACGAGCGGGCCGAGCGGCTGTACCAGGTGCACGGCGAAGCAGGCCTCGATCCGACGGAGCCGCCTCGCGGGCCCTACCCGTACCCACCGATCCCGCACGCCCCGGAGATCGCCGGGATCGTCGACCGCCTGCGCGCGTCGGGGCTGCATCCCTCGCCCCTGCCGCTGGGGCTGATCCGACCCGGGGAGGCGGACGGCTGCGTCCTCTGCGATACGTGCAACTCGTTCCCGTGCCGGCTGCACGCGAAGAGCGAGGCCGAGGTCTGCTGCGTCCGGCCCGCGAACGGGGCCGACAACGTCACGCTCTGGACGCATGCCTTCGCCAGGCGCCTACTGACGGACGGCAGGGGCCGGCGTGTCGAGGCCGTCGAAGTGGCGCGGGACGGAGAGACGGTGCGCGTTGAGGCCCCGCTGGTCGTCGTCGCCTGCGGCGCGGTCAACTCGGCGGCGCTGCTGCTCCGGTCGGCCAGCGACCGGCATCCCCACGGGCTGGCGAACTCGTCCGGACTCGTCGGCCGGCGCTACATGGCGCACCACGCGACCATGATGCAGGGCTTCCATCCGCTCCGGCGGAACCGGGCCGTTTTCCAGAAGACGGTTGCCATCAACGACTTCTACCTGCGGGGTCCGGACGGGGGTCCTCCCCTGGGGCAGATCCAGTCGCAGGGCCGGACGCACGCCGTGATGGCGCAGACCGTCGTGCCTTGGGTCCCCCTCTGGGCGTACGCGGCCTGGGTGGCGCGCGGCGTCGACTGGCTGGCGATGACCGAGGACCTGCCACGGCCCGACAACCGCGTCGCAGTGGACGCGGCCGGCCGCATCCGCCTGCACTATCGTCCCGACAACGTGCGCGCGCACCGGCGGCTCGTCCGCGAGATGCGGCACATCCTGCGCCGGCTCGGGTTCTGGGCGGTGATGACCCACTCGCACGGCGCCCGGAACACCACCCACCAATGCGGGACGGCGTGCTTCGGCACCGATCCGCGGACCTCCGTGCTCGATCCGTACTGCCGCTCGCACGACGTCGAGAACCTGTTCGTCGTCGATGCGTCGTTTTTTCCGTCCTCGGCCGCGGTCAATCCTGGCTTGACCATCGCGGCGCAGGCGCTGCGCGCGGCCGATCACCTCGCCGAGACCGACCTCCGGGTCGACGCCCCTTCGAGGAGCCTGACGTGAGAGTCCGATCCTTCAGCCATGCCGGCATCACCGTGTCCGACTTCAACGCGGCGGTGCGGTTCTATTGGGACGTCTTCCGCTGTCCGCTGGTCGGGGTCGCGGACCAGCCGCCGGAGCGCGTGCGGAGCTTCTTCGGGGTCGGCCTCGACGACGCGGCCCCGAGTTGCAGGGTGGGCTGGATCCGGGCTCCCGGCGGCGCCGTCATCGAGATCTTCGAGTTCCGCCCTCGGCAGCCGCCCATCGACGTGCCCTGGAATCGCGTCGGGCTGACCCACATCGCATTCAACGTGCGCGGCACGCGCCGCTGGCATGCCTACCTGAAGTCGAAGGGCGTCGAGTGCGTCAGCGAGCCGGAGCGCTCCCCGCGCGGACACACGTTCTTCTTTGCCAAGGACATGGACGGCAACCTCATCGAGCTCATGGATCTCGGCTACATGCACCACGTGCTCGGTTGGCTCGGCCCGCTCGGCGGGTGGCTCTTCCGGCGTGGTCGCTACCGGCAGTACTACGAGTGATCATGGAGGCGGTGCCCGCCCCGAAGCGTGCCTCGCCATCGTCCGGCGCGGGGCGGCCTGGCACGCTCACGCCGCCGGGTGGAGCCGGTCGCCGGCGGAAGTCTTCGCGGGACGGGCGAGGGACGGGCGGCGGTCCCGTTGCGACCGGCGACTATACTGGGCGGAAATAAGGAGGGTGCGAATGCAGGCAGCAGGAAAGGCGATCCTGAAGGTGGCGTTGGTCGCGGCGGTGGCGGTGGGGCTGGGTCTCTTCGTTGCCGAGTCGCCGCGCGGGGCGGCGCCGGCGGCGCTGACGGGCGCCGACTACGCCGAGATCGAGCGCCTCTACGGGCTCTACAACCAGGGCAGCGACTTCCGGGACGCGGAGATGTGGCTGTCGGCGTTCGCGGAGGACGCAGTCTTCCGGACCGGCCCCGGGCAGGAGCAGCGGGGCATGGCGGAGCTGCGGGCCGGTCGCGAGGCACGCAATCAGGGCCAGACGGGCGACAACGGACGCCGGCACCTGAACAGCAGCTTCGTGATCACGGCGACCGAGGACGGTGCGAAGGGCCGCGCCTACTGGGTGTTGAACGACGTCACCGGTCCGTCGCCGACGGCCGTTGCCTCGGGCTACTACGACGACACTTTCGTGAAAACGGCCGACGGCTGGAAGATCCAGAGCCGCACGCTCCACCGCGATCCGGCCGCCGAGTGAGCTGGTGGCGCGGCGCGCCGGGACGCGCCGGGCGGCCTCAGCGCCTCGGGATTGGCCGCCGACCCGGAGAAACCGAACCGGAGGGATCGAATATGACGGATGCGCGCGTTGCTCGCCCAGGCATCTCATCTGCAGCCGGGCGGGACAGACTCACTCGCCGGTCGTTTCTCGGATCCCTGGCGGCGATGGCCGCAACCCCTGCCCTGGCCGCGGCACCAGCAGCGGCGGCTGGGCTGGTCCCTCGCGCTGGCCGGGCCGCCGGACAGGGGACAGGAGCGGCGGAGGCTCCGCCGATCCCGGTGCGGGCCTGGAACCACATGACGCTGACCGTGACCGACATCGGGCGGTCTCGCGAGTTCTACCAGGGACTGTTCGGGATGACCATCGCGGCGCGCCAGGCGCAGACGCTGATCCTGCAGGTCGGCGACGGCCCGCAGTTCATCGCCCTCGGCGGCGGGCGGCCGGACGTGACGCCGCACATCCACCACTTCTTCCCTACCGTCGAAGCGTTCGCAGACGAGCGTCTTGTCGGCATCCGCGGCGGGCCGCCGGCCGTGACGCCCCACATCACCCACTTCTGCCTGACCGTCGACGCGTTCGACGACGAGCGTCTGGTCGGCATCCTGGGCGAGCACGGCGTCGCGCCGACCGACGTTCCGGGCCAGAACGCAGCCGAGCGCGTTCGCGTCCGGATGCGGGGGGCCGAGTTCGGCGGGGCGCCCGAGGGGACGCCGGAGCTCTACCTCGGCGACCCGGACGGCGTGGTCGTCCAGCTCCAGGACACCACCTACTGCGGCGGCGAAGGGCTGCTGGGCGAGCTCTGCCCGTCACCCGAGCCGGCGGCGGGTGATGGCGTCATCGCGGTCCGGGACATCAACCACTTCACGGTCTTCGTGTCGGACCAGGCGCGCTCCATCGCGTTCTACCAGGGCCTGTTCGGTATGCCGAGCACGCGCTCGCAAGGCGCGCTGCCGTTGCTCTCGGTCGGCTCGGGCCGGCAGTTCCTCGCGCTCGCGCCGGGGCCGGGCCCCGCCCGCATCCACCACGCCTGCCTCACGATGGAGAACTTCCAGCACGAGGAGGTGATGGCCAATCTCGAGGGCTTCGGCATTCAGCCGCGTTCGGAGGGGGCGCAGGGCCCGGTCGGGCCGCTCACGTCGTACGTCACGATGCGGATGCCGGACCGTGACGGTGCGCCGGGAGGGACGCCGGAGCTCTACTTCACCGACCCCGACGGCATCCTGCTGCAACTGCAGGACGTGCGCTACTGCGGCGGCGGCGGGTATCTCGGCGACGTCTGCACGTAGGCTGCGCCGGGCGCACTACGGCATGCCTGCGGGTCCCGGCGGCCACTACGCCGGCGGACGCACGAATGGCCAGTTCCGGGTGCGCCGCGACCGGCTGGCGAAGCAGGCAACACGGGTAGGCGGATGAGGCTTCGCGGCACACGCAAGACGAGGACGACAAGATGAACAGGCAGCACGCTCGGATGGGAGTGGTAGCGGTCGCACTGGCGGCCGTAATCGGTGTCGTGTCCTCGACTGCGGCGCAGGAGACGCCGCAAATGACGTTCTTCGTCACCAGCGTCGGTCCGGGCGACGGAGCGAACCTCGGTGGCCTCGAGGGCGCCGATGCGCACTGCCAGTCGCTGGCCTCGGCGGCGGGGCGAGGCGATGCGACCTGGCGCGCCTACCTGAGCACGCAGGGTGAGGGCGCGGTCGACGCGCGGGATCGGATCGGCGCCGGTCCCTGGCACGCGTACGACACCCGGCGTCGGATCGCGGCCGACCTCGGATGTCCACGGCGACACCCTGGAGCAGGCGCGGCTCGGGAACGCCATCGGCAAGATGATCGCGCTGACCGAGGAGGGGAACCCGGTCAACGGCATCGGCGACTCACCCAACCAGCACGACATCCTCACCGGGTCGCGCCCCGACGGGACCGCGTTCCCGGACGGAGAGGACCGCACCTGCGGCAACTGGACGAGCAACGGTGAGGGGTCGGCCCAGGTCGGCCACTCCGACACCCAGGGCGGCGGCAACAGCTCGTGGAACTCGTCGCATCCCAGCCGCGGCTGCGGCCAGGAGAACCTGGTGGCGACCGGCGGCGCCGGGCTCTTCTACTGCTTCGCCATCGACTAGCGCGCCCTGCAGCCGGCCTCCCGGAGGGGCCGTGCGACCTGGAATCACGAGGGCTCGCCCATGACAACCAAGGCGCAACAGACCGCTGTCAGCACGGCGGTGCTGAGAGCCATCGAGCGCTATGTAGCGCCCGATCAGCGACTCTTCGACGACCCGTTCGCCCGGCCCCTGTGCGGGCCGCTATGGAACGCTCTGCTGTCTCTGTTCGCGCTGCGACCTCTTCGAGAGTGGGCCCTTCGCCGCAGCGAGCGCCGGGCTCCGGGAGTGGTGGGCGTGCTCCTGTGCCGCTTTGCCTACCTGGACGACGTGCTGCGAGAGACGCTCGCCGACGGCATGCGGTCAGTCGTCATCCTGGGCGCCGGGCTGGACTCGCGAGCGTATCGCGTCCCCGGCGCCGCGCACGCCCGCGTCTTCGAGGTCGATCATCCGTCGGTGCTGGAAGTGAAGAAGGCTCGCCTGCAGCGGCACCTGGGCGACCTGCCGCCCCACGTGCGCTTCGTGCCGCTGGACTTCGAGACGTTGGACCTCGCCGCGGCGCTGGCGGCGTGCGGCTTCGACCGGGGCACGCGGACGTTGTTCCTGTGGGAGGGCGTCAGCCAGTACGTATCGCGGGAGGCTCTCCACGACACGTTGCGGTTCGTAGGCCGCAGCGCGCCCGGAAGCCGGCTGGCGTTCAGCTACGTGCTCCAGCGCTTCATCGACGACCGCTCGGCCTTTCCCGAGCTGTCGGAGGTGTGGGACGCCACTTGCGGGGGTGACGATCCCCTCTGGAAGAGCGGCCTGCATCCGGCGGACGTCGCCGACACGCTGTCCGGCTTCTCGCTCCGCATCTGCGAGGAGGTCGGGGCCTCGGAACATGTCGCCCGCTATCTGGAGCCGAGGGGACGGGGCCTGGGCGTATCCGAGATCGAGCGTATCGTCTTGGCCGAAGTGGAGGCGCCGCCGGCATCGACCTGATCCGGGAGCTCAGCCGCACGGCACCGACTCCCGATAGAGAAAACCGAGCCGGTCGTGATCGATGTACGCCGGATCAGAGGTCGTGCCCGGCTTCTTCGTCCTGCGGGAGCGGCTCGACCCGGACCGCATCCCCTCCATCTCGGACGCGCTCGCGTCGTTGCCGGTGTCGCTCGAACGACCCTCCTGACGTCCCGCGGGGAGGATCGACGCCCGGCGAGACTACGCCGTGCAACAGGGGCAGGTCGGCCCGTCCGGGGAGAAGCTGGTGGAGGCGTCGCGGGGGCCTCCTGCCGGGCGCTCGCGTGCGGGCCGATCGCCGGGAGCCGCCAGCGCCGCCGCGACCGCCGCTGCCGGGCGTGCCGCCCGCTCGCGTCGGGCCTGGCCCGCCAGCGCACCGGGTCCGCGGTAGCCGGTGAAGATCTGGTAGTGGCGCAGGTCGACGGTGCCGTCGATGCGGATCGCGTCGGGGCCGTCGGCGCTGAAGCGCTGGAACGGCTCACCGTCGCACAGGATGAAGACATCGCCGCTGTCGGGCAGGTTGGCGATCCGCCAGCGCGTCTCCGTCCCGCGGCGGTCGGGCGCCGCCGCGTATGTGCCGACGTGCAGCGCGCCGCTCGAGGTGTCGTTCCAGGCCTGGTAGATTCCGAGGGCGGGGAAGTCGACCTCCTCCACGGTGGGTGCGTCGTACTTGTCGAGGTGCGGTGCCTCGAACGCCCGGTACCAGGCGTCACCGTCGCCCACCTCCGCCACCATCATGCTGGCGCTCCGCTGTCCGCGCGGGAAGGCCTCGTTCAGTCCGAACCACCAGCCGAACATCTCGTTGTCTTCGCCGAAGAAGCGGGGGTCGTACTCGCGCTCCGCCGCGGCCCGCAGGCGCGCCACGGCGGTATGGTCGCCGAGCTCGCGGGCCAGCACGAGCCCCGACTGCGAGGCGCGGATCTCGACGCGCGGGTCGTTCCAGCCGAGCGCGTTGGCCGCGGACTCGTAGAGCAGCGTGGCCAGTTCCCGGTCCTGGGGCAACAGCAGGAACGCGGTGCCGACGCCGGCGGCGGGACCGCCGTTGGACTTGTGGTTGACGATCGGGTCGTAGTAGGCGGTGACCCATTCCAGGCGGCCGTCGCTGCCGATCCCGAGGAAGTTGTCGCGCGCGTACTCCAGCCAGCCCTCCACCGGCCGGTGCGTGGAGCGGCCGTGGATGCGGTCGTACAGGTACATGCCGAGCCCGGCGGCGCTGTTGCACGGGAACCAGATCTTCGTGTTCTCGCACTGCGGCCCTTCCGGGCGCTCGCGGTACTGGCGCTCGAGCAGCGCGGCGATGCGGTGCTGGTCCCACTCGAACACCTCGTCGCCGTAGCCGGTCACCGGGAACGGGCGCTCGTACTTGTCGTCTCCCGAAACGTAGCGGTAGATGCCGAGCAGCAGGTTGAACCAGCCGCGGAAGAAGAGATTGCCTTCCGAGCCGATCGGGTCGCGGGCGAGACCCCACGGCTCCACCCCGTTGGCGGTCCAGCCGATCCGGTTGTAGCGGCCGCGCAGCCGTTCCGGGATCCCCTGCATCACCTGCGGCGGATAGTTGGCGCGCCGCGGGTCGTCGCCGATCTGCGTCAGCCAGTCGATGGCGCCCCAGTAGGTGGGATAGCGGCTGGCGAGCCCGTCCGCGATCCGCGTGTATGCCTCCCGCCACGCCGGCGTCTGGTCGGCCATGAGCAGGAGCGCGTAGGACGAATTGTGGAGATCGAAGCGCCCGTAGCTCGTGACGACCGGATTGGAGTAGCGGTCCCACCACGGGTGGGGGACTCCGTCGGCGTTCCAGTCGTCCGGCGTCGTCGCCTTCTCCCAGAGAAAGCGCAGCCAGCCGCGCGCCCGGCGGTTGAGGGTCGGGTGGACGGATGCCGGGGTCTCCTCGGGCAGCGGCGGGGCCTGCGCGCCCGCTTCCGCCATGGCTGCGGGCGAGAACGCCGCCGCCCCGGCGGTGGCGCCGAGCTGCCTGACGAACGTTCGCCTCGAGCGTCGCTCTCCAGTCGGCATGGCTACTCTCCGGGAGTCTCTGTTTCCTGACCTGGATGCCGGCCCGGCTTCCTCACCGTGCTGCCAGTATCGATAATGGTATCATGCGGGGCGGCACGCGTCGCTGCGATCATCCGCAAGGCGCGCGAGAGTCCGTCAACCGTGCGCTTCCGAGAGCTCGTCAAGGTCTGCGACTCGTATTCGGATCGCCACGGCAGGCAGGCACGAGCCATCGAGTGTATCGCACGCCTTGGCCGGGGGATCCGCGAGTGAACATCCAGGACGACAACAGGACGGCGAAGCGGTATCAGGTCCGTCAGGTGCTCAACGCGATCGAGAAGCTGGAGGCGCAGCGTGACTGATCACTATACGTATCGCGTGACCTGGTCGCCCAACGATGGCGAGTACGCGGGACTCTGTGCCGAATTCCCTTCGCTCAGTTGGCTCGCAGCCACGGCCGAAGAGGCGTTCTCCGGGATTCGAGCGCTCGTGCGCGAGGTTCTTGCGGACATGCACGCCAACGCGGAAACCCCACCGGCACCGCTTGCAGACCGCGCGTACAGCGGGAGGTTCCTGGTCCGCGTTCCACCGGAGACTCACCGGGCGCTGGTACTGCGAGCGGCGGAGGAGGGGGTGAGCCTCAATCGACTGGTTAGCGCGCGCCTCGCGGACTGACTGTTCTGCGGGTCAACCGAGACCCGTGATGGTTTGACGCGCGTGATTACGGTCCAGAGAGAGGTGGCGAGATCGACGTCTCCTGCTCCGAGGTCGGGACTGACGCCGTCGGGAGTCGTTCCGCCCGGTGACGTGCGTCCCACAGGGTTGGGGCGACAGGCGGCCCGGCGCGCCCGGCGCGGGGCGTTCGCGTCCGCAGGGGTCTGCCGCGCTGCGGTTCGCGCCGGCGCAGACTCTCAACGCTCAGGTCAGGACGGGCTATCGCCGGCCGACCCGCGTGCTCTGCGTCGACACGCACTGCCAGCGGCCGTCGCGGCGGACCCAGACGTCCGTGTAGCGGAACGCAACTTCGGCGCGCTGGCCCTGGCGGAGGCCGACCAGGCGCAGCGTGAACCAGACCACGGCGGCGTCGCCGTAGACGCGGACCGTAAAGTCCTCCTGGTTGGCCGAGATCACGCGCTGGTTGAACGAGGCCGAGAGCTCCAGCTCGCGGTTCCGATCGCCAAGCGTGCCGTCGTCGTAGGTGGCGACGAACTCCTCGGCCAGCAGGCTGTCGAGGAACTCGACGTCCTTCGCGTAGAACGCCTCGTTCCAGGCGCGCTCGAGCTCGACCAGCGTCTGCTCGTCGGTGGTGCCCGGCTGCGCCCGCGCCGCGGCCGTGCTCGCCGCCGACAGGGCCACCAGCACGCCGCACACGAGAACAAGGCGACGCAACGTGGTGTGGCTTCGCATGTGACGTTCCCTTCGATCTTGCGGCCGCGTCTCCGTGCGCCCGACCCGGCGCGGTCGCGACGACCGCCTCATCGCGTCGACTATAGCGGAGATCGCGGCGCACCCGTTCCGCAGGCTGGCGCGAGCCCATGCTGGCCCCGCGCGCCGGCCGCGCCATTCGGGATGGCGCCGGCCGGCGATGAGCGGTAGGATTGCAGGGTTACGCAAGCGGAATCAGGCTCCGGACACTTCAGCAGGGAGGTCCCCGTGACCAGTCGCCTCCGCGTATCGACGCTCGCCGCGCTCGTCGCCCTGTCGCTGGCCGCCGTTCCGGCCGCGGCCCAGGGCGAACAGGCCGACGCCCCCCGTACCTCGTGGGGCGCACCGGATCTCAACGGCGTGTGGGACTTCCGGACCCTGACCCCGTTCGAGCGGCCGGCGGAGCTGGCCGACCGGGCCTTCTGGACCGAGGAAGAAGCGGCGCAGTTCGAGGCCGACCGCCTGGCCGCCTTCGAGGTGCGCGACAGCATCGAGCCGGCCGACGGGGTGGGCAACTACAACCAGTTCTGGTTCGACCCGGGCGACAAGGTCGCCGAGACCAACCAGACGTCGCTCGTCATCGACCCCCCGAACGGCCGGGTGCCGCCGCTGAACGCGACGGCGCAGGCGAAGTTCGACGCGGAGATGAAGTCCCGCGAAGGGACCAATCGGCACGAGCCGACGCCCGGCGGCTGGGTCGACGACCTCGGATCGGGCATGTTCGCCGTGCGCTGCATCCTCGGCTTCAACTCCGGCCCGCCGATGACGCCGGGCGGCTACAACCAGAACGTGCAGGTGGTGCAGACGCCCGACCACGTGGTGCTGCTGAACGAGATGGTGCACAGCGCGCGCATCATCCCGCTCGACGGACGCCCGCGCCTGACCGAGGACGTCCGGCAGTGGATGGGCGACTCCCGCGGATACTGGGACGGGGACACGCTGGTGGTCGAGACCACGAACTTCCTCCGGGAGACGAGCTTCCGCCGCGGCGTCACGACCTCCGCCCTGCACCTCACCGAGCGCTTCACGCGCGTTTCCGAGGGGACGCTGATGTACGAGGTGACGGTCGAGGATCCCAACGCCTGGGACCAGCCGTGGACCTACCGCATCCCGATGGTGCAGAGCGAGTACCCGATGTACGAGTACGCCTGTCACGAGGGGAACTACGGTCTCGAGAACATCCTGGCCGGCGCGGTCGAGAAGGCGCGGGAGGCCGAGGCGGAGGGGCGCTGACCATGACGATGACGAGACGAAGCGCCGCCGCGGCGCTCGCAGCCACGCTTGCGGTTGCGTTGCTCGTGCCGCTCGCTGCGTCGTCGCAGCAGGGCGGGTCGGAGATCCCGCGCCGGGCGGACGGCCGTCCGGACCTGTCGGGCACCTACGACACGGCCACGCTGACGCCGCTGCAGCGGCCGGAACGCTTCGGCGACCGGCTGACGCTGACGGCCGCAGAGTCGGCGACCATCGAGGCGGATCCGTTCGCCCTGCGCACGTTCTTCAACATCGCGCCGTCCGGGTCGGACGAGAGGGGCGGCAACTTCGGGGCGGCGGCCAGCGATCCGAACCGCGAGGCGCCGCCGGCCGGCGGCGATGGGTCGGGCGGTGCCGCCGGCAACGTGGGCGGCTACAACACGTTCTGGATCGACCGCGGCACCGGCGTCTTCCAGCTCGACGACGAGTGGCGCACGTCGATCATCACCGACCCGCCGAACGGGAGGCGGCCGCCGATGACCCCCGATGCGCAGGCTGCGGCGGCGGAACGGGCGGCGTTCTTCCGGCCCAACACCGGCACCGCGTGGTGGATCGAGGGGGGAGACGTCGATGCGCCCGGACCCTACGACGACCCGGAGATCCGGCCGCTCGCCGAGCGCTGCATCCTGGGTTTCGGCTCGGTCGGGGGACCGCCGATGCTGCCGGTGCTCTACAACAACCTGAAGAAGATCGTGCAGACCGACGACCACGTGATGATCCTGGTCGAGATGGTCCACGACGCCCGCATCGTCCGCATGAACCAGGAGCACGCGCCGCCCGGGATTCGCAGTTGGCTGGGCGATTCGGTCGGCCACTGGGACGGCGACACGCTCGTAGTCGACACGACCAACTTCACGGACCAGCCGGCCCTCGGCGGCGCGTCGCGCAACCTGCACGTCGTCGAGCGCTTCACCCGGGTCAGCCCCGACGCGCTGCTCTATCAGTTCACCGTCGACGATCCGACCGTCTGGACGGCGCCCTGGAGCGGCGAATACGTTTGGCCGGCCAGCGAGGACCGGGTCTACGAGTACGCCTGCCACGAGGCCAACTACTCGTTCCAGGGCATCCTGGGCGGCGCCCGCGTGCTGGAGGCGGACGTTCGCGAGGCGGCTGGGCAGGAGCGGTAGCCGGGGATGGACGCCGGGGGGGGTGGAGGGGCGGGCGCGGGGGCGGGTGGGGAGGAGCGGTAGCCGGGACGGACGGCCGGGGGGGATGGAGGCCCGGACGCGGCGACGTGCCGGCGCGGCGAGCCTCCAGCCGGCCGCGGGAGGTGCAGGGCCGGCGCGGTGGCGACGACGGAGACGACAACCGATGCGCAAAGCACTGACGGCGGCGGGTCTGGCGGCGCTGGCGGCGGCGATGGTCGCGCCGGGGCTCTTGGCGGAGGACTGGCCGCAGTGGCGCGGCGCCGACCGGTTGGCGGTCTGGCACGAGACCGGCATCGTCGAGGAGTTGCCGGACGAGCTGCAAGTGGCTTGGCGCACGCCGATCCGCTCCGGCTATTCCGGACCAGCCGTGGCGGACGGGCGGATCTTCATCACGGACTGGATGGAGGATCCGGACTCCCGCACACTCGACGGCACGGAGCGCGCGCTGGCCCTCGACGAGGAGACCGGTGAGGTGCTCTGGACGCACGAGTGGCAGACCAGCTACCGGATGCTGTCGGTCGCCTACGCCATCGGCCCGCGCGGCACCCCGACCGTCGACGGCGACCGGGTCTACGTCGTCGGCGGGACCGGGCGGCTCTTCTGCTTCGACGTCGAGACCGGCCGCGTGATCTGGGAGAAGGACTACGTCGCGGAGTACGACACCAGCGTGCCGGTGTGGGGCATCGTCAGCGCTCCGCTCGTCGACGGCGACCGACTGATTACCGTCGTCGGCGGCGAGCCGGACGCGCTGGTAGTCGCCTTCGACAAGCGGACCGGCGAGGAGATCTGGCGGGCCATCGAGGTCGGATCGGAGATGGGCTACGCGCAGCCGGTCATCTACGAGGCGGGCGGCGTTCGGCAGCTCATCGTCTGGCACCCGCTCGCGCTGGCCTCGCTCGATCCGGAGACGGGCGAGGTGTACTGGGAGCAGCCGTGGGACGTCTCGATGGGCGTGACCGTCGCCACCCCGGTTCGCAGCGGCGACTACCTGCTGGTCTCGCAGTTCTTCAACGGCTCGATGATGATGCGCCTCAGCCAGGACCGGCCGGCCGCGACGCACCTCTGGCAGGGGCAGAGCCGAAGCGAGTTGCCGGACCAGACCGACACCATCCACGCGATGGTGACGACGCCCATCATCATCGGCGACTACGTCTACGGCGTCGACAGCTACGGCGAGCTGCGCGGTCTCGACGCGCGGACCGGCGAGCGGCTCTGGATGAGCCCCGACATGACCGCCCAGGCCCGCTGGAGCACGGCGTTCCTCGTGCGTCACGGCGACCGCTATTTCGTCAACAACGACGACGGGTTCCTGATCCTGGCTCGGTTCACGCCGGAGGGTTACGTCGAGCTGAGCCGCACGCGGCTAATCGAGCCGACCGGCGGATCGGGTACGCGCACGCCGCACGGGCGCATCGCGGAGCGGCTCATCAACTGGTCGCATCCCGCATACGCCAACGGGCACATCGTGCATCGCAACGATCGCGAGATCATCCGCGCGTCCCTGCGGGCGACGGACTATTGATGCCTGCGCGCCGACAGCGGTCGCGGGCGGTGGTACTGGAGGCTCCGATGAGGAACGGTCTGATCGCGGCGCTCGCGGGCGTCCTGCTGGCGAGCGGAATCGCCGGCGCCCAGGTGGATGCCGCCGGCGCCCAGCAGAAGGAGACCTACGACTACTGGCAGTACCAGCGCCAGATGGTGCGCCACGGGCAGCAGGCCATCTTCCAGTGCAACGGCCTTTTCACCTCCAACCGGACGCTGGAGCAGGTCTTTGCGCAGGAGCTCGCGTTCCTGCCGGAGCCGGTCGGGACCGCCGCGGGCGGCGACTACGAGGTGGACTACGACCGCAAGGCGGTGGTCATCGGGGCCGGGCATGGGACGCCGAAGATGCGCGCCGCGTTCCGCGAGGGCATCGGCTGCGTCATCCTCGCCCCCGATCAGATGCTCGACGATATCGACGGCCTGCCGGTGCTCGACCTGGCGCCGCCGCCGGGGGATCCCGCCGCCATCGCCTGGCCGGACGGCGACCTGGTGGCGGAATCGTCGCTGCCTCCCTACGTCGACCCGCACGCGCTGCAGGCGGCCTCCGACTGGGCGTTCGACCGCGAGTCGCCCGAGCAGGTGACGCTCAGTCTCCTCGTGGTGCACGGCGGCGCGCTCGTCCATGAGCGCTACGCGCCGGGGGTCGACATGACGACGCGGACCCGCACCTGGTCGACCGCCAAGAGCATCGCCTCGACGCTCATCGGCATGCTGGTCGACGAGGGCAAGCTGGCGCTCGACGAGCCGCTCGGCTACGACTTCTTTCCGAGCGCGGCCGCTTCGGAACACGACCCGCGTGCGGCGATCACGCTGCGGCACGTGCTCAACATGTCGAGTGGCCTGGAGCCGGTCGACAACGCGGGGCGCGAGTACGCCATCGGGTCCGGACTCTCGTACTGGGCCGGGGCCAGCTCGGTCGTCGGGGCGCGCAGCCGCGCCGTGATCCGCGAGCCGGGCACCAACTGGGACTACGAGAACTACGACACGCTGCTCGCGGTCTACGCGATGAAGCGCGCTCTCGGCAGCGAGCAGTCGTACCGCGAGTTCCCGCGTCGGCGCCTTCTCGACCGCATCGGGATGCGCAACACCCTGGTGAGCACCGACCGCTTCGGAGATTTCATCCTCAGCAGTCAGGTCTACACGAACGCGCGCGACCTGGCGCGGTTCGGGCTGCTCTACCTGCAGGGCGGGGTCTGGAACGGCGAGCGGCTGATCTCCGAGGAGTGGATCGACTTCGTCCGGACGCCGGCGCCGGCCACGGCCGAGACCGGCAACTTCTACGGCGGGCAGTTCTGGCTCGTTCCGGACGGCCGTACCGACGTGCCCCTCGACGCGTACTCCACCTCCGGCAACCGGGGGCAGTACGTGGTCATCGTGCCGTCGCGCGGCCTCGTCATCGTGCGCCGCGGCCTCGACTACGGGCGGCAGGGCTTCGACCGCTGGGACCTGACGCGCGAGGTGCTGAAGGCGTTCGGTCAGCCGTCGTCGTCGGCGACCATCGTGCGGCAGGAGCCGCGGCAGTGGCGCGTCGTCCGGCCGGCTCCGGAGGACTGACCGGCCGGGCTGGCCGTCGTCGCCGGACGGCTCCGCTCGATGTGCGACGGACCGCGCCCGTGTTGTCCATCACGCGGCATCGTGATACGGTAGACACGATGTCGGCCGGTGATCGGATCACCATCCTCGTTGCCGCGGGAGCCGTCAGCGCGACGCTGGGGGTCGGGTCCTGCTCGACGAACGCTCGCATCGACGACGTGACCACGCTGGTGCCTCGAAGCCCGGCCGCGCGCGGGACCGGGGACGGGACCGGTCAGGCTCGTCACCGGGCGCGGCGGCGCTGCCGCGCGCCGCGGCCGAGGCGGGCTACGATGCCGTACTCCGCCCGGGTCACCGGCTGCACCGAGAGTCGGCTCCCCTTCCGGGTGACCAACATCTGCTCGAGCCCCGGGGTCGCCTTCAGGGTGGCCAGGGAGACGGTCGCCGCGAAGCTCTCCACGAAGCCCACGTCCACCATGCACCAGACCGGCGCCGCCTGCGTGCTGCGCGCGTCGAAGTACTTGTGCCCCGGCTCCCAGGCGTAGTGGTCCGGATAGGCGGTCCGGGCGATGCGGGCCAGACCGGTCACCCCTGACGGGTCGGCGTTCGACGCGTAGAAGAGCACGGCGTCGCCCTCGCGCATCTCGTCGCGCATGAAGTTGCGCGCCTGGTAGTTGCGCACCCCTTCCCAGCACGTCCGGTCGTCTCGCTCCAGGTCGGCGATCGAGTAGGCGGACGGCTCGCACTTCATGAGCCAGTAGCGCTTGGGCATCGGGGCAACTCCATCGGAATCGAAACGGCCGTAGCATAGCAGGCAGTCATGCCCATCTTCCGGCCGGAGGAACGGCACGTCGTCGAATCGCTGGGGCGACTCGCCGACTGCAACCCGTTCGTCCCGGAGTTCGTCGCGTGGGAGCGCTCCGTTCTCGGTGCGGGCCACGAGCCCGAAGGCGAAGTCTGGAGCCATCGGGCGGCCGGGGCGGGGGAGAGCCCCGCGTTCGCGAAGCTGGGCGCGGTGGCGGAAGGTGTCGCGCGCCGCGCGCGGGAGCAATTGCTGCGCAGCAAGGCCGCGACGCTCGAGGAGCGGACCAGCTACGCGCGCGTCGCCATCTTCGTGCTCTACCAGCGCAGCGCCGACCTGCTGCACGAGCTGCACCTGGAGCCGGCCCGCGGGCGGCGGCGGGTGGCCGGCTACCAGCAGTTCCGCCGCGACCTGGACCACTTCCTCGACCCGGGCCGGTTCCGGATCACCCAGCCGGTCGACGCCGCGCACCTCTTCGCCTGCTTCTTCCAGGTCCGTCGCGCGTTTCACCTCATCCATCGCTATATCGTGGGCGCCTCGCGGCCTGCTGCCCGCCTGCGGGCGACGGTGTGGCAATCGATCTTCACGCACGACGTGCAGCGTTACTGGCGCGCGCTCTACAACCGGATGCACGACGTCACGACGCTCATCAGCGGGCCCTCCGGGACCGGCAAGGAACTGGTGGCGCGCGCGATCGGCCTCTCGGGCTACGTGCCGTTCGACTCGGAGCGAGAGGTGTTCGTCGACGACCTCGACGAGGCGTTCCACGCCGTGAACCTGTCCGCGATGTCGCCCGCGCTGATCGAATCGGAGCTCTTCGGCCATCGGAAGGGTGCGTTCACGGGGGCGGTCCAGGATCGCGTCGGGTGGCTCGAGGCCTGTCCGGCGCGCGGCACCGTCCTGCTCGACGAGGTGGGCGAGATCGAGGCGTCGATCCAGGTCAAGCTGCTGCGCGTGCTGCAGACGCGCGAGTTCCACCGCGTCGGTGAGACGAAGGCCCGCGAGTTCCAGGGGAAGCTGATCGCCGCAACCAATCGCGACCTGGAAGCGGAGATGCGCGACGGCCGGTTCCGCGAGGACCTGTACTACCGGCTCTGCTCCGACCTGATCGTGACCCCTCCGCTCCGGGACCAGATTCGCGACGCGCCGGCGGAGCTGCGGAACCTCGTGCGGTTCGTCTGCGAGCGCGTGATCGGGGCCGACGGTGCCGCGCAGTTGGCGGACGAGGTGCTCGAATGCGTCGGGCGCGACCTCGGTCCCCACTATCCCTGGCCCGGCAACGTCCGCGAGCTGGAGCAGTGCGTCCGGAACGTGCTGGTCCGCAAGCAGTACCGTCCGCCCGCGGCGCGGCGGGGGGCGGGCGCGGGCGGTCGGGCGCGTGCTGGCCCGCAAGCGGTCCCGCCCGCCCGCGGCGCGGCGGGAGCCGGCCGCGGACGATCTGGCCGCCGCGCTGCGCGAGGGAGGGGTGACCGCCCGGGAGCTCCTCCGCCGCTACTGCACGACCGTCTACGCGCGGACCGGCAGCTACCAGGAGACGGCCCGGCGCCTGGAGCTCGACCGCCGGACGG
>MKWU01001712.1_pt1 | contig 36481 bp, 29 predicted proteins | sample 809101 | NCBI WGS metagenome assembly MKWU01 (sample SAMN05860141, study PRJNA318959) | sponge metagenome | host: Aplysina aerophoba | place: Slovenia: Piran, Adriatic Sea, Gulf of Piran | collected 2013-05-07
TCAGGCGCTCCACCCCGAGCCGCTCCCCGTCGTCGTCGAACCCCAGCATCTCGGCGAGCCGCCGCTGGTGATCGAACAGCAGCCGGTCCTCGGCGCGCCGCGTCAGCACGTGCAACGCGAACCGCACCCGCCACAGGAACCGCCGGCCCGACTCCAGGGCGGCGAGCTCTTCGGTGGTGAGAAACCCGCGATCGACCAGCTCCCCGAGCGTCGTCGCCCCGAAATGGCGCCTTGCGACCCAGGCGATGGTCTGGATGTCGCGCAGGCCGCCAGGACCGTCCTTGACGTTCGGCTCGAGGTTGTAGCCGGTGTCGTCGAACTTGTGATGGCGCTCGCGCTGCTCCGCCATCTTTGCCTCGAAGAACCTCCGGCTCGACCAGATCCGCCCTGCGCCGGTGTGCTCCCGCATCCGCGCGAACAGGCCCGCGGACCCGCACACGAGCCTGCCGTCCATGAGGTTGGTGGCGACGGTGACGTCGCTTCTCGCCCCGTTCACGCACTCGCGGACGGTCCTCACGCTGTTCCCCACCGCCAGCCCGATGTCCCACAGGAACGCGAGGAAGCCCTTGAAGTTCTCGCGCTCGTCGCGGCGCATCGCGCGGCGGGTGAGAATGAGCAGATCGATGTCCGAGCCCGGGTGCAGCTCTGCGCGGCCGTAGCCGCCGACCGCGACGAGCGCGCGGCGTTCGTGGTCATCGAGGCCGAAGCGGCGCCAGGCCAGCGCAAGGACGTCATCGACGAACCGCGACCGGGCCTCGACCAGCTCGGTCACCGGCTCGCCCTTGCGGAAACGGTTCTCCAGGCGCGCCTGCGTCGTGGCGACGGCATCGCGGACATGGAGCAGGGGAGCACGCACGTCGATCCGAGCGACGATCGGCTCGGGGGCGGCACCCGCGAGCGGCTCGGCCGTTCCTGGCCGGTGGGGGCTCATCGCAACGCAACTTCGCGCACGGGTGCGGAACCGTCGATCCGGCGCATGGCTCAGCGCGCGCGCAGCAGCCTTGCGCGCTCGCGCTCCCAGTCGCGGTTGCGGTCGGCCGCGCGCTTGTCGTGCTGCTTCCTGCCCCGGGCGGTGGCCAGAAGAACCTTGGCGCGACCTCGCGTCCAGTGCATGTCGAGGGCGACGAGGGTGTGGCCGCGGCGCTCGACGGCCCCGGCGAGCCGGGAGATCTCGTCCCGCTTGAGCAGGAGCTTCCTGTCGCGCAGCGGCCTCGCGGTGACGTGCGTGGACGCGGTGGCGAGCGGGGTGATGTGCGCGCCCAGAAGCCAGAGTTCGCCGCCGCGCACCGCCGCATAGCTGTCGCGAAGCTGGAGACGTCCGTCCCGCAGGCTCTTCACCTCCCATCCCTCGAGCGCGATCCCCGCCTCGACCGTGTCCTCGACAGCGTAGTCGTGCCGGGCCTTGCGGTTCCGGGCAATGACGTTGGACGGCGAACTCTTCTTTCTGGCCATGGTCCCGGAGCCCGGGGGAAAGGGCCGGTATGGTAACCCCCATCGGGTGCGCGGCGGTCGATCGCCCGGAGCGGGACCCGGGACCGGGGAGGTGTCCGGCGTTGTGCTAACCTGCCGGCCGCGTGCGCTCCCGGCCCACTGCGAGCACGAGATTTCCGTCGAAGATGCCTCGAATCTCCCGCTCCCTCGACGTCCCGTACCCCGCGCCGGACATGTTCAGTCTCGTCGCCGACATCGAGCGCTACCCCCGGTTCCTTCCATGGTGCCGTTCCGCGACGGTCCATGCCCGCAGCCCGACCGAAGTGACCGCGAGCCTCGAGATCGCACGTGGACCGTTCAGGAAGTCGTTCACCACCCGCAACCGGATGGTGGACGCGGAACGCATCGACATCGAGCTGATCGACGGACCGTTTTCCCGGCTCGACGGGCGCTGGTCGTTCGATGCGACGACGGCACGAAGCTGCACGGTGGGGCTCGAGATGCGGTTCGAGATATCGAGCCGGGCGTTCGCCAAGGTGCTGGCGCCGCTGTTCGAGGAGATCGCGAAGACCATGGTCGACGCATTCTGCCGGCGAGCCCACCAGGTGTACGGCTCGCGGTAGCCGGACGATGCGGGTCGAGCTGGCCTACGCGGATCCGACCCGGGAGATCCTCATGGGCTTGGAGGTGCCCCCCGGCAGCACGGTGCTCGAATGCGTGGAGCGTTCCGGCCTGTTCCGGCTGGTGCCGGGGCTCCGCGACGCGGAAGTCGGCTTCGCCGTGTTCGGCCGGCGCGTGGAGCCGGCGGATCCGGTGTCGAAGGGCGATCGGATCGAGGTGCTGCGTCCGCTGGAAATCGATCCGAAGGAGGCGCGTCGAATTCGCGCGCGCGATGTCGGAGATCCCCGGTCGGCAGCGAATCGCCCGCGCCGCGGGTGAGCGGGTGTAGCGCACCGACTACAGACCCGTCGCGCCGGCTCCGCCGTCTACTCGGACGCGGGCTGCGTACCACCCTCCGCGTCGCCCTCCGCCGGCTTGTCGTCCCCTGACAGGAAGTCCGGCGTCAACCGATCCAGGAACCCCTTGGGGGGCGGGCTTTTCGGGACCTTCACGCGCGTCTGGATCCGTTCCGCCGCCGCCTCCGGAATCGCTTCGGACGCGAGGTCGCCCTCGATTCGCGCGAGCCGGTCATCGACGAAGTACAAGGAAACGCGCTGGCCGAGTTCCTCCCCCGACCCTCGGTGCAGGCGGTAGACGTAGTCCCATCGATTCTCGTTGAACGGATCGACCAGGAGCGGCGTTCCCATGATGAAGCGCACCTTGCTCCGTTCCATGCCGATCTCCAGCCGATCCAGCATTTGCTGCTCGACGACGTTTCCCTGCTGGATGTCGATGCGATAGACACCGGGGACCCCGGGCAGGTCCGGCAATGCGGGGAGCTCCGGCAACGCCGGCATCTCGCAGCCGCCGCCGAGGCCGGCCACTGCCGCCAGGCACAGCGCGGCGGCCTTCCGCGGGAACCGCCTCGTTCGCGAGACACCGACACGTTCATGGTCCATCGAGCATCTCCCTCGCGTGCGCGAGCGTCTTCGACGTGATCCTCTCACCTCCGAGCATCCGGGCGATTTCCTCGATCCGGTCCTCGCCGTTCACCGGTGCCATGCGGACGCCGGGAGTGCTGTCGCTCCCGAGGAATTTGCGGACCACCGCATGGTGGTGTGCCCGGGATGCCACTTGAGCGAGATGGGTGACGCATAGTATCTGATGCGACTCTCCCAGTGCTCGCAGCCGCCGGCCGACGATTTCCGCGACCCGGCCTCCGACGCCGACATCGGCCTCGTCGAAGACGAGGGTGGGGACGGTCGATCCGCGCACGCAGGAGACCCTGATGGCCAGGGAGATGCGCGACAGCTCGCCTCCCGATGCGACCTTCGGCAGGGGACGCGGGTGCTGGCCGGGACCTGCGCTCACGAAGAACTCCACCTGATCGGCGCCGCTGCGCGACGGCGCCGAACCGTCCCGGGGCCGGATGTCGACCGCGAAGCTGCCTCCCGGCATTCCAAGCTCCCGCATGTTCCGCGTGACCCTCTGCGCAAGCCCGTCGGAGGCCTCCCGGCGAAGCGCGGTGAGTCTCGCACACAGTGCACGGTGCTCTTCCTCGGTCCTCGCCGCTTCCCGTGCGATCTCGGCGGCCCGCTGCTCGCTCGCCGCAAGGGAGGCGACCCTCTCGCGCAGCCGATCGGTCTGCGCGGGCAGCCCCCCGGGCGGGACCCGGTGCTTGCGGGCAAGATCGTGAATGGCCCCGAGGCGGCGCTCCACCTCGGCGAGTCGCTCGGGGTCGAGGTCGAGCGACTCCGTCGCGGCCCGCAGCGAGGCCACCGCCTCCGCCAGATTGACTTCCGCGGCGTCGAGCAGATCGAGCACTTCCTGCCGGCGCCGGGCGGGGCGGGGGGGCCGGGGGCGGGGCCGGGTGGGCCTGCCGGGGGGCGGTCGGGATCGCCGTGGAGCCGATCGAGCGCACGGCGGCAGCCTTCGAGAATCGTCTCCGCGTTCGCCAGCCTGCGCAGCTCGCCCGCGAGGCGCTCGGGTTCATCGGGGTCGAGCCGCAGCCCTTCGAGCTCGTCGAGCTGAAATCGCAGGAAGTCGAGCCTCGAGTCCCGCTCGTCGTCCTGCGCGGCGATTCCGGCGCGCTCGCGCTCGAGCTCGTGCCAGCGTCCGGCCGCTTCCGCGACCCGTCCGAGCAGCTCGTGGTGACCCCCGAAGTCGTCGACGACGATCCGCTGCCGGTCCCGGTCGAGCAGCAGGTGGTGCTCGTGCTGGCCGTGGATGTCGACGAGGTGCTCCCCGAGCTCGCGCAGCAGGTGCGCGGGCACCGGACGATGGTTGACGAACGAACGGGATCGGCTGCCCGGCCCGACCACGCGACGCACGATGCATTCGTGCGCGCACTCTTCCAGATCCCGGTCGGCGAGCCATGCGCGCGCCGATGCGTTGGAGGTCGTCTCGAACACGCCGCAGACCTCGGCCCGCTCCGCGCCGGCACGAATCATGTCGGAGCTGGCCCGCGCCCCGAGGAGCAGGGCCAGCGCATCGACCACGATCGACTTGCCCGCGCCCGTCTCTCCCGTGAGCGCGGTCATTCCCGGTGCGCATTCGAGCTCCAGGCTGTCGATGACCGCGAGGGATCGAATGGACAGATGCGAGAGCATGCCGGGCGACGTCTTCGCTACAGTTCCTTTCCCCAGTGCAGCTTCGCTCTCAGGGTCGCGTAGTACTCGTGGCCGACGGGATGGATGAGGCGAAGTCCCGGGCGGTGCTTGGCGATCGAGATGCGATCCCCGGCCGCCAGCTCCAGCGTGGTCTGGCCGTCGCAGGAAAGCTGCACGCTGCTCTCGGCGTCGTCTCCGAGCACGACCTCCACCACGCTTGCGCCACCGACCACGACCGGACGGCTCGACAGCGTGTGCGGACAGATCGGGACCAGCACGATGGCGTCGAGCGAAGGGTGGACGATGGGACCGCCTCCGGACAGCGCATACGCGGTCGAGCCCGTGGGCGTCGCCACGATCAGGCCGTCCGATCGCTGGCGGTTGACGAGGTGGCCGTCGATGTACGTCTCGAACTCCACGAGCCGGGCCATGCTGCTCTTGTGGGTGACCGCCTCGTTGAGCGCCGTTGCCGAGAACGTTCGCACGGCGTCTCGCACGACCTCCACGTCGAGCAGGAAGCGCTTCTCCTCGACGAACTCGCCGTCGAGTATCTCGTTCAGCCGATCCGACATCTCGTCCGGCATCACGTCGGCGAGAAAGCCCAGCCGGCCGAGGTTCACTCCGAGCAGCGGCACGTCCTGATCGACCAGGGTCCGGGCCGCGCCCAGGAACGTCCCATCACCCGCAACCACCACGACGAGGTCGCACCGCCGCCCGATCTCGTCGCGCGCCACGACAGTCAGAGTGCAGTCGGGGCATGCGTCGCGGCTCGCGCTGTCGAGGACCACCTCGCGCCCGCGTTCGCGCAGCATGCCGATCAGCCGACCCAGTGTTTCGCTCACGCGCGGATCGCCGTGCTTGGCGATGAGCCCGACTCTCTGGAACATGGGTGGGTTCAGGGTCTGTGCGTGCTCGGCGGCCACACCGTGGCGGTGCGGTCAAGGACTCCGCAGACACTATCATGAGCATTCCGGCGGGCGCGAGCGCGGGGCGCTTTTGCACCGTTGCCGCGCCGGTGCTAGCCTGACTCTCCCCTCACAGGCTCGCGATGCGAGGACGCGGAAATGGCGCCAGGCTTCGCGCGGAAGGTCGGGCTCGGAACGCGAGCCGGAGGACGACGGATGCCGCATCCGTGCCGGGCCCGCTCCGGCGGCCGGACCTGCGCAGGAACCCTTGCTGCCGCCCCGGTGTCCGCGCCTCTCGCCGCGAGCGGTTGAACGATGCCGTCCCGACCGCCGAGCACCCGTCCGTCCGTGATTCGGGACAAGGGACGCCCAGGGCCGAACACCTTGCTGAACGAGCGCGCCCAGCACCTGTTCAGGGTGCTGGTGCACCGCTACATCGGCAGCGGCCAGCCGGTCGGCTCCCGCACCCTGTCGCGGGACTCGGGACTCGATCTGAGTCCGGCCACGGTCCGCAACGTGATGGCAGACCTCGAGGACCTCGGCCTGCTCCGCGCGCCGCACGTGTCCGCCGGCCGTGTACCCACCGTCCAGGGATACCGGTTCTTCGTGGACAGCCTGCTCAAGGTTGCCCCGGTCGACGAAGAGGAGCTCGCGCGCCTTCGAACGCAGCTCGAAGTCAAGGGAGAACGCGAGTCGCTGATGGACGCCGCGACATCGCTCATCTCCGACGTGACCCACATGGCCGGCATCGTGACCCTGCCGAAACAGGAGCGCCTGATCCTCCGGCACGTCGAGTTTCTCGCGCTCTCGCCCGAACGGGTGCTGGTCATCCTCGTCGTCAACGGATCGGAAGTCCAGAACCGGGTCATCCACCTCACCCGGCCATACTCCCGGGGGCTGCTTCAGCAGGTCGGCAACTACCTGAACGAGGTGTGCGCGGGCAAGGATCTGCTGGAGGTGCGCGACGCGCTGCTGACGGAGCTGAAGGAGCATCGCTCGAGTCTCAACGAACTCATGCTCACCGCCATCGAGATGGCGGACAAGGCGTTCGTGACGGACACCGGCGGTGAAGAGTCGCTCCTGGTGTCGGGGCAGACCAATCTCATGGAATACGGAGAGCTCGCCGACATGGAGAAGCTCCGGCACCTGTTCGAGGCGTTCCGCGAGAAGACGGAGCTGCTCCACATACTCGACCAGTGCCTGCGCGCGGATGGTCTCCAGATCTTCATCGGAGAGGAGTCCGGCTTCGACGTGCTCGACGGCTGCAGCGTCATCGCCGCACCGTACGAGCGTGAAGGCGAGGTGCTCGGGGTTCTCGGGGTCATCGGTCCGACCCGCATGGCCTACGACCGCGTGATTCCGATTGTCGACGTCACCGCGCGCCTGCTCGGCGCCGCCTTGAATCAGCATCACTGATTCCCAATATTCCGGTTCGCCGTGCCGCTACAGCGACCGTGTCCCGTTGGGGGCGGTCGATGCTGATGCGCGGCAATCCCCGCGGGCGGCACCGAACGGGAGGCAGGGATGTCGGACGAGCAGCACAGGCAGGAAGACGAAGCGACGGAAGCGCCGGTCGAGGGGTCCGAGGCGGGACGAGTCGCGGAGCCGGAAGGAGACGGCACCGCGCCCACGGACGCCGGCGCCCCGGACCGCGCAAGCGTCTCCGGGCCGTCCGGAGCCGCGGGCAGCGCGGACGCGGTGGACGCGGACGAAGTGCAGCCCGACCCCGAGTCGTCGGAGTCGCCGTCAGCGAGCATCGAGGACGAGCTGGCCGAGGCGCGGCGCGAAGCGAGGGAGAACCTGGATCGGGCGCTGCGTGCGCATGCCGAGCTCGACAATGTCCGCAAGCGCCTGGAGCGGGATCTGCAGAACGCCCACAAGTTCGCGCTCGAGCGGTTCGTCTCGGAGCTGCTTCCCGTCAAGGACAGCCTGGAGCTCGGGCTCGCGGCCTCGTCCGAGAAGGGAGCGAGCGCCGCCGGCATCGTGGAGGGCGTCGAGCTGACCCTGCGAATGCTCGATCAAGCGATGGAGAAGTTCGGGGTCAGGGTCGTCGATCCCTCCGGCGAGCCCTTCGATCCCGAGTTCCACCAGGCGATGACCATGCAGGAGAGCGACACCGCCGCGTCCGGAACCGTTCTCACGGTGGTGCAGAAGGGCTATCTGCTCAACGAACGCCTGGTGCGCCCCGCCATGGTGATCGTCGCGAAGTAGGCGCGGCCGGGGTTGAAAGACCGGCCGCGGACCCAATATCCCGCCCGATCGAGACTCGGCGATTCCCGTGCCGGCATCGAGGACTGCCGCTCGCTTGATGCGAGCTCGCTGTGCACTGCCGCTCGCGCATGCGCGAGCTTGCTATGAACTGCCGCTCGCTTGACGCGAGCTTGCTATGAACTGCCGCTCGCTTGACGCGAGCTTGCTATGAACTGCCGCTCGCTTGACGCGAGCTCGCTTTACAACTCGAACCGGCAGCACCGGAGACATCTGACATGGGCAAGATCATCGGCATCGACCTCGGCACCACGAACTCGTGCGTGGCAGTCATGGAGGGAGACGCGGCGAGAGTGCTGGAGAACAGTGAGGGGGATCGGACCACCCCGTCGGTGGTGGCCTTCACCCAGGACGACGAAGTGCTCGTCGGGCAGTCCGCCAAGCGCCAGGCGGTGACCAATCCGAAGAACACCCTGTTCGCGATCAAGCGCCTGATCGGCCGCCGGTTCAAGGACGAGGTGGTGCAGCGCGACGCGGACATGGTGCCGTACCGGATCGTCGGTGCGGACAACGGCGACGCGTGGATCGAGGCCAAGGACCGGCGGATGGCACCGCCGGAGATTGCCGCGCGGGTGCTGCAGAAGATGAGGAAGACGGCGGGGGACTACCTCAACGAGGACGTGAAGGAGGCGGTCATCACGGTACCGGCGTACTTCAACGACTCCCAGCGGCAGGCGACGAAGGACGCCGGGCGCATTGCGGGCCTCGACGTGAAACGGATCATCAACGAGCCGACCGCGGCTGCCCTCGCGTACGGGATGGACAAGCGCCGCGGCGATTCGAAGATCGCGGTGTACGACCTCGGAGGAGGGACATTCGACATCTCGATCATCGAAATCGCCGAAATCGACGGGGAGCACCAGTTCGAGGTGCTCTCGACGAACGGGGACACGTTCCTGGGCGGGGAGGACTTCGACCTCCGGATCATCGACTACCTCGCCGACGAGTTCAAAAGGGAATCGGGCATCGACCTCCACAACGATCCGCTGGCCCTGCAGCGGCTGAAGGAAGCGGCCGAGAAGGCGAAGATCGAGCTGTCCTCGAGCCAGCAGACCGAGCTCAACCTGCCGTACATCACCGCCGACGCAAGCGGTCCGAAACACCTGAACATGAAGCTGACGCGCGCGAAGCTGGAATCGCTCGTCGAGGATCTCATCGTGCGCACGATGGAGCCGTGCCGGGTGGCGATGAAGGACGCGGGGGTCTCGGGCTCGGACATCTCCGACGTCATCCTGGTCGGCGGGCAGACGCGCATGCCGAAGGTGGGGGAAATGGTGAAGTCGATCTTCGGCCAGGATCCGCGCCGCGACGTGAACCCGGACGAGGCGGTGGCGGTCGGCGCTGCAATCCAGGCCGGTGTGCTGGCCGGCGACGTGACGGACGTTCTGCTCCTCGACGTGACGCCGCTCTCGCTGGGAATCGAGACCCTCGGCGGCGTGCTGACCAAGCTCATCGAGAAGAACACGACGATCCCGACCAAGCACTCGCAAGTCTTCTCCACCGCCGAGGACGGCCAGCACGCGGTGACGGTGCACGTGCTCCAGGGCGAGCGCGAACGGGCCACGGACAACAAGTCGCTCGGCCGGTTCGACCTGGCCGACATTCCGCCCGCACCACGCGGAGTCCCGCAGATCGAAGTGACCTTCGACATCGACGCGAACGGCATTCTGAACGTCTCGGCCAAGGACAAGGCGACGGGCAAGGAGCAGTCCATCGTGATTCGCGCCTCGTCGGGATTGTCCGACGACGAGATTCAGCGCATGGTGAAGGACGCCGAGGCGCATGCGGACGAGGATCGCCGATTCCGCGAGCTGGTCGACGTCAGAAACCAGGCCGACGGCCTGATCCACGCAACGAAGAAGTCGCTGGGCGAGTTGGGCGAGCAGGTCGATGCGCAGGAGAAGGAAGAGGTCGAGGCGGCCGTCACGGCACTGGAGACGGCGGTGGGCGGCGACGACAAGGCGGAGATCGAGGCGAAGATGCAGACACTCACCGAGGCCTCCGGCAAGCTTGCCGAACGTGCCTCCCGGAAATCGCAGGACGGCGACGGTCCCTCGGCGGGAGACGGCGGCGACCGTAGCGACGGCGGCGCGGGTGCCTCGGGGAGCGACGACGTGGTGGACGCGGAGTTCGAGGAGGTCCGCGACGACCCCCGCTGAGCGGCCGCCCGCCACGCGGGAGCCCGCCCGGCGCGCGCAGGGGCGGATGCAGGGCGCCGGAGGACCCGGCGCGCGGCTACGGAGCGTGTCCGACAGCTCGACTTCCTGCGCGAGGCGGTGAGCCGGCGGCGGTGAGGCATGGCGAAACGGGACTACTACGACGTACTGGGGGTATCCCGCGACGCCGGGGACACCGAGCTCAAGCAGGCGTATCGCCGCCTGGCGATGAAGCTTCACCCCGATCGGAATCCGGACGATACCGGCGCGGAGGAGAAGTTCAAGGAGGCGAAGGAAGCCTACGACATCCTCTCGGACCGACAGAAGCGCACAGCCTACGATCAGTTCGGTCACGCCGGGGTTGACGCAGGCGGTGGCGGATTCTCGGGTGGTGCCGGATTTCGCGACATTTTCGACGAAGTATTCGGTGACATCTTCGGCGGGCGCGGCGGCGGACAGCGCGTCTATCGCGGCGCCGATCTCCGCTACGAGCTGGAGCTCGGGCTCGAGGAGGCGGTGGCGGGAACGACCTCCAGGATCCAGTTTCCCTCCGAAGCTGCCTGCGAGACCTGCTCCGGGACCGGCGCGGCGCCCGGCACGTCGTCCTCGACCTGCGGGACCTGCGGAGGTCAAGGCCAGGTTCGCGTCCAGCAGGGCTTCTTCTCGATCCAGCAGACCTGTCCGCGGTGCCACGGTGCGGGATCCGTCATCACCGATCCGTGCCGCGAATGCCGGGGTCGCGGCAGGGTACGGCGCGAGAAGACGCTGTCGGTCACCGTCCCCCCAGGGGTCGACACCGGCGACCGGATTCGGGTGGGAGGCGAAGGCCAGCCCGGTGAGCGGGGCGGTCCGTCAGGCGATCTCTACGTCGAGGTCCGGGTACGCGAGCATCCCATCTTCGTGCGCGACGGCGCGAACCTGTACTGCGAAGTACCCATCGGGTTTACCATGGCCGCGCTGGGAGGTGTGCTCGAGGTACCCACCCTCCATGGGCGCGTCAGTCTGAAGATCCCGGGCGAGACGCAGACCGGCCGCCTGTTTCGGCTGCGGGGCAAGGGGGTTCGACCGGCCCGCGGCCCCGGACCCGGGGATCTCATCTGCCGGGTGACGGTGGAAACCCCGGTGAACCTGAGCCGGCGCCAGCAGGAGCTGTTGAGCGAACTCGACGCATCGATGAAGGACAGCCGCAAGACGCACGATCCGAAGGCGACGTCATGGTTCGACTCCGTAAGGGAATTCTTCGAGGGCCTCAGGACTTGACCGGCGCGAACCTGGCATCGAGCACGGACACGATCCCGATCGCAATCGCCGGGGCGGCCGGACGAATGGGGCGGATGCTCGTGCAAACCGTCTGCGCCCAAGCCGACATGTCGGTCGCGGCGGCCGTCGAGCGGGCCGACAGTTCCCACGTCGGCGCGGACGCCGGCGTGGTGGCCGGCGTCGGCGAGATCGGCGTGACGATCGAGGACTGTCTCGATCGCGCCCTCGCGGTCTCCGACGTGTGCATCGACTTCACCCTGCCGGAGCCGACCGTCGAGCATGCCGAGGCGTGCCGGTCGATGCGGCGGGCCATGGTCATCGGCACCACCGGCCTGTCCCCGAATCAGCTCGCGGCGCTGGAAGACTGCGCCCGCGACATACCCGTCGTGCACGCCCCCAACATGAGCGTCGGGGTCAATCTGTGCTTCAAGCTCCTTGACGTCGCGGCGCGCGCACTCGGCGACAGCGTCGACATCGAGGTCATCGAGGCGCATCACCGCAACAAGGTCGACGCGCCGTCGGGCACCGCGGTGCGGATGGGCGAGATCGTTGCCACCGCGCTCGACCGGAGTCTCTCCGACTGTGCGGTCTACGGGCGCGAAGGCCACACCGGGATCCGTGACCGCAGGACCATTGGATTCGAGACGATTCGCGCGGGCGACATCGTAGGCGAGCACACCGTGATGTTCGCGGGCGACGGGGAGAGAATCGAGCTGACGCACCGTGCCGCGAGCCGGGCGAACTTCGCCGCGGGCGCAATCCGGGCCGCGCGCTGGATCGTTCGCAAGCCGTCCGGCCTGTACGACATGCAGGACGTTCTCGGCCTGCGTTGATGGGGGCGCGAACCGAGGCGCTGCTCGCTCTCGAGGACGGCAGCCTGTTTGCCGGCCATGCCGTCGGCGCCACCGGCATGGCGGCCGGCGAGGTCGTGTTCAACACCTCGATGACCGGGTATCAGGAGATCCTCACCGACCCTTCGTACTGCCGGCAGATCGTGTCGCTGACCTGTCCCCATGTCGGAAACGTGGGTGTGAATTCCGAGGACGAGGAGAGCCCTCGGGCCTTCGCAAGCGGGCTCGTCGTGCGGGACGTTCCGGCGCAGGCGAGCAACTGGCGATCCCGCTCGTCGCTGGCCGCCTGTCTCCGGCAGCACGGAGTTGTCGGCATCGCCGGTGTCGACACCCGCCGGCTCACAAGGCTGCTGCGCGAGAAGGGGGCTCTGGCCGGAGCCATCGTCGCGGGACCGGATATCGATGCGAATGTGGCGGTTGCCGAGGCCCGGGCCTTTCCGGGGCTCGCGGGAATGGACCTCGCCCGGGTGGTCAGCGCAGAAACGCCATACGAGTGGACGTCGGGACCGTGGACGGGGAGCCACGGGTTCGGGACCCCGGACCCGGACATGCTGCCGTGGCGGGTGGTCGCGTACGACTTCGGGGTGAAGCGCAACATCCTGCGAACCCTGGTCTCCAGGGGTTGCCGTGTCGAGGTGGTGCCGGCACGCACCCCGGCCCGGAACGTGCTTTCCCGAGCGCCGCACGGAGTCTTCCTTTCCAACGGTCCCGGGGACCCGGAGCCGTGCGAATATGCAATCGATGCGATTCGGCATCTGCTGGAGCGGGAAGTGCCGATCTTCGGCATCTGCCTCGGCCACCAGCTGCTGGCACTGGCGAGCGGGGGTCGGACAATGAAGATGAAGTTCGGCCATCACGGCGCCAACCATCCGGTGGCGCATCTGAATTCGGGCCGAATTCTCATCACGAGCCAGAATCACGGGTTCGCGGTCGACGAGTCGAGTCTGCCCGAAAACCTCGCGGTCACTCACCGGTCACTGTTCGACGGCACGATTCAGGGTCTGCAACGTGTCGACGTCCCGGCATTCGGATTTCAGGGCCACCCGGAGGCGAGTCCCGGGCCGCATGACTCCGGGCATCTGTTCGATCGGTTCGTCGACATGATGAAGGCGCACGTCGAGCGTTGATCCGCGCGTTGCGGCTGCCACGGGAGGCCAGTGCGGTGCCGAAACGAAACGACATCGAGTCGATCCTGATCATCGGAGCGGGACCGATCGTCATCGGGCAGGCGTGCGAGTTCGACTACTCCGGTGTGCAGGCGTGCAAGGCGCTGTCGGAGGAGGGTTTCCGGGTGGTGCTGGTGAACTCGAACCCGGCCACCATCATGACCGACCCGGGACTCGCGGACGCGACGTACATCGAGCCGGTGCACTGGAAAGTGGTCTCCCGGATCATCGAGAAGGAACGCCCCGACGCCCTGCTGCCGACCATGGGCGGCCAGACCGGGCTCAACTGCTCGCTGGATCTCGCGCGCGAAGGCGTGCTGGGCGAGTTCGGCGTCGAGCTCATCGGCGCGAACCGGGAAGCGATCGACAAGGCCGAGGATCGCGGGCTGTTTCGCGCCGCAATGGCCCGCATCGGGCTCGATTGCCCGCGCGCGGCGCTGATCCGCGACCTGGACCAGGCGGTTGCGGCCCAGTCCGACATCGGCTTTCCCGCAATCGTACGCCCCTCGTTCACCCTCGGCGGAACTGGCGGCGGCATTGCGTACAACCGCGAGGAGTTTGCGGAGATCTGCGAGCGCGGTCTCGATGCCTCTCCCACCACGGAGGTGCTCGTCGAGGAGTCGGTGCTCGGCTGGAAGGAATTCGAGATGGAGGTGGTGCGCGACCGGAATGACAACTGCATCGTCGTGTGCGCGATCGAGAACCTCGACCCGATGGGCATCCACACCGGAGACTCGATCACCGTCGCCCCGGCGCAGACGCTGACAGACAAGGAGTACCAGCGCATGCGCGACGCGTCGATCGCGGTGCTGCGCGAGATCGGCGTGGATACCGGCGGCTCGAACGTACAGTTCGCGATCGACCCCGACGACGGACGCATGGTGGTCATCGAGATGAACCCCCGGGTTTCGCGGTCGTCGGCGCTCGCGTCCAAGGCGACGGGATTTCCCATCGCCCGGGTGGCCGCGAAGCTCGCGGTCGGCTACACCCTCGACGAGCTCGACAACGAGATCACGGGCCGGGCCACACCCGCGTCGTTCGAGCCCTCGATCGACTACGTCGTCACCAAGGTGCCGAGGTTCGACTTCGAGAAGTTTCCCCAGGCCGATTCCCGGCTGACCACCCAGATGAAGTCCGTGGGCGAGGCGATGGCGGTGGGCCGCACGTTTCAGGAATCCCTGCAGAAGGCGTTGCGCAGCCTGGAGACGGGGCTGGCCGGACTCGACGAGATCGTCGCCGATCGCGAGGACCGCCGCGCGCTGGACGACATCCGGCGGGAGCTGAGGAACGCCGGACCGCAGCGGCTGCGATACGTGGCCGACGCATTGCGCCTCGGCCTGGACGAGGACGAGGTGCAGCGCCTGTCCCGGATCGATCCGTGGTTCATCGCCCAGATCGCGGACCTCGTCGGCGAGGAGCGTGCCCTCGCCACGCTGGATCTCGACGGGCTCGAGTTCGACGGGTTGCGCCGCCTCAAGCGCAAGGGCTTCTCCGATGCGCGCATCGCGGCACTGCTCGGGGTGGAGGAAAGCGTGGTCAGGAAGCACCGCACACGTCTCGGCCTGCACCCGGTGTTCAAGCGCATCGATTCCTGTGCGGCGGAGTTTCGTGCCGCAACCGCCTACATGTACTCGACGTACGAGGAAGAGTGCGAGGCCGAACCGACGGCCGCGCGGAAGATCGTCGTGCTCGGAAGCGGCCCGAACCGCATCGGGCAGGGAATCGAGTTCGACTACTGCTGCGTGCAGGCGGCGCTCGCGATGCGCGAGGCCGGGTACGAGAGCATCATGGTCAACTGCAACCCGGAAACCGTGTCGACCGACTACGACACGTCGGATCGCCTCTACTTCGAACCACTGACACTCGAGGACGTGCTCGAGATCATCCGCGTCGAGCAGCCCGATGGCGTGATCGTGCAGTACGGCGGCCAGACCCCGCTCAAGCTCGCGCGTGCCCTGGAGGCGGAGGGGGTGCGAATCGTGGGAACCAGCCCCGACAGCATCGATCTCGCGGAGGATCGCGAGCGGTTCCAGCAGCTCATCGAGGCGTGCGGTCTGCGTCAGCCCCCCAACCGGACCGCGCGCGCTCGCGCCGACGCGGTGCGGCAGGCGGCGGAGATCGGATATCCCATCGTAGTGCGCCCGTCCTACGTGCTCGGGGGGAGGGCGATGAAGATCGTCTACGACGAGGAAGAGCTCTCCCGGTACGTGCGGGAAGCGGTTGAGGTTTCGCACGAATCGCCGGTCCTCCTCGACCGGTTTCTCGACGACGCGATCGAGGTCGACGTCGATTGCGCAAGCGATGGGGACACGGTTTTCGTCGGCGGCGTCATGGAGCACATCGAGCAGGCCGGAATCCACTCGGGAGACTCCGCCTGCTCGCTGCCCCCTGCCGGCCTCGCAGAGGACGTCCAGGCGCGGCTGGAGGAACAGACGCGGCTGCTCGCCGGAGCCCTCGGCGTGGTGGGTCTGATGAACGTCCAGTTCGCAATCAAGGACGGAACGATTCACGTCCTGGAGGTCAATCCCCGCGCCTCGCGCACGGTTCCCTTCGTGTCCAAGGCGATCGGGGTTCCGCTGGCCAGGATCGCGGCGCGGTGCATGGTCGGAGCGAAGCTCGGCGACCTCGGACTCGATCGCAAGCGCGGCGTCAGCCACTACGCGGTGAAGGAGGCCGTATTCCCCTTCGTCAAGTTCCCGGGCGTGGACTCGCTGCTCGGCCCGGAGATGCAGTCGACGGGAGAGGTCATGGGGATTGGGCGCACGTTCGGCGAGGCGTTCGCCAAGGCGTTGCTCGCCACCGGCGACGAGCTTCCGGCACAGGGCACCGTCTTCGTCAGCGTGCGCGACGGCGACAAGCGCGATACCGTAGAGGTCTCTCGCGATCTCCGCCAGCTCGGCTACGACATCGTCGCCACCCGTGGCACCGCGCGAGCTCTCGATTCGGCCGGAGTGCGGTGCCGTACGGTCAACAAGGTGCTGGAGGGCCGCCCGCACGTCGTCGACATGTTGAAGAACGGCGAGATCGACATGATCGTGAACACCACCGAAGGCAGTCAGGCAATCGCGGACTCCTACACGATCCGACGCACCGCGCTGCAGTACCGGGTGCCGTACTTCACGACGATCGCGGGCGCGCGCGCGCTCGTCGAGGCGATCCGAGCTCCGGGCACACCCGCGGTGAGCTCGATGCAGCAAATCCACGTGGAGGCGGGATCGTGAACCGGCGTCCGCTGACCAGGAACGGGGCAAACCGGCTTCGGGGCGAGCTGCAGGAGCTCAAGAGCGAGGCCCGGCCGAAGGTTATCCGCGCGCTCGCGGAGGCCCGGGCGCACGGGGATCTCCGCGAGAACGCCGAATACCATGCCGCGAGGGAACAGCAGGGCTTCATCGAAGGGCGGATTGCAGAGCTGGAGGGATGGCTCGGCTCCGCGGAGATCATAGACCCCGCCACCGTCGACGGGCGGGGACGGGTGGTCTTCGGCGCAACGGTCGATCTCGAGCGTCTGCCGACCGGCACAGAGGTGCGATACCAGATCGTCGGTGACCTGGAAGCCGATATCGGTCGGGGGCTGATCTCGATCAGCTCCCCACTTGCCCGCGCACTGATCGGGAAGGAAGAGGGCGAGACGGTCACCGTCGTCGCGCCGGACGGAGAGATCGAGTACGAAATTCTCTCCGTCGAGTACGTCTGACGCTTCGGCGTTTCCCTCGACGGTACGGAAACGAGCGAATGAGACATCCGGGTCATTCGCCGGCACGCACCCTCGTCCCGGAGCGGCGGTCGTGACGCGCAAGGGCGGAGCCTGGCGACGCGAGCGCGACACCGACGCGTTCTTCCGGGAAGCCCGCAGGCGTGGACTGCGCTCGCGGGCCGCGCTCAAGCTCGAGGCCATCGATGCGCGCGATCACCTGTTTCGCGACGCGCAGGTGGTGGTCGACCTGGGTGCCGCGCCCGGAGGATGGTCGCAGATCGCACGCCGGGCGCTTCCCCCCGACGGACGGGTCGTGGCCCTCGACATACTGGAGATGGAGGAGCTCGCCGGCGTCGAGTTCATTCAGGGAGACTTCCGGCGCGACGAGGTGCTGCGCCGGCTGGAAGCCGGCGTCGGTCGGCGCACGGTCGACCTTGTAATGTCGGACATGGCGCCCAATCTGAGCGGAATGAGAGTGAGCGACCAGGCGCGCTGGCGCGAGCTCGCCGACTGCGCCGCCGGCTTCGCGGCCTGCGTGCTCAAGCCCGACGGCGTCTTCCTCGTGAAGCTGTTCCAGGGCGAGGAGACGGCGTCGTACCTGCGGATGCTGCGTGAACGATTCGCCAGCGTCGCGGTCAGAAAGCCGACGGCATCCCGACGACAGTCGAGCGAATCCTACGCGCTGGTACGCGGTGTGAACCGCGCCGGCCGGGCCGCCGGGACCCTCGAATCGGCGACGGGTCCGAATCCCCGCACGCTCGGGGCAGGATTGCGCTGACGGAACGAGGGCCCGGAGCACGAGCGGCGCGCCACGGACGAATTCGCCGCGGTCAGTTGGGGTATAGTGTCGAACCGCTCGCGGCATGTGGACGTACGCGCCGGCACAGGCGACAATCGGGGTGGGAACAGTACGCGGATTCAGTGAGTTACGCCGACGCGGGACACGTCCCCAGGGGTACGTGCCGATACACGCGAGCGGCTGCGAATTCCATGGGGGCGACGGACTGCACCGCAGGCATCGACAGTGAGCAACATGGCAAAGAACCTGATCCTCTGGGTGGTCATCGCCCTTGTGCTGATGTCCGTCTTCAACAATTTCGGCCCGCGCCGGACGGCGACGGAGCAGATCGAGTATTCCCGCTTCATTGCCGACGTAAAGCAGGGAAGGGTCCAGAAGGTCGTCATCGAAGGACGCAACATCCAGGGCGTGCTGCACACCGGCGAGCGGTTCGGCACTTACATCCCGGAGACGGACAACAAGGCGCTGGTCGGCGATCTCCTGGAGAACGGAGTCGTCATCGATGCGCGGCCGCCCGAGCAGCAGTCGCTGCTGATGCAGATATTCATTTCGTGGTTCCCGATGCTGCTGCTGATCGGGGTGTGGATCTTCTTCATGCGGCAGATGCAGGGGGGCGCCGGGGGCCGGGGCGCGCTGTCGTTCGGCAAGAGCCGGGCGCGGCTGCTCGGCGAGGACCAGGTCAAGGTGACGTTCGCGGACGTGGCCGGAGTCGACGAGGCCAAGGAGGAAGTGGCCGAACTCGTGGACTTCCTGCGCGACCCCGCGAAGTTCCAGAAGCTCGGCGGCAAGATCCCCCGCGGCGTTCTCATGGTCGGCTCGCCCGGTACCGGCAAGACCCTGCTCGCGCGAGCCATCGCGGGCGAGGCGAAGGTCCCGTTCTTCACGATCTCCGGCTCGGACTTCGTGGAGATGTTCGTGGGGGTCGGCGCATCGCGGGTGCGCGACATGTTCGAGCAGGCCAAGAAGCATGCGCCGTGCATCATCTTCATCGACGAGATCGACGCGGTCGGCCGTCACCGGGGCGCGGGCCTCGGAGGCGGACACGACGAGCGGGAGCAGACCCTCAATCAACTGCTCGTCGAGATGGACGGATTCGAGGGGAACGAGGGGATCATCGTCATCGCCGCGACCAACCGCCCCGACGTTCTCGATCCGGCCCTGCTTCGTCCGGGACGCTTCGATCGCCAGGTCATCGTTCCGCTGCCCGACATTCGCGGCCGGGAGCAGATCCTCAAGGTCCACATGCGCAAGATTCCGCTCGATCGCGATGTCGAGCCGAACGTGATCGCCCGTGGAACGCCGGGGTTCTCCGGCGCCGACCTCGCCAACCTCGTCAACGAAGCGGCTCTGTTCGCGGCGCGGGCGAACCGGCGCACCGTGGACATGGAGCAGTTCGAGAAGGCGAAGGACAAGATCATGATGGGCTCGGAGCGGCGCTCGATGGTGATGAGCGACGACGAGAAGCGCCTCACCGCGTATCACGAGGCGGGCCATGCAATTGTCGGTCTGCTGGTACCGTCCCACGATCCGGTCTACAAGGTCACCATTATTCCTCGCGGCCGCGCCCTGGGAGTGACGATGTTTCTCCCCGAGGAGGACCGCTACAGCTACAGCAAGGAGCGGCTGGAGAGCCAGATTTCGAGCCTGTTCGGCGGGCGCATCGCGGAGGAGCTGATCTTCGGCCCCGAGAGCGTCACCACCGGTGCGAGCAACGATATCCAGCGGGCCACCGAGCTCGCGCGGAACATGGTGACGAGGTGGGGACTGTCCGAGAAGCTGGGGCCGCTGACCTACAGCGAGGAGGAGGGCGAGGTCTTCCTGGGCCACAGCGTGACCAAGCACAAGACGGTCTCCGATCAGACGCAGGATCTCATCGACGAGGAAGTGCGCAGCATCATCGAGCGGAACTACCAGCGCTCGACGGGGATTCTCAAGGAGAACGAACAGCGGCTTCACGTCATGGCGGACGCGCTGATCCGTTACGAGACGATCGATGTCGAGCAGATCAAGGACATCATGGAGGGACGCGAGCCGAGGCCGCCTCAGGACTCATCGGACCAGTCCCCGCCGGGCGGTGATTCTCCCGCGGTGGAAGACGACAGCGACGGCGAGCAGTCACCGTCGGGATCGGGCTCAATCGGCGGCCCTGCGAGCCTGCACTGACGATACGTACATCGTCCCGCTGCCGGTCGCCGCCGCGGCCGATGACCCGAGGCCCGGCCGACAGCCCGTGGTTCGAAGTAATGGTGGACTGATGGCCGCGAAGAGAACGTACTTCGGCACCGACGGAATTCGTGGCGAAGTCGGCAACCCACCGATTACCGCGGACTTCTTCCTCAAGCTCGGCTGGGCGGCCGGCACGGTGCTGGGCGGCGGCAAGCGGAGCAAGGTCGTCATCGGCAAGGACACACGGATCTCGGGCTACATGTTCGAATCCGTGCTGGAGGCGGGGCTCACCGCGGCCGGGGTGGACGCGGTGCTTGTCGGACCGATGCCGACCCCGGCCGTGGCCTATCTCACCCGTACCCTGCGCGCAACGGCGGGCATCGTCATCAGCGCCTCGCACAACCCCTATTCCGACAACGGCATCAAGTTCTTCACCGACAAGGGCGACAAGCTGTCCGATGACGTCGAGCTCGAGATCGAAGCGGCGCTCGACGCGCCGATGCGCACGGTGCGCAGCACCGATATCGGCAAGGCGGTCAGAATCGACGACGCGGCGGGGCGGTACATGGAGTTCTGCAAGAGCACGGTGCCCCCCCACCTGACCCTGAAGGGACTGCGGATCGTCGTCGACTGCGCCCATGGCGCGACCTACCACATCGCGCCGAGGGTCTTCTCGGAGCTCGGCGCGGAGGTGGTGACGATCGGATGCGCGCCCAACGGATTGAACATCAACGACGGCTTCGGACCGTTGGCGCCGAAAGCGCTTTGCGATGCGGTCCGCGAGCGCCGCGCCGATCTCGGCATCGCGTTCGACGGCGACGGTGACCGGGTGATGATGGTCGATGCCGACGGGGAAGTCGTGGACGGAGACGAGCTTCTCTTCATCATCGCCGAAGACCGTCACGCCGGGGGACGGCACGACGGATCGGTGGTCGGCACCGTGATGACGAATCGCGGACTGGAGGTGGCGCTGCAGTCGCTGGGGGTCGGCCTGCACCGCGCGAAGGTCGGCGACCGTTACGTGATGGAGCTGATGCGCGAGCAGGGTTCCCTGATTGGAGGTGAATCCTCGGGACACATCATCTGTCTCGACCACACGACTACCGGTGACGGCATCGTGTCCGCTCTCCAGGTGCTCCAGGCTCTGGTGCGTTCGGACCGCTCGCTCGGCGATGCGAAGCAGGGCATGTCGAAGTATCCGCAGACACTGCGCAATGTCCGGCTTGCGGAGCGGATCGAGCTCGATTCGAACGGCATTCTCCAGGATGCGGTCGCGGCAGTGGAGGCGGACCTCGGTGCCGGCGGACGAGTGCTGCTGCGGCTGTCGGGAACGGAGCCGATGGTGCGAATCATGGTCGAGGGGAACTCGACGTCCGAGGTGGAGAAGCACGCCGACCGGCTCGCGGAGGTCGTCTCCGGTACGACGATCACGGGACGGTGAGCCCCGCAAGCGACGTGCGCCGGCAGGTGTTCTTCGTGTCGGACAGCACCGGAATCACCGTGGAGACGCTCGGAAACGCCCTGCTGAGCCAGTTCGACCATGTCGAGTTCGTAACCACCACGATCCCGTTCGTCACCGACGCGTCGCACGCGGACGAAGTGGTCGCCCGAATCAACGGCACGAGCAGCGACGAGCGCGATCGTCCGCTTGTCTTCTGCACGCTTGCCAATTCGGGACTGCGCAAGAGCCTGGGACGCAGCAACGCCCTCGTGCTCGACATTTTCCAGGCGTTCATCGGCACTCTGGAGCAGGAGCTGCATGTCGGGTCGAGCCACGCCCTCGGCCGATTCCACGCGGTGACCGACAAGTCGTCGTACGAGGACCGAATCGGCGCGGTGGAATTCGCCCTCAACCACGACGACGGAGCCGGCGTCCGAAGCTACGGAGATGCCGATCTCGTCCTGATCGGGGTATCGCGCTCGGGCAAGACGCCGACCTGCGTGTATCTCGCGATGCAGTTCGGCATCAGAACGGCGAACTTTCCATTGACCGAAGACGTGCTCTGCCGCACGACGCTTCCCACCCACCTGCTCGACCACCGCGCGCGGCTGTTCGGGCTCACCATCAGTCCGGACCGCCTGCAGAAGATCCGCTCGGAGCGGCGACCGGGCACCGCGTATGCCTCGCCGTCGCGCTGCCGCACGGAGATTCGGGAGGCGGAGGCACTGTTCGAGCGTCATCGAATTCCGTTCCTCGACACGAGTGCCGCGTCGATCGAGGAGATCGCCTCGCGCGTGCTGCTGCGCACGGGGCTGCGCCGCCACGCCTACTGAGGCGCGCTGGCGGTCTCGGCATGGGCCGACTGGAGCCAGGGCCGTTCGGGCCGGATCTCGTCACCGGATTCGCGGCGCCCTTCCCCCCGGAGACCCGCTTCCTGGTCGCCTTCAGCGGAGGGGCGGACTCGCTCGCGCTGCTCCATGCATTCGCCCGGAGCCGGGAGAGCAATCCCGGCATGCGGTTGTGCGCCGTTCACGTCGACCACCACCTGCACCCGGAATCGACACGGTGGGCGCACCAATGCAGGGAAGTCTGCCGCCGACTGTCGGTCGAGCTCATGGTCCTGGACGCAGACCTGAAGGCTGGCGGCGCGGCGCACGCCGACGAAGGAACGGCACGCGCCGCCCGCTACGCGGCGTTCGAGCGCATCCTTTCGATCGAGGACGTCCTGTGCACCGCCCACTCCCGGGACGATCATGTCGAGACGGTGCTGCTGAACCTGCTGCGGGGTAGCGGTCCACGGGGTCTGGCAGGGATCCCGGACCGGCGGCGCCTCGGCGCAGGTGTCGTCGCGCGGCCGACGCTCGCGGTCTCGCGGGCGGCACTGCATGCGTACGCGTGCGCGACCGGACTTGAGCCCATCAGCGATCCGGCCAACGAAGATCCACGTTTCTCGAGGGTCGTGCTGCGCCGGGAGGTGATTCCCACCCTCGAGAAACGATGGCCCGCGTTGCGGTCGACTCTGGCGAGGGCCGCGGAGCGCGGCCGCGAATCGGCCGATCTGCTCGATGCGCTGGCTGCCATCGACCTCGAATCGGCCGGCGGAATCGGCGGCGAGTCGCTCGATGCCGCAGCGGTCGGGGCGCTGGAGCCGGCCAGGCGACGCAACGCGGTTGCCGGCTGGTTGCGGGCTCGGGGGATCGCATCGCCCGGTGCGCGTCGAATCGAGCAGATCGCCCGTGAGGTCGTCGAGGCGAGGCCCGACGCGATGCCGTGCGTCAGTCTCGGCGACGTCGAGATCCGGCGCTTCCGGGGCCGGATCCGGCTGGTCTCCCGGATGCGGCCGGTCGCCGCCCGGCTCGTGCACCGATGGCGGATCCCGGAACCGCTCGCGCTGGACCACGGATGTCTCGCGTGGGAATCCTGCACCGGCGACGGGCTCGACGATGCCGTGCGGGACGCGGGAATCACGGTGCGGCTCCGAGGAGACGACGCGGGGTGGATGCGGCCGATGGGTGTGCGGGGACACTCGCTGAAGAAGCGCTTTCAGTCGCTCGGAATCCCGCCGTGGGAGCGCGGACGCATTCCGCTGGTGTACTCCGGCGACGTGCTCGCCGCGATCGGCTCGGTCTGGATCAATCCGCGGCTCGCAGCGTCTCCGGGAACTCGTGGCTGGCGTGTCGTGTGGACGCCTCGCCCGTGACGCGCCGCCTCGGACGCGGCGTCGTCGCCGTTTCGCGACAGGCAGACGCTTGCTACGCAAGCGTCGTTCGACGGCAAGCGCTCGATTACAATCGCGCCTCGGCGAGTCACCCGTCGCAGCGAATGCATCTTCCGGCCATGAGCAGGCGAATCGCGTACTGCACCTTCGGGTGCCGGCTGAACCAGTACGACACGGAGGCGATCCGCACCCTGGTGGACGACGGATGCGACTTCGAGACCGTCGGCGCGCGCGATGCCGCCGACGTCTACGTCGTGAACACCTGCAGCGTGACCGCACGGGCCGACGCCTCGGCGCGCAAGGCGATCCGGCGCATCGCGGCCGAGCGCCCCACGTCGAGGATCGTCGTGACCGGCTGCTACGCCCAGCGCGCACCCGAGGAGCTGGCGGCGCTGCCGGGAGTCGCCCTGGTGGTGGGCGCCGCGGACCGCTCCCGGGTCGCGGAGCTCATCGACCGCCTCGAAGACGGACCTCCGGTGGTCGCGGTGTCGCCGATCTCCACCGCGAAGAGCTTTCTGGACGTGCCGATCACGGAAATGACCGAGCACAGCCGTGCGTTCGTCAAGGTGCAGGAAGGCTGCAACGAGTCGTGCACGTTCTGCATCGTTCCGCAGACGCGGGGGGTGTCGAGGAGCCGGACCCGGGCGAGCGTGCTCGATCAGGTGCGCCGGCTCGCCGGCGCGGGCTATGTCGAGGTGGTGCTCACCGGCGTGCACATCGGCGACTACGGACTCGATCTCCCGGAGCGGCGGCGGATGCTGCCGGAGCTCATCGAGGGAATTCTGGAGATCGACGGCGTCGAACGGTTCCGGCTGAGCTCGATCGAGCCCGCGTCGCTCGGCGACGAGATCATCTCTCTCATGGCCGAATCGCCGAAGTTCGCGCGACACTTTCACATCCCGTTCCAGAGCGGGAGCGATGCGGTGCTCGGCCGCATGAAGCGGAGGTACCGTGCCGGGGAGTTCGCGGACCTCGTCACCCGCATCGGCGAGCGCATACCGGACTGCGGGATCGGAGTGGATGTCATCTGCGGCTTTCCCGGTGAGACCGACGAGGATTTCCTCCGCACGTTCGAGTGCGTCGAGAGGCTTCCCATCACGTACGTGCATGCGTTCACGTACTCCGCGCGTCCGGGGTCCGAAGCGGAGCATTTCACGGGACAGGTGCCGGGCGAAGTCAGGAAACGCCGCACGCGGGCCCTGAAGCGGCTCTCGGCGGACAAGCACCGGCGTTTCGCAGAGCGCCACGTCGGGCAGGTCGTCGATGTTCTCCTCGAGACGTCACGTCGCGGGGGCACGACGCGTATCGGTGGATGGACGGACAACTACCTCCGGGTCGATCTTGGAGAAGGCCGGGCCGATGCGCGCCTCGAGGCGGTCGCGATTTCGGGACTGGGCGAGAATGGTCTTGTCGGAGTCCCGGCATCCGGGTGTACCGGTGCGGACGGGGGCGGGCTCGTCGATGACCGTCGTGCCGGCGCCGGGCCGTAAAAAAAACCCACCGGGCACCGGCTCGCTCAAAAGGCCGACCGATACCCGATGGGTGCAGTGCCGACATCCTGGTCGGCGCCCGTCACGACTCCCGTTTTCAGGCCATCCGCGCCGGGGTGACCGTTCGCGAATGGATTGGTTCTCGCGGCCGACTGCCCGCCGCTGGCCGATTCAGAGTCCCGCGTTTCCCTCTCTTGCTCCGCGGTGCGTCGTTCGGTGTGCGGCGCCGGCGATGACGCTCAGCCACACTTGGAATCGCCGCAGTTGAGGCACGTCATGCACCCATCGGCGCGAACGACCGCGGGCGTCTGACATTTCGTGCAGAATTGCGCGCCCTCGGGGAACCCGCGCCCGGGGTATCCATTGCCGGCGGCGCCCGCTCTCTCGAAACCCGCGCGTTTCTCCTCCGCCACGCGGCGCCCGGACGGCGCGACCGGCTCGTCCTCGATCAGCCCGATCGAGCGCATGTGCGCCTCGATGGCATCGCCGATCTCGGCCACCAGCGAGGGCATGTAACGCCCGCCCTTCTTGAAGTAGCCGCCCCGGGGGTCGAACACCGATCGCAGCTCCTCGACGAGGAACGTGACATCTCCACCCTTGCGGAACACCGCCGACACGATCCGCGTGAGTGCCACGATCCACTGAAAGTGCTCCATGTTCTTGGAGTTGATGAAGATCTCGAACGGGCGCCTCTGCTCGTGCTCGGTGCCCGCGTTCAGCACGACGTCGTTGATCGTCACGTACAGCGCATGCGGAGACAGCGGCGTCTTGATCTTGTACGTCGAACCGAGCAGCGTTTCCGGCCGCTCGATCTTCTCGTGCATCTGGATGACATCCGCCTTGGGTCGGGGCGGCGGCGTCACGGGAGCCTCCTCGGGAGACTCGATTCCGTACTCGACGATCTTCTGACTGATCCTGATGGCCATGAATGCTTTCCTCCAACGGGAGAGATCCCCACCTCTCCGGAAGTGCTCCTCACACGGCGATGCGAGTCCGGCTCTCGACGGCGACGGCCGGACTCAGAACTTGCCGTAGTAGCCCTCCTTGATCGCATCGTAGAGATTGGCGGCGGTGTGAACGTCGCCGTCGTACTCGATCTCTTCGTTGCCCCTGGCCTCGACAACCGTCCCGTCCTCGAGCGTGAATCGATAGGTCGTGTTCTCGAGATCCTCCTCCTTCACGAGCACGCCCTGGAATGCCGACGGGTTGAAGCGAAACGTCGTGCAGCCCTTCAGGCCCCGCTCGAAGGCGTAGAGGTAGATATCCTTGAAGTCCTCGTAGGGATAGTCGGTCGGAACGTTCGCGGTCTTGGAGATCGATGAATCGACCCAGCGCTGCGCCGCGGCCTGGACGTCGACGTGCTGCCTGGGAGTGATGTCGCCGGCGGTGACGAAGTACGCGGGAAGCGCGTGAGCACCGTCGTCCCCCGACTCCATCACTCGGGGGCGGGCCTCGGGCATGGCCCGGGGGTCGACAAGCTCGCGATAGGCGAGCATCTCGAAGGAGAACACGTCGACCTTCTCCTTCGTCTTGCGGCCTTCTCGAATGACGTTCCGCGAGTAGTGGTGCGCGAAGCTCGGCTCGATCCCGTTGCTCGCGTTGTTCGCGAGCGAAAGCGAGATCGTGCCCGTGGGGGCGATCGAGGTATGGTGGGTGAACCGCGCGCCCTGCTCGGCGAGCGCGTCGACGAGATCGGGCTCGACCTCGGCGAGGCGCTGCATGTATCGGCTGTACCTCGCGTGGAGCACCTTGCCCTTGACCCGATCTCCCACGGTGACACCGTCCCGCGCCATCTCCGGGCGTCGCGCAAGCATCTCCGCCGTCACCGGGAACGACTCCTCCATCAGCGGCGCCGGGCCCTTCTCCCGGCTCAGCGACAGGGCGGTCTTCCACCCGGTGACCGCCATTTCGCGCGTCACGCGCTCGGTGAACCCGGTCGATGCTTCCGAGCCGTACTTCATGCGAAGCATCGTCACGGTCGAGCCGAGCCCGAGATAGCCCATCCCGTGGCGTCGCTTGCGCATGATTTCGTCGCGCTGGGGGTCGAGGGGGAGTCCGTTGACCTCGACGACGTTGTCGAGCATGCGGGTGAAGACGGCGACGACTTCCCGAAAGGTGTCCCAGTCGAAGCGTGCGCGGTCCGTGAACGGATCGAGCACGAAGCGGGTGAGGTTGATCGAGCCGAGCAGGCATGAGCCGTACGGCGGAAGAGGCTGCTCGCCGCAAGGATTGGTCGCACGAATGTTCTCGCAGAACCAGTTGTTGTTCATGTCGTTGATTTCGTCGATCAGGATGAATCCCGGCTCGGCGAAGTCGTACGTCGACGACATGATCGCGTCCCAGATCAGTCGCGCCCGCACAGTCCGGTAGACCCTGCAGGCAACCTTTCCGAAGTGGTTCGTGACGTACCCGTCGTGTACCGGCCAGCTCCGCCACACCACCGACTCGGGGTCGTCGAGGTCGATGCCGTCGTGCTCGACTTCCGGCTTCATCAGCGGAAACGCGAGCTTCCACTCGGCGTCGTCCCGGACCGCCTGCATGAATTCACCGGTGACGAGCAGCGAGAGGTTGAACTGGCGCAGGCGACCGTTCTCGCGCTTGGCCCGGATGAAATCGAGGACGTCGGGATGGCCGACGTCGAAGGTGGCCATCTGCGCACCCCGCCGTCCCCCGGCCGACGAAACCGTGAAGCACATCCGGTCGTAGATGTCCATGAACGACAGCGGCCCCGACGTGTACGACCCGGCACCGGTGACGTACGCGCCCTTCGGCCGCAGGGTGGAAAATTCGTACCCGATTCCGCAACCGGCCTTGAGCGTGAGGCCGGCTTCGTGGACCTTGTTCAGGATGTCGTCCATGGAATCGAGGACGATGCCCGAGACCGTGCAGTTGATGGTCGAGGTCGCGGGCTTGTGATCCAGCGCCCCCGCATTCGAGACGATGCGCCCGGCCGGAATCACGCCTCGACGCAGCGCCCACAGAAAGCGCTCGCCCCAAAGCGCACGGAGCTCGTCGGTGGCCTCGACGTCGGCGATCGCGCGGGCGACGCGACGGTAGGTCTCGTCGATGTCGCGATCCACGACGGTGCCGTCGCGCGTCTTCAGGCGATACTTGTTGTCCCAGATGTCGAGCGACGCCGCCTGCAGGGGAATGACGGAGACGTCGGTGTCGACGTGAAGGCGCTCAGCCAGCTTCATCGCCGAATCCCCGAACGGTACATGCGGTCTCGATGACCATCAACGTTCCCTTCCGTCGAATCGCTCGGTGATGCCGACGCCGCGTCTCCGGTCGCCGTGCCGAAACGACCGCAGGATGCTTTCCGGGCGACACCCCGCGGCGGTCTGCGAGAGACCACCGTTCCGACTTCATCGGGTTCGCCGAAGCAATCGGCATCGGTCGCTGATCGTGTAGGCGTTCGTCTCGTTCCGTTACGGCGCAGGTCCATTTAACACCAGAAGTTGTGGGCAGGCAACTCGCGAAACCACAACATGTTGTGGAGCGAACGGTGGACAGCGCGGGCGAAACGACGGGGATTCCTGTGGAGAACTTCTCTGCCCGAAACTCCTGGCGAAGCTCGGTCGCCGGACGTTTTCCGCCGACTTCGAGCGGGTGGAGATCCAGACCCGGGGGCGGTGCGGAATTCCCGAACCAGGGTCCGGGATCGGGCGGCACCGGGCCGGCCGGCCCTCAGCCGGCGCGATCTGCGAGCACCTGGTCCGCGTGCTCGCGCAGCGCGGGCATCAGCTCGTGAAACGATGATTCGAACGTCGGATAGTGCCGATCGAGATCCGCGGTCGCCTCCCGGAGCCCATGACCGAACCTCGCCCGGCGGGCCAGCCCGGCAAATGCCAGGTCGAGGCCGGTCCGGGTCGCGTACAGACCCAGCCATCGACCCTCGAGCATGCGCTCGAGCCGCGCCCGGTCCCGGACCGGGATGACGTCCGCCTGCCGTTCCACCTGCGCGCAGACATGCTCGACGAAGACATCGAAGCGCACCGACGAGTAGTCCGTCCAGCACCGCGCGAGACAGTGGTCGAAGAATATGTCCACGATGACGCCCGCGTAGCGGCGGCGGGGGGCGGTGATGCATCCAAGGCACGATCTGAATGCGGGATGGCGGTCCGCGAATCGATCGATGGCGCGGTGGAGCGCTACTCCGGTCACGATTCCGGGCGGAACCGTGCCGTCGATCCTGCCCTTGACGAGGTCCGCGCAGACGTTCCCGGCGCGTATCTCGTCGTCGTCGGGCGACAGCAGCGCGTGAGCAAGGAAGTTCACGACGCGTGCCGCGGCGGGAGTTCGGCGGTGCGCGTCGTGGGCGGTTGCATGCCGGGTGGCCGGGCGGGAGAGATCAGGGGACGATTCGGGAGATCACGATTCTCACCGGGGCCGAATCGGCGACCGCCACCGGACCGAAGGCGCCCTCGACGTCGCCGCTGGTGCGGTTGGCAGTCCCCGACCGCGCCACGCGCGCGGTGACGAGCGCGCGCTCCACGGTCGCGAGCGACAGCGAGGGAACCATCGCGTTCGATTCGTCGAGCACGATCGTGGCCGGGAGCGCCCCCACGATGGTGCGCGCGACGGCGACCGGGGGCCCGGCCCCCGACGGGGCGCGGGCGAAGACGAACACCGGCTCGCTGGCGCCGAGCTCCACGTCGAGATCCGAAGCGAGGCTGACCTCGACGACGATTCGCGCTCCGTCCGCCGATGCGTCTCCGTCTCCCGATCCGGCCGCCGCCGTGGGTCCGGCAGCCTCGGACCCGGTGGCAGGCGACGAATCTCCCGCGCCGCGGACCCGCGCAAGCATCTCGGTGACGATGGATGCCTCCCGCGACCCGGGCGGCTGGCGCGCGAGCAGCCGCTCCCAGCGGGCGACGGCGATGTCCGTGCGCCGGTTCTGAGCTGCGGCGAATCCCCCCAACCAAAGCGCCTTCTCATGATCCGGATCGAGCTCCAGAGCTTGGTCGAGACGTTCCAGCGCGCTCCCCGGGAAGCGGTTGCCCGCGACTCCGGCCTCCGCTTCCGCCCAGTCCGCCAGGAGCGACGGATCGTCGCCGAGCAGCCCGTGGGCTCGCTCGAACGCGGCGATCGCGGCATCGAAGCGCTCCAGCGCCACCAGGGAACGGGCGAGCAGGAGCCAGCCCTCGGCGTTCGAAGGGTCCTCGTCGAGCCTTGCGGCAAGCGAGGCGACCATCGCTTCCACCGACGGCGCAGTCTCGGCGCCGGCCGCCGGCGCCGCGGAAGGCGGCCGCGGGTCAAGTCCCTGCGGCGAGCCCAGCCACAGATAGAGCCCCAGACCGCAGACCGGCACCGCGACGGCGACCACCATCGCCATCTGATAGGACGGGGGACGGGCAATCGCAGGCAGCACCTTGCGCCCACCCACGTCGGCGAGCAGTCCCCGTTCAAGGTCCTGTCGAAGCGCGGCGTACCGCTCCGCGTCGATCTCGCCGCGCTCGCGCTCGCGATCGAGCTCGGCGAGGCGCTCGCGATACAGCGCCACGTTCGCATCGTCGAGGGTGCCGCGACCGAGGGCGCCGCCGCGCATCAATGTGGGCACGACCAGCAGCAGGGCGGCCAGGATCATGAGCGAGGCGAGGGTCCAGAAGAGGAGCATCGGGAACCGCTGAAGATGGCCGATCCGCGCCGGGCGCGGTCCATGGGGGCCAATCTATCGGGCCGGCCGGGTGTCGGCAAGGATTCGATGCCGGTTCATCTATAATCGCCTGCGATTCCGGGAGCGGTCCTCGACTCCCGCGAGCAGGAAGCACACCATGACCAAGGGAAGAATCGCGGTCGTCGTGGTCCTGGCGATGCTGGTCGTCGCGTTCATCTGGTTCGACCTCGGCCGCTACCTCAGTCTCGATTACCTCAAGGCACGTCAGGCCGATATCGACGCGTTCTACCGCGAGAATCCCGTGATGGTGCTCGCAGGGTACTTCGTCGCGTACGTCGCGATCACCGGCCTCTCGCTGCCCGGCGCCGCCATCATGACCCTGGCCGGCGGCGCCGTGTTCGGACTGCTGTGGGGGACGGTCGTGGTCTCGTTCGCATCGACGCTCGGCGCAACCGTCGCCTTTGTCGTGTCCCGGTACATCCTGCGAGACGGAATCCAGCGGCGGTACGGAGACCGCCTCAAGACGATCAACGCCGGCGTCGAACGCGACGGAGGGTTCTACCTGTTCACCATGCGACTGGTTCCGGCGTTTCCGTTCTTCGTCATCAACCTCGTCATGGGACTCACGCCGATGCGAACCTTCACCTTCGCCTGGGTGAGCCAGGTCGGGATGCTCCCCGGAACCGTCGTGTACGTGAACGCCGGCACGCAGCTCGGGCGCATCGAATCGCTGCAGGGGATCCTTTCGCCCACCCTCATCGGATCCTTCGTGCTTCTGGGAGTCTTTCCGCTTCTTGCCAAGTGGGTCGTCGGCGCGGTCCAGGCACGACGTCGGTCCCGGCGTAGCGAGGGGACGTGAATCGAGTCCCCGCCTTCGCGCTCGGGGCACGACCGGCTATGATCTCTTGAATGTACGGGCACATTTCAGTGATCCTTCGTTTCGAGCGTGCGACCACACCGCATGCTTCACACCCGACGATCCCGCGCTTCACGGGATTGACCGAATGATTCAACCGTTGCGTCGCGACAGGAGGCAGGAGATGGCGGTGAGACGACAACGCCCACATCCGCTGGGCCTTCCCGGCGCCTTCAGTCCGGGAATCGAGAAGAGCGGTCCTACCAGGAAAGAGGAAGCGCGCCCGACCGGAGTCGATCGATGGCTCGTGCGGCGGATTGCGGCGAAGGTCGGCGATCCGGACGTCGCGTTCGCGCTATGGAACGGCGAAGACGCCTACAGTCCGCCGGGCGAGTGCCACGGACGCATCGTCTTTCGCGATCGAGGCGCGTTGCTTTCGGTGGTCCTGGGTCCGGAGCTCGGCTTCGGAGATGCGTTCAGCGCAGGACGCATCGAGGTCGAGGGTGATCTCGTCGACGTGCTCGCGCGCTGCTATCGATGTACGGATCGCGTGGGGGCGGCTGCGGGCAAGCGAAGCGCACTGGGCAAGCTGCCCAAGCCGCGACCCAATACCAGGACCGGATCGCGGCGGCACATCCACCACCACTACGATCTGGGCAACGACTTCTACCGTCTCTGGCTGGACGAAGAGATGGTGTACACCTGCGCGTACTACGACACTTCGGACGCAACGCTGGAGCAGGCGCAGCGGGCCAAGATGGACCACGTCTGCCGGAAGCTGATGCTGCGGCCGGGTCAGCAGGTCATCGAAGCCGGTTGTGGGTGGGGCTCTCTGGCCCTGCACATGGCGCGCGAATACGGCGTCCGGGTCCGTGCCTTCAACATTTCGCGAGAGCAGGTCGAGTACGCCCGCGAGCGTGCGTCCCGAGCGGGCATGGACGGCAGGGTGGAGTTCGTGCTGGACGACTACCGCAATATCGAAGGCACCTGCGACGCTTTCGTCTCCGTCGGCATGCTGGAGCACGTCGGCGCCCGAAACTACCCGGCGCTCGGAGAGGTCATCGCGCGCACGCTCAAGTCCAGCGGACTCGCGCTCATCCACAGCGTCGGCCGGAACCGTCCCACGCCGGTCAACGCATGGCTGGAGCAGCGGATCTTCCCGGGAAGCTACCCCCCGAGCCTGCGGGAGATGATGGCCATCTTCGAGCCGTTCAACTTTTCCGTCATCGACGTCGAGAACCTCCGCCTCCACTACGCACGCACGTTGCGGGAATGGTTGACGCGGTTCGACCGGGCGGCGGACACCGTCCGGGCGATGTACGACGAGGAATTCGTCCGGGCGTGGCGGCTGTACCTGGCGGGGTGCTCGGCCGCGTTCTTCGCCAACTCCATCCAGCTCTTCCAGGTGGTGTGCGCACCGGCGGACAACAACGACGTCCCATGGACCCGCACGCACGTCTACCCGCGGGCGGCGGAGCCTGCGGGCGGCTGACCGTGGAGACGGTCGACGTCATCGTCGTCGGCGGAGGGCCGGCCGGCTCGGCCTGCGCAGCCCGCCTGGTGCAGGCAGGCGCTTCAGTGCTCGTTCTCGATCGGGAAGAGTTTCCCCGCACGAAGCTGTGCGCAGGATGGATCACCCCCGAGGTCGTCGCGGACCTGAATTTCGACGTGGAGGCGTACCCGCACCGGTTCAACACCTTCAACGGGATCGTGGTGCATCTCAAGTGGCTGAAATTCAAGCTCCCCAGCGTGCAGCACTCCATCCGCCGTTTCGAGTTCGACAATTGGCTGCTGCGTCGCAGCGGCGCCCGAGTCCGCAGGCACAACGTGCGCAACATCGAACGCGACGGGGACGGATTCACCGTCGACGGCGCCTTCCGTTCGAAGCACCTCGTCGGAGCCGCAGGCACCCGGTGCCCCGTCTACCGTACGTTCTTCCGCGACGCCAATCCGCGCGCCCGCGAGCTGCAGGCGGCGACCTACGAGCACGAGTTCCCCCACCGGTGGCGCGACGAGCGGTGCCATCTCTGGTTCTTCGAGAACGGCCTCCCCGGGTACGCGTGGTACGTCCCGAAGGCGGACGGCTACCTGAACTGCGGAATCGGGGGGATGGCGGAGAAGCTCAAGGCTCGCGGCGAGGACATCAAGCGGCACTGGCGCCACTTCCTGGGAGTCCTTGCACGCCGCGGACTCCTCAGGGACGTCGAGCTCGCCCCGAAGGGATACAGCTACTACCTGCGCGGAGGCGTGGAGGTGGTGCGGCTGGGAAACGCGTTCATCGCCGGAGACTCGGCCGGTCTGGCGACACGGGATCTGTGCGAAGGAATCGGCCCCGCGATCGCCAGCGGTCATCGCGCCGCGGCGTCGATCCTCGAGGGCAGGGAGTACCGCCTCGACGATCTCGCCGCCTACAGCTCGGACATCGGACTCGTGCAGCGAATGCTGGAACGGGCGTTCGCGGGGAGCAGGCTCCATCTGCCGGAGAATCGCGTGGCGCGGGAAGCGGCGAGCCTCTGAATCGTTGCACGCGGATCGGGTTCGGGGCGCGATGTCGGCATTAACTTGAGATACAAAGTCAAATACCATTCATACTTATCTGTTTTTTATGTAGGTTTTCTCCTTCTTCATCTACGTTCAACCATTTTCGTTCACCGCGGCTTCCCATTGGCTCCGTTCCGCCGGCGGATCGAACCGGCGACGTTCTGGTGCGGCGCATCATAACCAACCAAAAATCCATGCTTTACGCCGGTTTTTGGATGTTTGAATCAGCTCTAGGCGCAGCGCGGTGATCCGTCTCGACGGTGTCGAGCTTCGCCGCGGTGGTGTCAAGGTCCTCGGGAACGCGAACCTGGTTGTTCAACGCCGCCAGAAGGTCGGCGTGGTCGGAGCGAACGGCGCCGGCAAGTCGAGCCTTTTCGGTCTGCTTCTCGGAGAGCTCGAACCCGACCGCGGGGATGCCGTGCTGCCGGCTGGCATCACGGCAGCGACCGTCGCTCAGGAAGCACCGGCGGGCGACATCCTCCTTGTCGACTACGTGACCTGCGGCGATCCGCGCATCGCGTCGATACGTGCCCGGCTCGGTGTTGCCGAGACGGACGGCGACGCCGGCGGGCAGGCAGCCGCCCACGCGGACCTGGAGTCCATCCACGGCTACGCCGCGGAAGCGGATGCGAGCCGGATCCTGCGCGGGCTCGGATTTGCCCCCGGGGACGAATCGCGGACGCTGGCCGCCCTGTCCGGCGGCTGGAGAATGCGCGCCGCGCTCGCACGAACCCTCGCTGCGCGCTCGGAACTGCTCCTTCTCGACGAGCCGACCAACCATCTCGACCTCGACGCGGTCGTCTGGCTGGAGGCCTGGCTGCGGCGCTACTCCGGCACGCTCCTGCTGATCTCCCACGATCGCGAGTTCCTCGACCCGATTGTCGATCACGTCGCGCTCGTACGTGACGGCCGCATCGTGATCTATACCGGAAACTACAGCGATTTCGAGCGGCTCCGGGCCGTCGAGATGGAGCACTCGCGCCGGACGGTTGCACGAGTTCATCGCGAGCGGGCACGAATCCAGGCATTCGTCGACCGATTTCGCTACAAGGCGAGCAAGGCGCGACAGGCGCAGAGCCGACTCAAGGCCCTCGAACGCATGCAGGTGGTCGAACCGCTCGACGCCGGGAGGCGGTTCGCCTTCGACTTCTTCGATCCGGAGCGTTCGCCCCGGCCCACGGCGACGCTAGAGTCGGCTTCCTTCGGATACGGTGACCGCGCGGTGCTGAGCGAGGTCTCGATGGCACTCGCGCCCGGCGATCGAATCGCCCTGCTGGGGGCGAACGGGACGGGAAAGTCGACCCTGCTTCGGGGGATTGCGGGGCGCCTTGCGCCGAAGGACGGGAGGATCGAGCACTCGCCTTACACCAGGATTGGCTATTTTGCGCAGCACAGGGTCGAACAACTCGATCCCGGTCGCACTCCTCTGGAACTCGCACAAGACGCCGTGCCGGGCATGCGCGAGCAGAAATTGCGGGACTTTCTGGGAGGCTTCGGATTCGGGCACGACGCAGCGACGAACCGCGTCGCGCCGCTGTCCGGCGGCGAGAAGACCCGCCTCGCTCTCGCGCTGCTGATTCTGGAGCGCCCGAATCTGCTCCTGCTCGACGAGCCGACCAACCATCTCGACCTCGACATGCGTGAGGCGCTCGCCGCATCGCTGCAATCGTTCTCCGGGGCGCTGGTGCTCGTTTCGCACGATCGGCACCTGCTGCGACTGGTGAGCGACGCTCTCTTGCTCGTCGCGGACGGACGCGTCGAACCGTTCAGGGGAGACATCGATGACTACGCCCGGTGGCTCGCCGACCGCCACGCGGCGTCGGACACGGGTGAACCGCGAACAATGGGCGAGACGACGGCGGACACACGTCGCGAACGACGGCGCAGGCTGGCCGACGAGCGGCGCAGATCGGCACCGCTGCGGCGCGAGATCGACGCGCTGGAGCGACGACTGGGGGCGCTGAACGAGGAGCGGACATCCATCGAGTCAATTTTGGCGGACGCGACAATCTATCGCGAGGGCGAGCGGACGCGGCTGCACGAGTTGCTCGTGCGACGCGGAACGCTGGATGAGGAGATTTCGACCACCGAGTCGACCTGGCTCGAGAAGAACGAGCAGCTCGATGCGTTGGGCAGGTCGATGGTCTCCGCGTCAAGCGGGGTGCAGTGACGGCAGCCGGTTATCCGCCACACGGAGTCGGGACGAAGGGGGAGGCCCGAGCTCACGGGGGAGCAGGGCAGCCATGGAACGCCCGTTCCAGCCCGTGTCGCGACCCGACCACAGGGCGCGGTCCAGGGCCATGATCGCCTCGCCGAACCGCTGGTCGCGTACCCGGGCCGCCACCGCGATGAGATCGCGCGGTGGCGAACCGGGCCAGGCAAGCCCGGCCCAGTCCAGCAGGGCACAGCGGGC
>MKWU01001714.1_pt1 | contig 36401 bp, 28 predicted proteins | sample 809101 | NCBI WGS metagenome assembly MKWU01 (sample SAMN05860141, study PRJNA318959) | sponge metagenome | host: Aplysina aerophoba | place: Slovenia: Piran, Adriatic Sea, Gulf of Piran | collected 2013-05-07
CATCCCTTTTTCGACACGAATTATTTCGGCCTGTGTAGCTTTGTCTCCTTGCTCAATCTTGTTGCCCAGATCCTTTTCCACCCGGGTGACTTCAGCCAGTACAGCTTTGTCTCCTTGCTCAATCTTCTCGGTGAGCTCTTTGCCCAGCTCTCTTTCGACACGCACTATTTCGGCCTGTGTAGCTTTGTCTCCTTGCTCAATCTTCTCGGTGAGCTCTTTGCCCAGATCTTTTTCGACACGCACTATTTCGGCCTGTGTAGCTTTGTCTCCTTGCTCAATCTTGTTGTCCAGATCCTTGTCCACCCGGGTGACTTCAGCCAGTACAGCTTTGTCTCCTTGCTCAATCTTGTTGCCCAGATCTTTTTCGACACGAAGTATTTCGGTCTGTGTAGCTTTGTCTCCTTGCTCAATCTTGCTGCCCAGATCCTTGTCCACCCGGGTGACTTCAGCCAGTACAGCTTTGTCTCCTTGCTCAATCTTCTCGGTGAGCTCTTTGCCCAGATCTTTTTCGACACGAAGTATTTCGGCCTGTGTAGCTTTGTCTCCTCGCTCAATCTTGTTGCCCAGATCCTTGTCCACCCGGGTGACTTCAGCCAGTACAGCTTTGTCTCCTTGCTCAATCTTCTCGGTGAGCTCTTTGCCCAGATCTTTTTCGACACGAAGTATTTCGGCCTGTGTGGCTTTGGCTCCTTGCTCAATCTTGTTGCCCAGTGCTCTCTCGCCCTGGACAACATCCTGTCTGGTCGCCAACAAATCCGATGACAGGGCTTGCGCTGCTGACTGAGCCGCCTCTTCTGACGACCCGGCCTCACGGAAGGCTGTGTATACCTCGGATAGCATATTGGTCATGCCAGATTCTCCTCAAACATCTGCTGCTTCTTCGGGGCCGCAGGCAGCGCCCGGTTTTGTATATAGCAGACGTGAGAGTGCAGCAGAAATTTTTATGCCCTGTATTTTGTCAGGAATTGTATCACCATGCCGCAGGGCTCCCTCCGGAGTGAATTGTGATGCAGTTTCGGCAGGTCCCGGCTCTGCTTCGCCAGCCTTCGTCTGTGGCGCAAGACAGCTGAGGTGGGCTTGCACGGGCGCGTCGGGCAGGGGAGACGGGCTACTGCCCGGCGCCAGAATCAGCGGGGTACCCAACGCATTGACTGCATTTCCTTCTTCTCATCCAGCTTTGCTGACATGCCGGCTTTGTTGTCAAACCGCTGTTCAATGAGACCGGCAATGTCAGGCAATGCCCGCGCGGCAGGCTTGCAGACCCTGTTGCAGACGCTGTCTGTGATACCCGGGAAAGTGTTGCATGAAACTGTGCGCCGGCAGTGACAGATCAGAGCCTGCCCGGGGCTACTGGCGACAGACCCGGTTACAAGATAACAGGTCACCCAGCTTCAGGTATGGCATGCAAGGCAACACAAGCGTATCAGGCCAGTTGCACCGTTCGCGTCCGGGAACCGGCGCATCTGGCGTGCTCGTCGCTGTCACTATGGCCCGGGGAAGCAAAGCCGGTCAGCAGGCTGCGATTCAAAAACGGTGGTCCCTGGGCGACAGGCGGCCGGAGAGATACCAAGGCTGAGAGTTACGCGATCATATGACAGGCCTCCATCTGCAGGTAGTGGCCTGCCCGGACAAGCGAAAAAGGCTCTGACAGAGCCAAACAAGGCCCACAGGCTCCGGCCAGTTCCGGTGACGTTGTGCGGGGCGCCGCCATGGTCGTCTGGTTGGACGCTGTGTGTGTTTTTGAGCTTGCTGTCGAGCCTGTCACAGCGGCGTACGAGAGAGCCGTTCGACTCCCTGCCATCAACAGTCAATGCCCTCAGGGCTGGTCATGCTCTGCAAGGCTGTTCATTGTCTGGCTCCCGGGAACAAAGGCAGTAGTGTCAAGCGGCTGGTAAACCAGGAAGCGTCAGCGGCCAGGCTCGTGTCCTGCCCTTGCGTGGCTGAAACGACCAGCAGTCGGGTGGCATCAGGGGTGAAAAACAGCCAGCGCACTTGAGCACCCTGGGTAAAATGCAGCTTGCAGACGTACCGACCACGGGGGGCCGGGCCCCAGACACTGATCTGCCCCTTGTCTCCCAGAGCCAGGGCACAGTGGAAACCGTCCGGAGACCAGGCAAAACGGCAGGGCCTCCATTGATCGCGATCAATCCATGCCGCCGATTGCCAGCCAGAAGCAGTATTGTAACGCCACAGCTGCACCCCCCTGTTGACAACTGCCAGCAGAGCGGCGCCAGTAGGACTGAAAGCCGGGTAGTAAACGCAACGCCACTCATCGCTGTCGTCTGTTGCGGCGACATGAGAAGGCCTGGGTGTCAGCCTCGTGTGAAGTGTCCAGTGCGGCGGTCGGTCAGCAGGGCGCAGAATATCTATCCCGCTCTTTGTGGGCAGAGCCAGATGCTGACCGTCAGGGCTGAAAATGTGCGAAAAGTTGTAAGGTCTGGCCTGAACGAAATCAATGCCTGGAATACTCAATCGGGTGCACAGAGTCCATGTGCCAGGAGAAAGACGCTGCCACAGGTACACATCCTGCATCAGGGAGAAAGTCACAAGAGTGCGACAGTCAGGCGAAAATGTCGCTGCGAAAAAAACAGGTGCGTCATCGACGGCTTGTGCGTCTGAATAGTGAAGAGGCAGCAGCTGCCAGTGCTCGCCTGTCCAGAAGTGCGGCCAGAGTTTTCTGCCTGTGATCAACAGCAGGTGCTGGCTGTCCGGAGAGAACACGAGGAGCTTGTGTTGCGACCAGAGCTCGGGACTGTCTGTCCTGTTCAGAAACAGGGTCCGGTTCCAGTCTCCTGAGCAAGGTTCTGGTCGACTGAATATGTGCACGTTGTCGTCTGCAAGAAAAGCCTTGTGGCCTGAGTCAGCGCTGGTCACCAGGGAACATTGGGTGGGGACCGGAGGCAGCAGCTCCCTTCGGGCCGGGGGGGCAGTACAGGCATCGACAGACCATTCGAGAATTTGAGTCGAAGTGACCGCCAGCAGGCGATCGCTGTCAGCAGTGAAAGACAGGCCCAAAAGGAAAGAGTCATGCGTTGTTGTCAACAGGCTCCGAAAGCCATGGGTGCCCAGCAACCAGAGATCAATCCTGGTATGGCTGCCTGTCATGGGGTTGGCCCAGCTGGACAGATACATCCCGTTCGGACTGATCGCCACGCCGGTGCTGGTTTCGCCTGTCTGCAGCAGTGCGCTATCCCTGCGATCGATGGAAAAATGCGCTGCACACACCAGTGCCCGCACCAGCGGGTAAAACAGCTGGTGGAACGGTTTGGAACGCGAAGCGAGGCTCACCAGCTCGTCGTTGTAGCGACCTGCCGGCCAGAACATACACCAGGGCAGCAGGAACTGTTTGACATGGTTGTCACTCAGTACCGGATCAAGCTTGTGCCGGTGCGCTATAGAGTATTGGTGCAGGAATGTGCGTGACCGCAATTCACAGGTGCTGGCCAGCCTGTGCCACTGATGGCTTACCAGGCTGGCGCGTACCAGGTCACTGAACTCCAGGTGCTGCAGAATCAACAGCAGCAGTGGATCAGACCAGAGCGACAATTCGGGACCGGGCAAAACAAGTGGTTCTGGTGGCACCGATGCCGTCACCCGCTCTGATGGGGGCAGCAAGGTTGCGGCTGCTGCCGGCTGTTGACCAGCCTGGGCAGGCTGGTCAGGCGTGACAGGCCGCTGTGAGGCCGCTGTCGCCTGGATGCGCGAGCGTGCAGCAGTTGAGCACCTGTTCATGAAAGCCCGCTCTCTGAGTTCGTGGAGGCTGGATGAGAACAAAGGCAAAACGGGGAGTCCATAACGAAACAGACAGCTTGCCGCGCCTGTCCAGGCTGTGCGCCAGTCTTGCATGGTCGACGAAAAGCGGGGAGGACGAGCGCCTTTCTTAGAATTTGTGAGCGGTTCTCGCTATCATAGCGCCACCTTCGAGGGCGCCTGCCCCCTGCGACAAAAAAATAGAACGGCTGTCAAGAGAAACGGCTGTTTGAACAGTGCAGCGAACACAGGCGTGATTCTCTGGCCGCCCGGCCTTCAACAACAAAGGGAACAGCCAGAAAAATGCGATCAAGCTGTTTTCAGAACTGAAAAAAAGTGATGTACCTATGGACGCGCAATTCTGGAATGGTAAGCGCGCGCCAGGCGTGCCGGATACGGTAGATGCCAGCGCTTATGCCTCGATTATCGACCTTGTGGAAACATGTTTTGAAAAATATGCAGACAAGCCCGCTTTTACCGGCATAGGACACACCCTGTGTTACCGGGATATCGACAGACTCAGCACGCAGTTTGCCTGCTATCTGCAGCACCAGACTGATTTGCGTCCTGGCGACCGGATTGCGATCCAGATGCCCAACCTTCTTCAGTTTCCTGTGGCGGTCTACGGTGCGCTGAAAGCCGGATTGGTGGTGGTCAACACCAATCCACTCTACACAGCCCGGGAAATGCGCCATCAGTTTGTTGATTCGGGTGCCAGGGCTCTGGTTTTTCTGGATGTATTTGGACACCTGGTCGAGGAAGTCGCCTCAGACACTGCGCTGGAGTATCTGATTGTCACCAGTGCGGGTGACTGTCTTCCGGCTCCCAGACGCCAGCTGGTCAATCTGGCGGCGCGTTATCTCAAAAAGATGGTCAGGCCTTTTCGTCTTGCTGGCGCTGTGTCTTTGCGCAAGGTACTCAAGCAGGGAGGGCGCCAGTCCTATAGCAGACCGGACAGCATCAAGCTGGATGATCTGGCGGTATTGCAGTACACCGGTGGTACCACCGGGGTGTCCAAGGGCGCCATGCTGACGCATCGCAATCTTGTGGCGAACATGTTGCAGGCCCGTGGTCATTTGTCGCAGACCGATGCCAGTGGTCAGCTCGTGCACAAACCGGGCCAGATCATTGTGGCTCCGCTGCCGCTGTATCACATTTATGCGTTTACAGTGCACCTGCTGGTCATGATGGAAGAAGGCAGCCACAACATCCTGATTGCCAATCCACGTGATACAGCAGGGTTCATCAAGACGATCAAGCCCTGGCGATTTACTGCGTTTGTGGGTCTCAATACCCTGTTTGCCAGCTTGCTGAATCGTCCTGACTTCAGAGACTGTGATTTCAGCCGTCTGAAGCTGACGCTGTCCGGTGGCACTGCGCTGCAGGCCGATACGGCCGCGCACTGGCAAAGAGTGACGGGGTCAGTGGTATCCGAAGCCTATGGGCTGACCGAATGCTCGCCTGCTGTGGCCATCAACCCCCTTCAGGACTGGGTGCGCCCTGGCACTGTGGGTGTGCCGGTGCCTGGGACCGCGCTGAAGACTGTCGACCAGCAAGGGCAGGAGACGCCGCCGGGAGAGCCTGGTGAACTCTGTGTCAAAGGTCCCCAGGTGATGACCGGCTACTGGCAGAGTCCGCAGGAAACTGCCGAGGTACTGGATGCTGACGGCTGGTTCCGAACCGGTGATGTTGCCGTGATAGGCGAAGACGGATTCGTGACTGTGGTGGACCGCATCAAGGATATGGTGCTGGTGTCGGGGTTCAATGTGTATCCCAACGAAGTGGAGACCGTGGTGAGCACGCTCGAGGGTGTTGCGCACTGTGCGGCGGTAGGGGTGCGGGACGAGAAAACCGGTGAATCTGTGAAGCTTTTTGTGGTTCCTTCAGACAAAAATCTGACAGCAGAAGAGGTGCGCGCCCATTGTCAGCGTCAGCTGACGGCCTACAAGGTGCCCCGCTATATTGAGTTGCGTGATGAACTGCCCATGACGCCTGTAGGAAAGGTGTTGCGCCGGGCTTTGCGGGAAGCCTGACGGGAATTATCTGGGTGTCGGGTAACTTTTGGCCTGCGTGCTTGTCAAAAGAAAAGGGAGGGCAACAAGCCGAAATAGAAGACAAGGAAAATATTATGGTCACTCAGAATTCGTGCGCGCCAGGCGACGACACTTGCGTTATCTGCCTGGAAACAGTCGAGCGAAGATCGACTGTTGCTGGCGAACAACAACCGGCAGGGATCACGCCGGACGGCTGTCATGTGCAATTGGCGTGCGGCCACAGTTTTCACCGCGACTGTGCCGTTGGCAGGGGCGAAAAAGCGGGCTTTATGGGTTACAGCCAGGCATGTCCTCTCTGTAGGAGAGTCATCAGTCGCGAAGTACGGGAAGCCATTGCGCACCGGTTTGGTATTGTGGAAGTCCCTGCGACGGGCCCTGAAGAGGAGCTGGAACCGGATGCCTCGCTGTTTGCGGATGCCTCGCTGTTTGCGGGTGCTGAATCTGTTGTGGCCGTTGTGCTGGCGGTTGTTGCCGGGATGCAGGTCACCCGATGCGGCAGGCGCCGGTGCCGACGGTTGCCGCCGCGTCATATTCTGTCGCGCCGCCCTCGGGACGAGGAGCTGGTGGTTCGTCAGCCGGTTGCGCGACCGGGCTGGCGTTGGTGCAAGCGTTGGTCGGTGCTGCCGGTCTGGCTGAGTTCGATGAGTTCGTCGAGTCCGGTGCTCGCCTGTTCGGAACCTCTTTCGCTCAACCTCGTGTTGGCTCCGCCGCTGTGGCCGCTGGAGGCAGACAAGGGACATGGCCGTGAGCTCAAGGCCTCTCTGGGTATGCTTCACAACAAGGGCCAGTGGGTACCTGTTTCTGATTGGCCTGGTGGAAGTCGTACCACAAAGGACAGGGCCTGGAGGTATCAAGAGCAGCCTGGCAGGTGATCAGGAAGACTGATAGTTGATCAGGAAGACGACGGCTGGACAGGAAGACTGACAGTTGATCAGGAAGACTGACAGTTGATCAGGAAGACTGACAGTTGATCAGGAAGACTGACAGTTGATCAGGAAGACTGACAGTTGATCAGGAAGACTGACAGTTGATCAGGAAGACGACAGCTGAACAGGAAGACTGATAGTTGATCAGGAAGGCTGATAGTTGATCAGGAAGGCTGATAGTTGATCAGGAAGGCTGATAGTTGGTCAGGAAGACTGATAGTTGGTCAGGAAGACTGATAGTTGATCAGGAAGGCTGATAGTTGATCAGGAAGGCTGATAGTTGATCAGGAAGGCTGATAGTTGATCAGGAAGGCTGATAGTTGATCAGGAAGGCTGATAGTTGATCAGGAAGGCTGATAGTTGATCAGGAAGACTGATAGTTGATCAGGAAGACTGATAGTTGATCAGGAAGGCTGATAGTTGATCAGGAAGGCTGATAGTTGATCAGGAAGGCTGATAGTTGATCAGGAAGACGACAGCTGAACAGGAAGGCTGATAGTTGATCAGGAAGACGACAGCTGGACAGGAAGGCTGATAGTTGATCAGGAAGACGACAGCTGGACAGGAAGACTGAGCTGGACAGGAAGACTGACAGTTGATCAGGAAGACTGACAGTTGACCAGGAAGACTGACAGTTGATCAGGAAGACTGACAGTTGATCAGGAAAACGACAGCTGGACAGGAAGACTGATAGTTGGTCAGGAAGACTGACAGTTGATCAGGAAAACGACAGCTGGACAGGAAGGCTGATAGTTGATCAGGAAGGCTGATAGTTGATCAGGAAGGCTGATAGTTGATCAGGAAGACGACAGCTGGACAGGAAGGCTGATAGTTGATCAGGAAGACTGACAGTTGATCAGGAAAACGACAGCTGGACAGGAAGACTGATAGTTGGACAGGAAGACTGATAGTTGGTCAGGAAGACTGATAGTTGGTCAGGAAGACTGATAGTTGGTCAGGAAGACTGATAGTTGGTCAGGAAGACTGATAGTTGGTCAGAAAGACTGATAGTTGGTCAGGAAGACTGATAGTTGGTCAGGAAGACTGATAGTTGATCAGGAAGACTGATAGTTGATCAGGAAGACTGATAGTTGGTCAGGAAGACTGATAGTTGGTCAGGAAGACTGATAGTTGGTCAGGAAGACTGATAGTTGGTCAGGAAGACGACAGCTGGACAGGAAGACTGACAGTTGATAGGGCAGAGGAGGTCTCTTATGCCAGCTGTTGTTTGCACTGAACTCACCGAACAGAATGCTGGTCTGACGAGATGCAGCCTGAAGAGATGCGAAGGAAAATACGTCGGCACCGGACACTGCTGCCAATGCGGACACTTCTAGCAATAGCTGCGGGGAGTCGCAGAGAAAAGAGTTTGTCCTTCCGCTGTTCTTTCGCGTGTTATTGCTCTGTCCTTCTGCTCTTACTCTCTCTTGTTCTGCTGTTCTGCTGTTCTGCTGTTCTGCTGTTCTGCTCTACTTCAGTTTTCTGTTCTACTTCAGTTTTCTATACTGCACTTCATTTCTGTTGTCTGTATTTCTGTTGTCTGTTCTTCTAACTTCCGTTGTTTTTCTATGAAGGCATTTGTGTAAAAAAAAAAGCGACAAGACAGCCTGTAAGCCGGGTTCTGTAAAGTTTCAAGGGAAACTTCTGGCAACCATTCATCTGGGATGCGCGTCACCGCGCACCTCAAGCGACCTACCCGAATTCAGCGCGGACCACGCCAACGAATTCCTATTTGGTCTTGCTCCGGGTGGGGTTTACCCTGCCATGGACTGTTGCCAGCCATGCGGTGCGCTCTTACCGCACCCTTTCACCCTTACCGGCCGGAAAAGACTCCAGACCGGCGGTCTGCTCTCTGCGGCACTTTCCGTAGGCTCTCGCCCCCCAGGCATTACCTGGCACCCTGTCCTTCGGAGCCCGGACTTTCCTCCCCCTCCGCCACTTTTCGTCCCGTTACAGGACCAAGGTGCCGGAGACAGCGGCTGCCCGGCTGTCTTGCGAACGGCGAAGAATAGCGGAACAGGCGCTCCAGCTCAAGCCCTTCTTGTATATCTCTTGCAGGCGGAGGCACGCAGCCGACTGGCACGGGAGACTGTGAGCACAGCGGTTGCACAAGCGGGCCATCAGGTACAACCGGGCATGGGAAGGCTGTGCGCCATCGCGAGCAAGCGTTTTTCTCAAAACCGTATGGCACTGGCTTCTTTTGGTATTGGCTTGTATCGGTTTGTATCAGCGCGTTTCCGTTTCCGTTTCCGTTTCCGGTCTGATTTCTTGTCAGGTTTCTCTCCAGGATGCTCTGGTGCCAGGGTGGGAATGCGGGTGTCAGCAGCCCGTATACCCAGATTCTCAAAGCGGTGCTGCCTTTTGAGCAGAGTCGGTTAACCAGAGGTGAATGATGTCAAAATGTAGTAAAAGGTTTCATAAGGTTTACGAGTTCCATCAGCAGTCGTCAGCACGCGATCATCATCTGCAATGACTATGAAGTGGTTGTCTCTTGTCTTGCTGATGCCTTCGAATTTGTGAGGTAGTAACAAGGGGACGCCAGGGTCGGTTGTTGCCATCTTGATACTCAAGCCTTCGGCAGATGAAAAGTTGTCGCTGCTTGCAATCTGCCATAAAGAAGTGCTGAATGAGCCAGACGCGTCTTTTGTTTCCCGCGTCGCCAAAGCATAGAGAACATGGTCGTCGAAATCATATTCAAGGCTTGACAGTGCGTAGTCTCCCTGGAGAGAAGAGTCGGCGAATTTCAGTTCCGTTATCAGTTTGAAGGGGGCGTCCAAATATAAGTTGTTGTCTTTTCCTGATTTGTAGGATGTTGTCATAAGTAGACTTTGGTAGTCGAAATCTTCATATGTGAGTCCAATTTCTCTGGTGCCTACCAATAATTTGTTTTCAGGCAAGGTTGCGAGTGATTCAATCTTGAAGAATTTTGCTTTTGGATTCTTGCTGTTTATAACATTCAATAATTTTTTTCTTAAAAAGGACTCATCTGTGTCTTCTTTGAACCTAAGCTGTTGTGTCTGGTTTGTTGAATGGGAAGGCCAGTACAGAATTCTGTTTCCAGCTTTCCATTTCCGATATGAAGAAACACTAAAGACAAAAGAGGATGTGGCAAAAATGTATTTGCCATCCTGAGAGACGCTTAAGTCCTCAAGTTTTTTTGTGCTGTTTATCAGCGGGTTGCTTATTTGTGTTCCTTTTTCTGTAAGCTGTGTAACGCCGTTCCATCGGTAAGAGAACAGCCTTGGTTTGTCATGCTTCCACCAGTCAGAAACAACGTAGAGGTTTCCCTTGTTGTAAGCGACTCCTGAAGGTTCGCAGCTGATCTTTTTTTTGTGTGAGTCATAGGCCAGTTTTCTATGGCATGACACCTTTCCTTTTTGCAGTACCTTCACATTGAAGTTGTCTGCGCCAAATAGAGAAAAACAAAAGAATAGAGAGAAAAATGCTGGAAGTGCGTGTATTTTTTTCATTTAAGTTTTTGTTTGGCTTGGAATCATTTGAGGAAAGGTCACAAGAATTATTCATTCAATAGCTGACTAGGGTAAAACAATAGCCGCCAGTAATGCAAGGCAGTGCGCACCGGCTGGCTGAGGTTCTGGATGCCATCCGCCCCCCCCCATTTTTCATGGGCAACAAACCTTGCGGCTCCCTTGTGTCGAGAGGTTCTACTGATGCCAGAAGCCGCATTTCAATAATAGCTCCAATCGATTTCATTGCTGGCTTTCAAATGGCGTTTTGTCATCCCAACATCTTTCCGGAAAAAGATAATCTGGCCAAAACAATAGAGCTTTCGTCTTTTTTTTGGTTGAGTAAAGGGGGAGGTTAAATGTGATCTGGTTGGCTCCATTTTATAGAGAAAAGCAATGAAAGAAGCGAGTTAATTGCAAGCTTCTTGCTGGAGAAAAGTGCAAAATGTGATATCCAATAGACAGCAAAACGCAAGTGCGCTATCGAATGCGATTTGTTATGTGGAGTGTGGCAGGTTTGTCCTTTGCAAAAGGCGCGTGAAAGGTTTTATAATCGCGCGCCATCAATACGGTATGGTAATTGCCCGTTCCCGTGCGTCATACCCTGTGCCCAAAATGCTCAGAATTCACTCTCATGCCGCCCTTGTGTATCTGGGAAAATCCCATAAAGAACTCGGACATAGGCTGGGAAGAATACAGGAAAGTCAACAGGTTCCACTGGCAGGGAAAACTGTTGGCCAAGTACCAGGATTTTCAAACATACGAAGGTGTTCATGAACATACACAGTGAAAAAATCCAGAAACCGGCCAAGCTATTGGCCAGTGAGACCGTTGATTCCTCCGCAGGTTCTGGGGTACCCGGTTCCCGGCAGGCATTGGCAAGGCAGACGGCCAGTGTTACCAACCTGAGCCCTCAAGAGGCGTCAGGCAAGCATGCAAGTGGTAGAAAGAGGAAATTGTTGGCTTGTGCATACGCACAGGAAGGGTGCAAAAAGTTGTTTCTTTCCAAATTCGGCCTGGACCGTCACGAGCGCACGCATACAAAAAAAGAGCTTTTCGGTTGCACATACACTGGTTGCGACAAGAAGTTTTTTTATAGATTGAGTTTGCTGCAACACAAGAAAATTCACACAAGAGAACAGCCTTGCTCTGATAAAGCTGCTCCTCAAGCGCCTTCTACCGGAAACAGCAGAGCCATCCATCGGAAGCCTGTGCATGCCAGTGATTCAGATGGCTCGCGTGTGAAAGACAACAAGCCGAACTCAAGGAGCCCGGAAACTTTACAGGGGCCAGCAGACAAGGAAGTCGGTAAGCGGGCGAGTGCCGCCGGGACCTCTCAATCCTCCAGCTCACCATTGGCTTCGGCCTCAAGAGCGCCTGTAGATTTGCAGGAGGCCAAGGGTGTGAACAAGGAGTGTGATGGCGTGAGCAGGTCGCCTGAACAGGTCCGGAGGCAGCCGGAATCGCTGTTGGCGGCAAGAGAGGCTGTCGAAACCCTCAACGAGAGGATTTGCAAATACAATGCCAAGCTGTACCAGCCTGGTGCTCCGCGACCTTCGACACCAGAGCACCGGCTGCTGCTTGCAACAAGGCAGGCTCTGCTGGAGAAGCTTCATGCCGCAGAGCGATCTGTTGCAGCAACGGAAAAAACAGGCATGGCCGTTGGACTTGCGTCCAGGCATGGCCGTTGATGCCTGTGACGCCATAGACGTCGATGATGTGAAGGAAGATAAGGGATCTTTGTTGACAAGCGTCCATTAGCGAACCTGCACCCCTGGCCGATTGCGCGTTCACAGCAGTCAGGCAGCCGGCGACGCACAGGATGGCTGGACAAGCGGGCACCTGACGTTGGTGGCTGTCCGGCCATAAGCCTCTTTGCGCGAACGAAAGTGGCTGTGTCTTTTTCTGGGGAACTCTTTGCGCTGCCTGCCACTCCTATTGGAGACGACGAAAGTTCACAGCATTCCGGAGGGGAAATATGGAGTCAGGCACCATCAGCCCAGGCCCGCAGCAATCTTCATTCCCGGCGGGGGAGGCCCCGGAGCAGATTCCGGTTGGGAGTCGGGCGCTTGTCAGCGCTTTTGGCTCTTCAGTGGCCAAGGCCTGCTCCCCCCAGCAGCGCCCCGAGACCATGGTGGTTGCAGGTCAGGGCACAGCCGTGGTGTCCTGGTCTGAGCAGGAACCGTTGCCCTGCGCGCAAGTTGCAGGCCCTGACCATGATGTTGTCTCGCCCGGCTCGCAACAGGCGCAACAGGCGGCCACAGCGTTCGATAGCGATAATCGCAGTGGCAACGATAATCGCAGTGGCAGTGAGAATCGCAGTATGGCGCGTTCTGCGTTTGGCTGTATCCGCCCCTTGGCCGACCGCACTGGCCTGTGTGTTGAAACGGTGATCTGTGATGCGGCTCGCAGCCGGGATGGCAGTACCATGGCCGTGTACCGGGGCGGGATCCTGACCATGTTCTCCAAAAATACAGCGGGCGGCTGGGCGCTACTATGGCCCTTGCCCGAACCTGAAGCCCGGGAAGTGCCCCCGCCTGAACCCGCTCTCTCAGGAGCCGGGACCCCGGCAGGGCGGTGTCCTGCTGTGCTCTATGACAGCGAGGGTGCGGCCCCTGTCACCATGTTGTTCAATCATGACGGTCAGCACTTTTTGTTGGAGGATTCCTGCGGCCTCAGCCTCTACCAGCGCATGGGTGAAACCTGGATGCGGTGGTGTATTCCAGCGGATTCCGGGCTTTCTGCGAAAGGGGGGGCGGCTTTTGCGCCGTCTGGCCAGTGGATGGCTGTATGCAGGGAGGGCGTGGCCATGCATCCGGCAGGATACCCGGTCCCTGCGCTGGGTATAGCCCTCTGGCAGCAGGTGGCCGGCTGGGGCTGGCAGGCAAGGGTCAGCGTGCCCCGCCCGCTGCCGCCAGGCTGGAATGCGTCTTGCAGACTCACCATGGTCTTCAGTCCGGACGGCCAACTGCTGGCCTTTCCGGAGTCCCGTGATCGCAGCGGATGCCAGTTTCAGGTCTGCGTGCTGTCTGCCACCAGTGAACCCGCCTGGCGGGTGCCTGTCATACTGCCGTTCGAGCCCTTGCCGGGTCTGCCTGCGCAGGAGTCTGTCTCGGCGCGTATTGAGGTCCTGATGTTCTCCTGTTCTGGCAATGCACTGGCCGCCGCTGCGGTGGATGGCGTGCATTACTGGAAAAAAGATGCGCACGAGGGCTGGCAGACTTGCGCCCGGATGGCGAACCCACAGCGCCAGCGGCGCTGGCCGGCCCGGATTGTATTTTGCATCAACGGCATTCCCTGCTGCCCGAACTGTGATTCCGGCAGTCCGGTGCACAGAGACGGTCATCAGGGGAGCTGAGCCGGGAAGATGGCCGGCGAACCCTGTCCCCCTGGCGGGAGTGATGCGATGCCGGGTGCCTGTTGCGCGCGTGTCACTGTAGCCATGTCACAGATGCAGGCCCTCGCCTTGCGGGAGCCAGATGACTGCCGTAGACACCCTGATTTGTGTTCTCAATAGAGACATGGTGGTGACGGGAAAATGTACGGATCTTGTTGCCGGGAAAAAGTACAGCCATTTCGGTTGAACTCTATCGGCTGCCAGCCACTCCAAGGGAAACACAATGACAAGCGGACAGATCTCGGAGGGGGTATGGGACCAGGCAGTATTGGCGTAAATGGCACAGAACAGGTATCGCTTCCGGTGGGAGATGTCCCGGAGACACCCTCGGCAGGGCGGCGGTCTGTCAGGACCTTTACTTCTTCATTGGTAGACAGAAGTCTTCGCTTTTCAGCGGTAGAGATTCTGCAACAAGAGCCGGTGTCGCCGACAGAAAGTCAGCCGATGGAGACTGAAGCGGCCGCCGGACAGGACCGGGCGGTCAGGCGATCCGCGCCCGAACGGGAGCGGGAGTCGGGCCTGCCTTCGCCTCGCCATGATCCTCCTGTCATTTCTCCCGGGTCGCAAGCGATGCCAGCGGGAATCGCGCACCTGGACATCAGGACGGCGCATGCCGTGTTCACCCAACCTCATCTGCTGACCGGTGGTACCCACAGGGGGTTCGGATCTGTCGTCTGTCATGCGGCCTGCAGTGCCGATGCCAGTGCCATGGCTGTGTACCAGAGCGGGACGCTCACCTTGTTCGGCAAGAATGCGTCAGGTGGCTGGGAAGCCTCAGGTGGCTGGGTGGTGCAATGTCCCCCGTTCATACACAGGGCTTTCGGCTCAGATGGCCGTGCACAAAGATGCACCGGGGCGCCTTTCACCATGCTGTTCAGCCGTGGCGGTCAGCACTTTGTGTTGGAGGACACCCATGGCATGGCTCTCTACCAGCGGATGGGCGCGACCTGGCTGCGGTGGGTTGTTCCGCGTGATTCTGTCATTTATTCGAAAAAGGGGTGCGCCCTTGATCCTTCTGGCCGCTGGATGGCTTTGTGTCTGGAGGGCGCGGCGATCAACGACAAGGAAGAAAGAATCCCCGCGCTGTTCATAGGTCTCTGGCGTTTTTTCGCCAACTGGGGGTGGCAGGCTCGGTCCTTCCGCGGCCTCTCCCCTTCGACTGGGGGTATTCGTCCAGACTCACCATGGTATTTAGTCCTGATGGTCAAAGGTTGGCTTTTGCCGAAGCGCGTGGTCCGCAGCGCCGGCTTCAGGTTTGCGTGCTGTCTGCCACCAGCCAGCCGCCCTGGAAGGTCCCCGTTGTATTGCCGTTCGAGCCCTTGTCTGGTCAGGCAGAGGAGGACAGTGTTTCAGGTTCCATTGACGTCCTGATGTTTTCCTGTTCCGGCAAAATGCTGGCCGCTGCCGGTGCGGATGGGGTGCATTACTGGAAAAAAGATGAGGGAAAAGGTTGGGAGACGTGCCCCGCGATGGCGAATCCGGCGCATGAAAAGCGTTGGTCGTCCCGCATTGTTTTTTGTGTGAATGGCGTCCGTTGCTGTGCGTTTTGCGATTCCGGCGATCAGACAGACAGGAGTGGTCCCGGTGGCTGCTGAGCCGGGAACACAGGCCGCAAAGCTGGCCAGCCACGCACGGGTGCGACTGTGAACAGCCGTCTTGCGCCTGGCGCGCCTGGGTTTTCGCCATCGGTGTCGGCGATCAGCCTGCTGTCACCGGTGGTGGAACCGGCCGGTGAGGCCAAGGGCCGTTCCGGCGGTCGGATGGTCCGGTGCGCAGGCGATGGCGGGTGCAGCGCAGCCATGGCTGTGGGGCGGCAGCATCAGGCACTGCCGTGCCTGGGTGCTGACCTGGTGCGGATGCTGTTTGAGTACCTGCAACCGGAAGAACTGGCGCATTGTAGAGCGGTGTGTCGCTTGTGGTACCAGGTGGCCTGTGAACATTCGCTTCAGGTTCACTGCTTTATGCAAACCTACCCGGCTTTCCACAGACGGCGATTGCATCAGGCACTGGCGGGTGACCCGGTGCGCCACTGCCTGCTGGCAGGCGCCGGGATGGCCTGGCGCGAGTCGGTTTGGCGATTGCGATGGGAGGCCGGGATGACCCGGGCACTGTCGCGTAATGCTCTTTTCTTCCTGCTGACGCAGCAAAGACGGGCACAGAGCTGTTTTTCAGCAGAGGCTTGCCACTGCGTGGTTCACCACCAGATGTGTATTGACCGCGTGGCCTGCAGTCCGGATGGCTGCGTGTTGGCCACTTCAGGTCTGTCGCCGCGCGCGCCAGGAGATGCCAACAGCAGTGTCAGTCTGTGGCAGTGTGACCAGGACGGGTTGCAGCTGCTGTGTTCAGGCCAGCAGGAAGGGGTTGTTTCCGAGTTGATTTTCAGTGCCGACAGCCGCAGTCTGCGTGTCCTCGACAGTCAGGGACACTGGCAGATATGGTGCGCTGCTGCACAAGGAGGCTGGCAGTCGGTCGGCAGCTGTCTCTTGTGCCGGGACGCTGTCAACAAGGCTGAGCTCAGTCCTGATGGTCGCTGTCTGGCGGTGAATTCGCTGACAGAGCTGGCCTTGTATGGCAAGACAGGGAGTGAAAGCTGGCAGAAGCAGTGGAGTCTTGTGCGCCAGCCGTTCACGCCTTCCTGGCGGCGGGGGCTTTGGCGGCCGGTACCAGGGGTCATGCAGTTCAGTGAAGACGGGCACCATTTCTTGTTGGTATCTGATCAGCGCAGGCTGGTCCTGCACTCTGACGGGTCTGGCTGGCGGGAGCAGGTGCTTGAGGATGCCTGTCTGGTGCCGTCTGGCGGTGTCTTTTCACCCTGTGGTCGCTGGCTGGCACTGGCTGGGTGGAAACATACGCAGGACGCGATGGGGCGCTATCAGCAGGTGGTTACTGTTGATCTGTGGCGTTTTGCAGCCCGGCAAGGCTGGCAGCAGACAAGGTGCTGCACGTGTGTGCCTGGCCTTTTTCGCATCGGGGAGCCCAGTTTCCCGCTGGCCTTTGACCCGGCGGGTCGGACGCTGGTTTTTCCGCAACGCCAGGGGGCGCACGAAAGCAGCTTGAGCCTGGTGTCGGTCGACAGTCAGCCCGGCCAGGCTGCCCCGCTGCTACTGCCGCTCCGCGCCTCTGCTGCCGCCTGCAGCTTACGGCTGTCGTGTGTTCTGCGTCGTCTGGAGTTCTCTGCCAATAGCCGTTTCCTGGTCGCAATGGCGCAGGCCGGCGTATTCATCTGGCAACGCAAGGCTGTGCAAGACTGGGTGAGTGTCGCACAGATCGCCAATACGGGGCTGTCTCTGCCTGCGGGAATCCAGATGGCCTTGTCTCCGGATGGGTTTCATTGTGCATTGGCTATGGGTGACAGCGGTGAGGTCAGTATCTGGGGGCCGGAAGATGGTGGTCGCTACGTCCAGAAAGTGCAGTTGCGTCAGGGTGTGCCGGTAGGGCAGCTGCTGTTCACAACGGATGCTTCCCGGCTGGTGATCAGCTCTTCGGGCTGCGGGGAAGACGGTATCCAGGTGAGTCAGCTGGCGTCCTTGCGCCTGGTGCCGGCAATACAAGGGGCGAAACCCGGCCAGACGAAAGATATCCAACAGGCCGGAATCCGGAAGCCCGTCCATTCTCTGTGAACGGATTGCTCTGTGAACGGATTGCTCTGTGAACGGATTGCTCTGTGAACGGATTGACTGGATGCAGGCAGCAGGCTGGCGGAGAGGACTGGCACGGGTCAATGATCCTGGTGCTGTCCGTTGGGTTGGCGTGACATGCTCGTAAGACAAGCGGTCCTTGCGACCCTTGGTCCGGCTGGCACTGCCAGAGCGGGACAGGGCGTGCGTCCCGACCAACGCTGGTGGGGGGCAGCCGGAGGCATTCGGGAGCATGACGGGAAGATGCCATGGGGGTTGAGAGCAACGCAACCCGGCGCCTTGGCGGTGCCAGCTTCAGATAATCTGCTGGACAGGCTTGTATGAAACACATCCTCGCCCTGGAACTTTTGTCCGGGCCCGGCTTCGAACTGGCAGGCCGACGCAGGCAGAGAGGCCAACGCAGTCAGAGGAGATTGAGCCGTGAGTACTCCTGTGCATTCAGCGACGCCAGCCACCCCGGCATTGCCCGTAGAGTCGCTACCGGTCGCAGCCTTTGGGCGTGAGCTGGCTGCTGTTGAACCCGGTCCTTCTGGCGAGCGGAAATCGGATGCCTTGTGCGCCGCCGGCCCGCCAGAGGGCGAGGTCGTCTGGCCATTACAACCGCATATTTCCCGCTGGCCTGACCATCTGGTGGAGCAGGTGCTGCGCTATTTGCCACTGGCAGACCTGATGCGCTGCCGCTGTGTGTGTCGCAGCTGGTATCGCGTCGGGGGCCCGCGAGTGCAGGCACGGGCTCTTATGAGAGGCTACTCGGCCAGCCACAGACAGCAACTGTACCAGGCGCTGGCTGCCGACCGGGGCCGTCGTCTGTTGACTGGCTGGGGTGGGAGGCCGTCTCCTGATGCGGTTTCCGGACGGGATCGGTCGTCTCACCGGGACGAGGGTCTTTCTGGCGGCATTGCTTTTTTTGAGCTGGTACGGCAGATGGTGACCACAAAACAGTTTGCAGTTCTGGATGAGCAGAATTTGTGCGGGAGGCACTGGGGATGCTCTGGCGCGACATTCAGTCCGGACGCCCAGTGGTTCGCCAGTACGTACCGGGACCAGAACGGGGATGCGCCTCGCCAGAACTGTGTTGACCTCTGGTGGTGCGGTGCGAGCAGATTGCAGCTGGTGTCCCGTAACGAATATCCGCTTTCTCATGAGCCAGGCCGTCGAGACAGTGTTGAGCATTTGATGTTCAGTGCCGACAGCCGCAGGCTGCGGGTGATCGAGCGCAGAGGCTGGCAGCGGGTCTGGCAATGGCAGCCAGGTCAGGACGCGGGCTGCTGGGAGAACCTCGGTAGCCTCCGCTTATGCGCAAATCCGGTCACTGTAGTGGCATCCAGTGGCAACGCAGGCTATCTGGCCGTCGTCTCTGGAGAGAGCCTGTTTGTTTATGAGGAGACGGGGACGGCTCACTGGCGGCAGCAGTGGGAGTGGCCCTGGTGGGAGTCGTGCAGACGCTGCCCGCAGCACCGGGCCGGGGCGCCGGTTATTACAAGGCTGGCTTTGAGTCATGATGGCCAGCATCTGGTGATGCAAGGGCCTGATGAGCTCTTTCTTGCACATCGATCAGGTGAAGTCTGGCAGGAGCAGTACCTGAAAGATGAACAGGGCCAGCAACAGGAATATCGGTGGTGTGAGGACGCGACTCTTGAAAGCGGAGGCTCCTTGCTGGCAGTGACGGCCAGTCTGCATAAAGAGCGGTTTGCCGCTGTCTCGCAGGTAGAGGGCCAGTTCACGCTGTACAGATTTGCACCGGGGCCTGGCTGGCTGCGGGTGACCTGCAGGCGTTGTAACAGGTATGGACGCGGGCTGTCGGCCACCGCAGACTTCTCCACTTACTACACATCAAAGGGGACTCGCGTTGCGTTCAGTCCCGATGCCCGCCAGCTGGCTTTCGCGGACCAGGAAAATGAAAAGGGAGTGCGCCTGTGTCTTCTGTCGGTTGACAGTCAGCCTCCCTGGGCTGATCCCGTGTTCATGCCTGTCATTTGCGCCCCTGTGCCGCATGGCGGGCGTGGTGCGAGCCTCATGCATGCGCCGATCTGGCAGCTTGTGTCCGTGAGCTTTTCGCCTGACGGTCATTTTCTTGCCGCTTGTAGTACAGCCTATGTGGCCGGCTGTGCGAGCATCTGGAAACGTGTCTCGATGCGCGGCTGGGTGAAAGTGGTGATGGAGGAGTATGAGGGATGGTATTACCCTCCGATCACATTCGCGCCGGATGGTTTGCACTGTGCACTCGTGCAGAAGGTCGGTATCGACATTCTGGGCCCCGGGCCTGATGGCCGTTACATCAAAAAGATGAAGAATTGTCCTGCCTCCCGCTTTGTCGCCCTGCTGTTCTCACCCGACTTCAGTCGGCTGTTGGGGGTGACGTTGAATTCTCTGATGTCCTGGCGTTTGGGGCCGGCTTTGGCGAGGGGGCAAGAGAAGTCCGGGGCTCAGCCATGAACAACGGGCGCAAGCTCGGCGTCCGTGCGGCCTGGGTCCATGCGAAGCCGTTGGTATGAACCTTGATCAAGCGCTGTAGCCTTCGTACACGGCCCCGGCAGCCTGTCTGACCCAGTGCGCGGCAAGCCCTGTCCTTCAGGGCGGGGAGGATGTCCAAGCCGGGCAAGCATGAAGTCCCGTCGCTTGTCTGGCGGCCAGGTACTGAAGCATGGCGGAGTGCGCTTTGTTGGAGCCGCTTGCTGGAGAGGCTGGCACAAGAACAGTAAGCGGGCTCTGAACTTTTGGCGTGGTTTGTACACCAATATGGTAACAGGAGGATCTTGTCGCCATGGCCACGCCCATTTATCCCGGGACATCACCTGCTCCCGTGTCGTCTGCCGACGCGGGGCCGCTGCCAGTCATGGCTGGCGGTCTGGTGGCTACACCGCTTTCTTGCGGTGAGTGCCAAGCTGTCGAGGGGAAATCGCGTTTTTTGTCCTCTGGCAGCCAGACAGCATCCCCAGCCTTGGTGCCATTACAACCGCAGCTGGCTCTCTGGCCTGACCATCTGCTGGGGCTGGTGCTGTGCCATTTGCCACTGCCTGATCTGATAGGTTGCCGCCGTGTGTGTCGTCAGTGGAACAGGGTTGCTGGACAGCCTGAGATGCAGGCGCGTGCTTTTGTGAAGAATTATCCAGCGCTGTACAGACCGCAAGGGCGCCAGCGCCTGGATGTCGATCACGCCCGTCGTCTGCTGGAGCCCTGGTGTGCGGGTCTCCCCCCGGATGTGGCGGGCAGGCGGGAGCTGGAGTCGTACCGGCTGCAGGAGGGGCTGTCCAACTGGCGCTGTTTTTTTCACCTTGCGCGGCAGATGTTGACCACAGAGTGCTTTGATCCTGTCAGTATGCAGCGGCTCGGCAAAAAAGATTGGGATGCGTCCAGGGTGGCCTTCAGTCCGGACGCCCAGTGGCTGGCCAGCGCGCACGAGATTCACACGGATGACCAGCATTGGTGTCTCGGTGTTGGCCTGTGGCGCAGAGGCCAGCGTCACTGGAAGGCTGTGCCAGGCTTTTTGCGATCATGTGACCAAAGTGCCGGTGGCGAGTCTCGCATTGTCCATTTGAGGTTCAGTGCCGACAGCAGAACGCTGCAGGCGTTCGAGCGGACCGGGTACCAGCGGGTATGGCAGTGGCAGCCGGGTGAAGGGGCAGGAGACTGGCGGCCAGAACGCCACCGGCTGTGGCACACAGCGGTCGATCTGGTGGCAACCAGTGGCAATGGCCGCTACCTGGCGGCGGCGGTTGGTGCCAGCCTGTTGGTGTACAAAGAGACAGGGGCGGGAGTCTGGCGGCAGCAGTGGGAGTGGCCCTGGTGGAAGTCGCTCAGACGCTGTCCTCAGAACAGGGGCGTGCCGCCTGATATGACCGATCTGGTCTTCAGCCATGACGGTCGGCATTTGTTGATGCAGGGGCGTGATGAGCTTTGTCTTGCCTATAGGTCTGGTGAAGACTGGCAGGAACAATCCTTGAAAGATGAGCAAGGCCAGGAGCAGGGCTATCGCTGGTTTGAAAGGGGGACGCTTGCAGAAACTGGCACCCTGCTGGGAGTGACGGCCAGCCTGGCGGCAACGGAGGGCGCAGCAGCCATGCAGACGGAGAGTCAGTTCACTCTGTACAGATTTGCCGAGGAAGGACGGGGCTGGTGGCCGCTCACCAGCAGGCACTGCCGCAGGTCTGCGGCCCAACGGGTCTGTGTTGTATTCAGCCCCGCTGCCCGGGAGGTGGCGTTTCCGGACCAGGAAACAGAAGCTGGACCGCGTCTGTGTGTTCTCTCGGCCAGTAGCCAGCCGCCATGGGCTGTTGCTGTTCACTTGTCTCTTTTTTCTGATATCAACCCTGTACCTGACCTTTCTGGGGGCAGCTGGGAAGTTGTTTCCGTACAGTTCTCCGCCAACAGTTTTTTTCTCGCTTTTTTTGTTTCCCCTTCCTGTATGTCAATGCCTTTGTCTGAGGGCAGCCGTGTCCGTATCTGGAAGCGTGACGGGTGCCAGGGTTGGGTGACAGTGCTCCTGGAGACCAATGACAGAAGGTTCTTGTATCCGTTCACATGGGCTCCGGACGGTTTCCATTGTGCGCTGTCGCAACGGAGGGGGATTGATCTTTGGGGCCCTGGACCTGATGGTCGCTATGTCAAAAAATGGAGCCAGCGCGGCGGGTTGTTCATTGGGCGTGTGCGGTTTTCGCCGGACTCCAGTCTGTTGGTGACGCAAACTGTTGATCGTTTGACGTCATGGTGGCTGGGGCCGGCGGCTGTTCCGCCTGTCAGGACAGTTGCAACCTCTTGTGACGACTGGCTCTAGCTGGTATCCGGTTGGTCTGATCGGCGTATTCTGGGGGGCTGTGCTCCCGCTGAAGACACCAGCCACAGCCAGAAGGCCCTGTCATCGGTGACAAACCGTGTCAGTGAGGTTCCAGTATGGATGCGTGCCTGGAAGGATCGCCACGGCTGGGGTTCTTCTACCTGCCGCGCCAGCAGACGCATGCTGTTCTCTGATGTTGCGATGGGTTGATCCAGCCACAGCAGTTCCTGCCGGGAAAATTGCGGTCTGGAGGGCCGTTGTCGCTTTATGCTCAATACGGCAGGGGGCGGGCGTACAGCCGTCATTGGCGGTGTGTTACCGGGAACCGGGCGGGGCGGGACGACGGGGCGGTCGGTTGGCATCCTGGCGACCCGGCCACAGGCGTCGGCGGGCGTTATCTGCTGCAGATTGCGCGCTTCTGGCGTTGACGTTGACACAGGCGTTGACACAGGCGTTGACACAGGCGTTCTGGAGGAGGCGCGACAAGGCCGACTGGTGGGTTGTGGAAGTTCGCTGGTCCTTCGGGTGGTCATGGCAGGCTGGGCGATTGAGCCGGATGTCGGCGCTTGTCCCTCCGGTCTGCTGTGTGCTGAAAGCCGTTGTATGCCGCTTGCGCCGGGCAAAAAGGAGGCGCAGTGGTAGCGCAGCTGGTGTTGTTTGAGCTCGGATTGTCGCGTGAATGCCAGGTCGCAGCAGTAGGGGTAAGAGCTGACGCGGATTTTCGGGGCGTGGCGGCGCTCGTGCCTGGTCAGATGATACCTCTGTGTAAAGCGTTTGTGGCAGCCCTCCCACTGGCAGACGAACTGCCTCTCCTCACTGAGGTGGAGGCGCTGGTGCACCTTCAGATTCCGTTGTTGCGAGAAGGTCTTGTTGCAGCCCGGGTAGTGGCAGCGAACGGGTTGCGGGTTGAGGGTGGCGACCCATCGTCCCCCCCTGCGCCTTCTTGTGATCCGGAAATGTGCTCTTGCAGCTGGCGCTGGATCAGGCGGCTGTTGGGGCCTGCTGCTGTTCGTGTTGACAGGAATCATGATCAATCAAAATGCCGGTGGTGGATGGGGCATTGGACATAGTGTATGAGAATGTCGCACCCGCAGATAACTGCCCGGTCAGGAAGATGGCTCCCTGATGGGGGTGATGGGCGACGGATCAGCTGTCCTGAGGAGCACTGCTGTCGGAAGAGACCAGCCAGAGCCAGAAGGCCCGGTCGTCATCGGTAGCTTCCGGGGCCGGTACAGAGTTCTCCGGGATGATCGGCAGCAACGGCCAGAACAGGCTCTCGTCGGTTGTCAGGCTCTCTTCAGGCAAGAACTCCAGGAAGGAATCGAGCTCCCCGGGTGCCGGGCGGAGAGTCTGGGAGGCGGTCGTCGGGACCTCTGACCTGTCGGTGAACAAGCCAGTCCCGCAAGAGCTGGCCGCAGCTGTCCCGGGCTGAAAAGACGGGGGCGGGCTTCTCTTTATTTTCAAGGCGAGAAGGGCAGCCTTGGCCATGCTCCCAGTCCCCATGCCCCTGGTGTGGGAGCGCAGGTGATACCTGGCACCTTTTTGTTGTTTGAAACGCTTGTTACAGCCTTCTACAGGGCAGGGAAAAGGCCAGGTTGGCTGGTGGATCTGCTGGTGTTCGCGGACATGTGCCCGGCGCGCAAAACGTTTTCCACAGTCTTCTCTGGGGCACGCGAAAGGTTTTGATTGCTGTGTGTGGGTGAGCCTGTGCGCTTTCAGGATCTCGTTGCGCTTGAATCTTTTGGCACAGCCCTCGTGTGGGCAAACAAAAGGCCTTTTATCAGAGTGGGAGACCAGGTGCCGTGCCAGATTTTTCTTTTTGGCGAAGCTTGCTCCGCAGTTCTGGAGACTGCAGACAAAGGGTTTTGCTCCTGTATGGGTTTGCAGGTGTTCTGTCAGATTGTTGTTGTGTGCAAACCTTTTTTCGCAGCCCTCATACGGGCAGAAAAAGGTTTTTTTTTCTTGCCTGCCCCGGCCCACTTCCAGCCGGACTTCTGGTGACGTCTGTGCCTCGCCCGGGCGAGTGCGGCTGGTGCAGGCTCTTGTCCTGCAAGGGAGAGTTCGTTGAGCCCGTCCGGCGGCCCTGATGCCCTGGCGACTGGCTGTGGGTTCTGGTGCGGTGCTTGCTGCCGGGCCGCCGCGTTGTTGTGTAATGCGAAGCATATCAGGGGGCAACTGTGTTGAATGGGGCAAGCCATTGAGATTGTATGGTGCTGGTGGGCGAACAGGGTTGGCCAGTCTGTGCTGTCGGCCGGTATGTCAGCACCAGCCTGGCTGGCAGCAGGGCGTCTTGTGTCTGGGTTGTCAAGGTCGGTAGCCTCCGGCGGCGAGAGCGCGCTGCCGTTTTCTTTGCATGGATTGTTCAGACAGGTACAGAACCTGCACCTGTGCCGGAACGCTTTTGGGGCCGGGGCCGGGTATGGGTGCGCATGTGTAGCAGGCGGTGGTCTGAGCGTGTGAAGCTTTTTCGACAGCCTGCCTTGAGGCATGGATACGGCTTTTTGTCTGTATGGGTGTTCATGTGTCTGATCGCGATTTCGCTGCGTGCGAACTTTTTCTGGCAGCCCGTGTGGGGGCATTGAAATAAAAGTTTTCCCGTATAAGTCAGCAAATGATTTTCCAGAGGGGCTATGCGTTGAAAGAGTTTTGTACAGTTTGGCATTGGGCACGAATAGGGAGAGGCTCCCATTTTGATATGGGTGCGAAAGTGGGCGTTCATTTTTTTGATGAGGTCGTTGGTACCTGTAATCTGCAGGTTGCACTGGGGCACTGGACAGTTCAGGCAAGTCTCTGTGACCAAGGGTTTCTGCCGCCTGGATAGCCTTCCTTTTGGGCTTCCTTTTGGCCTTCCTCTTGGCCGTCCTCTTGGCCGTCCTCTTGGCCTTCCTCCTGGCCTTCCTCCTGGTCTGGTGAGCGGACGGTCTTCCTTCTGTGGTTCAGGGCCAGTCGAATGCGTCCTTTCAGGGGCTGTGCAAGGGTTCGTGACGACCGGGTGTGGGGGTGACCCAACAGCGGGCGGACACGGGCTTGGACACGGGCTTGAACAGGTGTCCGGGAAGGAGAATGGGCTTGGGCCTGGATCGTAGGAGAAAGACTCCAGCCTGTCGAGAATAACGCCGTAGGCAACTTTTCTGCTGCTGTTCAGCCATTGAGACTCTTCACGCGGCGTTGGCGTCCGCAACCACCACCAATACTGCTCCGTATCCATGGGTGGAGGGGAGGTAAGGTCGTCAACGTCCTGTAAAGTTCCAGATTCCGGTTCTGGCGATAACGCCAGCTGAAAATCGGTATGTTTCATAGTCGCTGAAACCGGGGAGCATGATGACCGATCTCTTCCGGACGAAGATGAATACGAGGTCTCGGAAGCTGGTGGGCCGGGATAGAGGGCATAACCCTTGCTGAAATTGTCACATGGTTGTTCAGATAGCAGCCCCAGGTGCTCGCCACAGCCCTGCGAGGGCCAGCCATAGGGTTGTTGTTCCGTATGGAATGGAAGGTGCATTGGCGGCTGGTGCAAATCCGCGAAAGGCCAGGTGCCGGTCTCGCCTCCGGTCTGCGAAGGCTGATGGGGGAGCAGACTGCCAGGAAGCATGGTGCCTCTGTCAGAGTTTTGGAAGTGGCACACAGAGGCCTGCTCCCTGGCACAAAGGTGCTGCCAGGTTTTCGGGTGACCCGGTGGTGTTGTTGGCCGAATGGAGCCTCCATACAGGCCGATAGTAGGGGCGACAGAGGCTATCTGCCGGCCGTAGCTTGTGTCGGGGACACAGGCCGGGGGGCTGACGGCGATTGGTGGGCTGCAAGAAGGTGCGGCTGCGCTGTACATAGGAAAATTCATGAGTCTGCTCCCTGTCTTTTTACTGGTCCCTGTGTGTCTTTTTTATTGAGCCTGTAAAACATTGGTCACTGGCAATCCCAATAAAGTTCCCGGCACAGGCAGAACCCGGGCAGGCAGGCTGTCCCTGTCTGCTTCGCCCTCCATAGCTTCTGGGGGGCAGGGACACAGGCTCGCATGAGGGGGCGCTTGTCTCAGAAGTCCGGGTGCGCGTGCGAATGGCCGCGTTACGGTGCGGGGCGCACATCATGGCCAAAGCAGCTGCGTGAGCCGCTGCTTGCTGGACAAGGACGGGAGAGATTGTGCTGCCGCAGCCATGAAGTCAGGCAGGTTGTCGGGGCACTGCGTGACAGGGCAAAAGGCCTCCTGCTCTTTGTGCCAGTGTCGTGCGGGGGAGGGCAGCAGTGCTGCGCAGTCCCCCGGTGCGACACTTTTGCACGCAGGCATCCACAAAGATAACCAGGACCTGGTCAGCCCGCTGGCTCGTACGGGGTTCCTTTTTGTTGTTGGGATTGTTGGGATTGTTGGGATTGTTGGGATTGTTGGGATTGTTGGGATTGTTGGGACGGCACTGTGCGGGCTCTGGCGAGGAACCAGACGAGAGAAGCCGCCGCTGCGACCAGTCCCAGAGGCCAGGCTGTGGAAGAAGCCCAGCCCAGCCCTTCTGGCGCCATAAGTATGTAGGTGGTGCAGACGGCGGTCATAAAGGTTGCCGGCAGGGAAACGAGCCAGTGCGCTTTCCCCTGGTGTGCCATATACATGGCGGCAGCCCAGAGGACTATGGTGGCCAGTGCCTGATTGGAAAAGGCGAAATAACGCCAGACGATATTGAAATCAATAAATGTCAGCGCAAAACCCAGTGCAAAAATGGGCACGGCCAGCATCAGGCGGTTGGTGACGCTGGTCTGGTTGAGTTTCATGGCATCGGCAAAAATCAGACGGACACTGCGGAAGGCGGTGTCGCCGGATGTGACCGGGCAGGCGATAACGCCCAGAATGGCCAGCATGCCGCCGATGCTGCCCATCAGGCCGACAGAGACGTCCTTGACCACCAGACCTGCGCCCCCCTGATCGAGCACGGCCTTGAGCCCGACCAGGCCATCGGGAAAGAATGACATGGCTGCCGCAGCCCAGATCAGGGCCACAACGCCCTCGGCAACCATGGCACCGAAGAAGACATGGCGACCATAGGCTTCATTCGCCAGACAGCGCGACATGATGGGGGACTGGGTGGCATGGAAGCCACTGATGGCACCACAGGCAATGGTGATAAACAGCAGGGGCCAGGTCGGCAGACCGCCGGGGTGGTGGAGGTGGGTGTCGGTCAGTTCCGGAATGGGTAATCCCTTGACGAGCATCGTGCCCCCTATGCCAAAGGCCATAATCAGCAGCGTGAGGCCAAACAGGGGATAAATTCTGGAGATCACCTTGTCAATCGGCAGTACTGTGGCACAGAAATAATAGGTGATGATAATGGCCAGCCAGAAGCTCTTGTTGGCGAACACGCCCTCCATGCCGAGGTTGGCCAGCAGTCCGGCCGGCCCCATCATGAAGACAACACCCACCAGCACCAGCAGGATGACAGAGAATCCGCGCATCAGTTTGCGGGAGCCCTCGCCAAGGTAGTGGCCGACAATCTCGGGAATGGACTGACCTTGATGGCGTACTGAGAGCATGCCGGAGAAATAGTCATGAACGGCCCCGCCCAGAACACAGCCGAAAGCAATCCATAAAAAGGCCGCCGGACCGTAAAGTGCCCCCATGATGGCCCCGAATATAGGCCCGAGACCGGCAATATTGAGAAACTGGATCAGGAAGATTCTGTGCCAGGGCAGGGGAACAAAATCGACTCCATCCTGAAGGCTGTGGGCGGGTGTGGTTCTGTCAGGATCTGCCCCGAAATAGCGATCCACCCATTTGCCGTAGAAAACGTATCCCAGAATCAGGATAGCGAGTGCTCCAAGAAAGCTGAACATGCGTATCTCCCATAACTTATGTCTTGCTGGTTGTTCGGTTAGTGCAGAAACTTATGTCTTGTTGGTTGTTCGGTTAGTGCAGAGGAGAGTTTTTAGACAACAGATCAATCTATCAGGTCCATTTTGGTTTTGTTTTTTAGTTGTATCGTGAGGAAGAAACAATCGGCATGGATGCATGTATGGGGAAAAAAGGGGAAAAAAGCAAAAAAAAAACAAAAAAAAGGAAAAAGGGAAAAAGGGAAAAAGGGAAAAAGGCATGGCAACGGCTGTTGTGCACCTGCTGACCTGGTGCGCGGCAAGCTCCGTCCTTCAGGCTGGGGAGCATGTACAGCCCGCCGCACCAGTGACAGGGCGGGGCCCGGCTCGCAGTACCAGCTTGAACAAGGCCGCCCTGGTCGCTGGCGGCTTTTGTGATGGGGAAGGCCCTTGAGGAGTCTTATGCGGTCTTTGTTCCGTGCAGTGCCTCAGAAGTCGCCGCCGGGAAACGAATCCCCAGGGCCCGGGCCGCTTGTTCCCGTACGGTCCTGGTGCGCAGGACGTCGAAGAACACAACGTCTGTGTAATCGACCCGGCTCTGAACGTGGTGGCAGTACTCGGTCAGCAGGCTGAGAGTTCCGGATGCGTAATGGCGAGCCAGTGCACTGCCGCTTTTGTACCTGAACTCCAGCTGCCCATTGCCACAGGAGCAGACGTCGGCCAGGGACAGAAAATGGTGCTGCAAAGCCTGGCAGTTCTGCTCAAAAAAACGCCAGATTTCCAGTAAAACCGGCAGTTCCCGCTGTACGAAATGCGTGCTGAGCCTGTCGAACATGTGGGATGAATGAACGGGGCTGTGGCGCAATTGTGCATACAGGCAGTGTACCCACAGGCAGGCCATGACAGCCTGCAGGTCCGGGATGTCCTGATAGGGCGCGGGGTAGTCGCAGCGATGTTCTCTCCTGATTCTGTTGACAGCGTTGAGTAGCGGCACAAAGCCGCTGGCATTCATCTCTTGCCGGGCGTTGACGAGTGTCGATTCGTGAAACAGATAGAACAGTGCCAGCACAAGGGCCCGGTCCAGCTGCCACTTGTGCAGGGCCGGCGGCAACTGGTCGAGTACCAGCTGGCGAAAAAGGAGCCGCCGGTGCGGTGCCTCCAACGGCAGCTCGCCGGTCAGATGAAGCCATGTGCTGTTGCTGCTGATATGGCCGGCATCGTGTGCCAGAAACTTCAGCGGCGTGTGCATGAAGCCGTCGGCGTTGAGCGCGTATGCGGTCATCATTCCCAACGGATAGATGGGCAGGTGGCCAAAACGGCAGAAATCTTCTGGATCCAGGGGTTCGAACGAGGGATGCAGAATCAGATCGCGGTTGTTGAGCCATTGTGACAGCTCGGTGTGGCCCTCGTGCCAGTAGCCGAACAGCTGCTTTTTTTCATCCGGGCCCTCGGGATTGAGTCCCCCCCAGTGGCAGGAGACTACCTCTTGCAAGGAGATAGTATCGGTATCGCGCTCGTGCGGCGCGCCAGCGCCCGGAGTCCGGCTGGCAAAGTTGAAAATCTCCAGCCGCCCCTGGCTGACCAGTCGGGACCGGGTGGTACACAGCTTCCCGATCAGGTGCCTGTAGGTAAGAATTTCTTGCAGGCAGCTCATCATCAAGGCCAGCTGCACACTGCGTTTGTAGGGAGCCTTCAAGAGGATCAGTTCCCGGATCCGGGCCCGGAGCGCGAGGAGTGCATGGCGTTCGTCAAGGCGCAGCGGGTCCGGAAACTGCTGATCATCCAGCATGTGTTCTGTCAGGCGTTCCATGTTGTGGAGCGTGACCAGCAAGGGGGCGAAGGTATATTCCCGGTTCTCGTCTTCCGTCTGGCGCCGGTGCTGCACCTCCTGCTGGTAAAACGGCAGACTGCGCACGGGATCCTGCAGCGTCTTCTTGAGGAGCCTGTCTTCGAGCAGAGCTGGGTCTGGATGGTGCGTCGGTGCTGGCATCTCCTGTTCAAACCAGGGACCTTGTACGTCTGTGCTCACCTGCGCTTGCGCGGAAGCCTGCGTCTGTGGACGGCTGTGGCGCACCGCGCCTTGCGACCCGTCAGCCGGGGTCCAGCGCAAGCCCGGCGCCCTGGCGGCTGAGGGGCTTGCGCTGGTGGTCTGGGCTGAAGGGCTGTTTCCTGTAGAGTTCAAACAGAATACTGGCAGCATGGGAATCTTGTTCTCGTTGTGTATTTGTCGTTATTGGGGAAGCCACCTTGACCGTTTTTTTGTGTCTCAGCTCCTGAGTAGATGAGGGCGACTTGCCGGTGCCCGCACACCCAGCTTTTTTTCCATGCGTGCGCATTCCTTGTCCGCCAGCAGACAGTCCAGGTAAACGAGATCGGTGTTGCAAACCCTGCCTTCGACATCGCGGTTATGACTTTCTTCCAGCTTCAAGGCTCTGAGCGGGTAGGACGAAGCACAGGGACTGCGGCTGCCGTAAAAGTAGATCCTGTTGCCGTTGAGGAAAGAGTTGAGGGTGGCCTCGGTAATAAAATGCTGGTGAAGGGCCTCGTGGTGCTTATCGATAAAGTCCTGGTGTTCCAGCAGCGCGGGCAGCTCTTGCTGAACAAAGGGTGTCACCAGTTTGTGGCGCCAGGCGTCCGGCTGTGTGGCGCCAGTGCGGCAGTGGGTGTACACCCGGTATACCCAGGCGCAGGCCAGCAGTGCCTGCCGGTCGGTGACAGCCTGGTAGGTTGGGGAATAGCCCAGCCGTGCCTGACGCCTGATGGCACAGATTTCATTGAACAGCGGCAGGAAGCACCTTTTTTCCATGGTGTCCTCGGCGAGGGTGACGGGGATCTCATGGAAAAGGTAAAAGAGCACCAGCTCAACCGCCCGCTCCAGCTTGTGCTCTTCCTTGAGCTCAACGGGCATGCGGCCCCGCACCAGCTGTTGGAAGTGGAGGCGGTTTTCGATGCTTGCCAGTAGCCCCGTGCCCTCCAGATGCATCCATGTTTTGTTGATGCTGGTGTGGATGGCATCGTGCAGGAAGAATGCCAGGGGGGTTCGCATGAGACCATCGGCGTTGAGGGCGTAGGCTGAGGTCATGCCCAGCGGGTAGACAGGCAGGTGCCCGACAGCGCAGAAGTCATCGACATCCAGGGGCTCGAACGAGGGATACAGGAACAGCTGGGGGTTTGCCAGCAAGGCCATCAGCTGCTCGTCCTGGCTGAAGCCGGTGATCAGATCTGCTGCGCGCTGCTCTTTGGGGCTGGCATCGAGCCCGCCCCAGCGACAGGTCAGGGCTTGCATCGGCGCAATGCTGGCCATGTCGAGTTCGCGGGTCTGCCAGCAGTCCCGATGGATGAGGTGTTGTTGTCTTATCTTGTTGCGGCTGAACAGCCTGGTGTCTGTGTCGCGTAGCGGCTCGATAACATGGCGGGCTGTGACTATGTCCAGCAGGATCGTCATGCGCAGGGCCAGGATCACCGTGCGCTTGTAAGGCGCATCCAGGTCGATCAGCTCCTGGATTTTGTGCTGAAGCAGGACAAAGGTATGGCGTTCGCCGGCGGCCAGGGGCCTGGAAAACTGCTTGTTGTCCAGTATGTGCTGGCTGAGCTGCAGCATATTGCTGAGAGTGACCAACAACGAGGGCAGGGTGTATTCCTTTTTTTCTGCTTCCATCTGCTGGCGACACTGCACCTGCTGGTGGTAGAACCGCAGGCTGTGCACGGGATCTGGTAGTGTGTCCTTGAGGGTCCGGTCCGACAGCAGGTTATGGGCTATGTCGTTTTTCGGTACGGGCATTTCCTGCTCGAACCAGGGACGCCGGGGATGGTCCAGGGTTGTTGTTGACGCCCTGGTGGTCTGTTGTGCAGCGCGGCTGACACAGTCTTGCGGCGCCAGGACGCTGAGTGTGCGCGCGCCACACCGGCAGGTATCAGCAGCGGTGGATGAACGGCTTGTTTGCGGGTTGTACACCGGTGGAACAGGACTGTTTTTGTAATGGAGATCGTAGGACATTCGCGGTCTTTTCCTTGTCGCTGCGTTATTTCGGTTCAGGATGGGAAGACATCCTGCTGCGATATTGGACGTCCATGTCGGCGCAAGGTTCCGTGGCCGACGCATTTTTTTTCAGGAAAGAACGGACGTGGCCGCAGCGTTTGTGATCATGTCAATGGCGGCTCCTGTTTTTCAGCAGACAGGCTTCCTGCTTTTTTATGCCCCTGCGCTCTTGAGCCCTGGTGTAGCTTCCCCCACAATCCCAGCCGTTTTCGCCAGTCTGGTTCTGCTTCAAGAGTCCGTCTGCTATCCCTTTTTTTATGGCGAGTCTGGTATGCCCGACACCCACAACAATCTGGCTTCTTTCATATGGTCGGTGGCCGACCTTCTGCGCGGTGATTTCAAACAGTCCCAGTACGGGCGAATCATTCTGCCGTTCACGCTGCTGCGGCGTCTTGAGTGCGTGCTGCTGCCGTCCAGGAAGGCGGTGCTGGCGAAATACGAAGAAGTGAAGGGAAGGGACCTGTCAGAACAGGGGATGGAAACCTGTCTGGTGTCGGCGACCGCTGGCCTGTCGTTCTACAACACCTCGCCCATGGACTTGTCGAAGCTGGGCCAGAAGGATATCCAGTCCAATCTGGAAACCTACATCCAGTGCTTCTCGCCGGATGCGCGCGAGATTTTTGAACACTTCCGGTTTGATGAATTCGTTGCGAAGCTGAACCAGGCCAACCTGCTGTACAAGATCGTCAACAAGTTCGCGACCACCGACCTGAGCCCTGCCCGCATTTCCAACCAGGATATGGGCCTGGTGTTTGAGGAGCTGATTCGCCGGTTTGCGGAAGGCTCCAACGAGACGGCCGGTGAGCATTTTACGCCGCGTGATATTGTCCGCCTCACCACCGCGCTGGTGTTTATGGAAGACGAAGAAGCCCTGACCAGGGAAGGCACTATCCGCACCATCTACGACCCGACAGCAGGTACGGGTGGTTTTCTGTCCTCCGGCATGGAGTATGTGCACGGATTGAACGCCACAGCGGTGGTGCGTCCTTTCGGCCAGGAGCTGAATCCGGAATCCTACGCCATCTGTAAAGCCGATATGCTGATCAAGGGGCTGGATGTCAGCCGTATCAAGCTGGGCAACACCCTCTCTCATGATCAACTGGGCAACGACCAGTTCGACTATATGCTCTCCAATCCGCCGTTTGGGGTGGACTGGAAGAAGATCGAAGCCAAGGTCAAAGATGAACACCGCGACAAGGGCTTTGAGGGGCGGTTTGGACCGGGGCTGCCACGGGTATCCGATGGTTCCCTGCTGTTTCTGTTGCACCTGATCCGCAAACTGCCGAAGGATGCCAGGACCAAGGATGCGGGGGCGGGTGGTCGTATCGGTATTATTCTGAATGGTTCGCCCCTGTTTACCGGCGGTGCGGGCAGCGGTGAAAGCGAGATTCGCCGTTATATTCTGGAATCTGACCTGCTGGAAGCCATAGTCGCCCTGCCGACCGATATGTTCTACAACACCGGTATCGCCACCTATGTCTGGGTGCTGTCGAACAACAAGACAGCCGCCCGCAAGGGCAAGGTGCAGCTGATCAACGGCGTCAACCTGTGCGGCAAGATGCGTAAGTCGCTGGGAGCCAAGCGCAACCTTATGAGCGACGCGGATATCAACATCATCACGCGCTGTTTTGGTGAGTTTGAGGCGGTTGCGCCGCAGCTGCTGGACAAGCCGGCTGAGCAGCAAAGCAGTCGTGGTCGTCAGCCCGCCAATGCCAAAGAAGAAGCACCGAAAACCTTTGCCAGCAAAATATTCGACTATCAGGCGTTCGGCTATCGTCGTATCACTGTTGAACGCCCGTTGCGTCTTTCGGTCCAGATCACGGATGAAGCCATCGAGAGTCTGCGCTTTGCGCCCAGGCCGTTTCAGGCGGTGATGCGCTGGATGTACGCGGAGTTTGGCGACGATTGCCATCTGAACCTGGCCGGGAACGAAGAAGCCATTCGCACCAAAATCAAAGCCGACTTCAAGGAGCTGAAAGAGAAACAGATCAAGGAGCTTCTTGATGCCAAGCTCTGGCAAGCCCAGCGCACGCTGATGGAAAAAGCTCAAACCCTGCAAGCGGCTCTTGGCAGGGCGCCGTCCAGCGACTTCAACCAGTTTGATAAAGATTTGAAAGCGGCCCTGAAAGCTACCGATCTGAAGTTGGATGCCAAAGAGAAGAAGCTGTTTCTGGATGCCATTAGCCGCAAGGATCCAGAAGCTGAGCCTGTTGTCAAAAAGGTGCTCAAGGAAGAACAACAGCCGCTGTACGGTGCCTTTTTGTACAAGGGGCAGGTGGTGGAGTTTCAGGCTGACGGCGACCTGCGGGACAATGAAAATATTCCACTCGATCCCTCTGTCAGCACCACGGAACTGATCGAGACCTATTTTCAGCGGGAAGTGGCGCCCCATGTGCCGGATGCCTGGATCAATGCCGACAAGTGCGATGCACAGGATGGCGAGATCGGTATTGTCGGTTACGAAATTCCCTTTAATCGCCACTTCTACCAGTACCAGCCGCCACGGTCACTGGAAGCGATTGATGCTGATCTCAAGGCCGTCAGCGCGCGGATTATGAACCTGCTGGCTGAGGTGCATTCATGAGCAAAGCACAGGAAGTCATGAATCTGAGCCTGGACAGCGAATACAAAAGCTGGCTGAAAACTTTGAAGCAGAAGGTGCTATCCACCCAGCTCAAAGCGGCCATTCGAGTAAATTCCACGCTCTTGGCGTTTTACTGGGAATTAGGAGAGGACATTGTTCAGCGGCAGGCGCAGGCTCGCTGGGGCGATGGTTTTCTCAATCAGCTCAGTAAAGACTTGATGGCAGAATTTCCTGATATCAAAGGGTTTTCCCTGAGTAATATCAAATACATTCGCCAGTGGTATGAGTTCTATCGTGACGCAGCGGCAAAAAGCCAACAGCTTGTTGGCCAATTGACGCGCATCCCCTGGGGGCACAACCTCAAGATCATCAGCAAGTGCCAAAAGGTGTCAGAAGCGCTCTACTATGTGCGCAATACCATCGAAGGTGGGGGTCCACTAGTTCAACCCGTGACGAATCAACCTGGAGTTCGGCAATGATTTCAGAGCAGATGGATTCTCGTCTTTGCGGGAATGACGATGGAGAGAGTTGTGCTTCTGTGGGTAAGTATAAAGTCTATCCGGAGTATAAGGATTCCGGGGTTGAGTGGCTGAAAGAAGTGCCTGAACATTGGGTTGTGATTCAAATTAAGCGTTTAAGCTCAGTTAAGCGTGGAGCATCTCCTCGTCCTATTGACGACTCAAAATATTTTGATGAGAACGGTGAATATGCTTGGACACGAATTTCTGATGTTACCGCTTCCGATGTTTACCTTAGTAAAGCACCACAGCGATTATCTGATCTGGGAAGTTCGTTAAGTATAAAGCTTCAGCCCGGAGAGCTCTTCCTAAGCATCGCTGGAACTGTCGGGAAACCATGTATCACTGGTATGAAGGCGTGTATTCATGACGGTTTTGTTTACTTTCCTGAACTAAAGATGCCGAACAAGTTTCTTTTTTATGTGTTTGCAGGTGAGCAGGCGTATCAAGGGCTGGGAAAGTTTGGAACACAGTTGAATTTGAATACTGATACCGTTGGAGGAATAAAAATTGGGTGTTCTACAAATAAGGAAATGAAACAGATTGTTTCTTTCCTCGACCACGAAACCGCCAAAATCGACACCCTGATCGAAGAGCAGCAATCCCTGATCCGGCTGCTGAAAGAAAAACGACAGGCGGTGATCAGTCATGCCGTCACCAAAGGTTTGAACCCTGATGCACCGATGAAGGATTCCGGGGTTGAGTGGCTTGGGGAGGTGCCAGAGCATTGGGAGGTTAAACGACTAAAACACGTTTCCGAAGTTGTGGATTGCCGAAACAAAACGCCTGAATATTTTGATGACGGAGAATACTTTGTTGTCAGGACAACCAATGTTAAGAAGCAGAAACTCAATTTTAATGGGGCACTCTATACCGACGAGAAAAATTTTAAAATATGGACACAGAGAGGCATTCCCCCCGCTGGCTCAATATTGTTTACTCGGGAAGCTCCTGCTGGTGAGATCTGCCTTGTACCTGAAAATCTAAAGTTCTGCCTTGGGCAAAGAATGATGAACTTCATTTCTTATGAGGAAGAATACAAGAGTTTCTTGTTCGACTTTCTACTGTCTGATTGCCTTGAACGATACATTGAAAGCGTATCGCATGGTAGCACTGTGACTCATCTGCGGGTTGAACAGGTGCAAAACATCCCCGTGATAGTTCCCCCTAAAGAAGAAGCTGATGTGATTCATCAATACCTTGGTAGAATTAAATCGAAATACCACGATTTGACGCAAGAAGCGGAACAAGCAATCGAGCTAATGCAAGAACGCCGCACAGCCCTGATCTCCGCCGCCGTCACCGGCAAGATCGACGTCCGCGACTGGTCTCCATTAAAGAAGTAAAAAATGAAGCTAACGGATTTCCCATTCCTGCGACAATTAACAGCCTTGCCCTTTGTGGAGGCTCTCTACCTGTTTGGCTCCCGGGCGCGTGGCGATGCCCGGGATCGGTCGGACATTGATTTGG